>Ga0181606_10000491_pt1 | contig 32552 bp, 38 predicted proteins | sample 041ome_10_FD_132994 | JGI IMG/M metagenome (GOLD analysis project Ga0181606, IMG submission 132994) | Coastal salt marsh microbial communities from the Groves Creek Marsh, Skidaway Island, Georgia - 041412US metaG (megahit assembly) | ecosystem: Environmental > Aquatic > Marine > Intertidal... | reverse complement strand
TGACTTGGTCGAGATAGCCTCGCATCACAAATGATCAATTGGAGGATGTATGGATGCTCAAGGTTTTGTGGCGGCGCTTACCCCTGCGGTAACTGATGCGAATGCTCGTGAACGTTTCCTTGCTGACCCCAAAGCGGTACTGGTAGCCGCGGGGCTGGATTTACCGGAGTGGTTCACGGTCAGTGCACGTGAAGGAGATGCAGCCGAACTCACCATCACCATTCCGGCCTTACGCGACCCTGACGCTGACCTCAGCGACATGGAGCTTGAAGGTGTGGCAGGTGGTGGTACGCACTGGGGATGGTGTACGAAAGGCGGGTTGTCGTGTTAGAGGTAGGTGCGTGGGCGTGGTTGGCTGGCCCACCCGCAGTGGTTAGTGCACGGACTGTCGTAAGGGTCAATGCAAAGAGTCTGAAATCTTGATCCAAGGACTCCTATTTCAAAACATGATCAACTTGACCCTGGGGAAATTACCGTGGAAACACGGTGGTCGGGTCTGACTTGGTCGAGATAGCCTCGCATCACAAATGATCAATTGGAGGATGTATGGATGCTCAAGGTTTTGTGGCGGCGCTTACCCCTGCTGTAACTGATGCGAATGCTCGTGAACGTTTCCTTGCTGACCCCAGAGCGGTACTGGCAGGCGCGGGGCTGAATCTACCGCAGTCGTTCACGGTAAGTGCACGTGAAGGTGATGCAGCCGAACTCACCATTACCCTGCCGGCCTTACGCGACCCTGACGCTGACCTCAGCGATATGGACCTCGAAAACGTGGCGGGAGGTGGTTCGGGCTGGGGTATTTTTTTGGGGCACGAATGTGGTGGGACGTAGTGGGTAGGTAAGTGAGCGTGGTTGGCTGGCCCACCCGTAGTGATGATGGTGCACGGTGTGGGCAGTTGGTGGGCGGTAGCCCATCACAACCGTGTTTTCACGGTAGTCGGGCTATAGATGGCCGCATATTCTCGGGTGCAAGCAGACAGAAAAGTAAAGGGACATGAAGGGTCAAGAAAATCCAGTCGAAGAGACTCCGGCCCCACGTGATGCCGATCTCTATGATGAAGAACTCAAGGGAGCCTCGGGTGGTGGTTTCTGGCGAGATCTAATGATTCCACCCGGGAACTAAAGGGAGTGCATGTGTCATCCAATACCCCAAAAGGGAACGGTAATCAGGAAGCAGACCTGTCCGACGAGGCATTAGATGCGGTCTCCGGTGGAGAAGGATTGACCGTTCAGCTCCCTGACGGGGGCTACGACTGCGCCAATGCTTGATGATCCCAAAATCGCACCCGATTATTTAGTCCCAGCAGATCTCGATGAACTCCTGAAGTTACACGGTTTGCCATGGGGTGAACGGTTACGGGCGTCTGCGGATCAGCGGTCGATTGAACCTGACAGTGGTGGTGACGGCTGGCAGTCGCTGGAGGCATGGCAGGCCCTTATTGAGCGCACGGGGCCGGGTGCTTTTGACAAGCGGTTGGCTTGGGACGGTCTAGGAATTGATGGTGCCCGCCACTTGGTCGAATGTCATTCACCGAAAGGCGACAATCCCGCGTGGCTTGGCGAGCTTCACACCATGATGACTGCGGTGGCGCAGTCGGCACTCTCCGACGAGGAAGCTGACGAATTAGCGTGGTGGAACGCCACTGCTCGGAGAACTGAAGATGCCCAGCGGGAAAATGACAAGCCGATTCCCTATATCCACGCCGTGTGGCCCATCGTTGAGTTCGAGTTGCGGAGGGTTCAATTGGAGGTGGGCGATTGCTGCAATGTTGAGCAGTGGGCCTGGAACGACATGGCCTGTGCACTGGCACGGCAGGTGTCCAATGTGTTGAGGTCGTCGCTCAACGAACAGCGGGCCGGGACGGCCTATCGCAGCTACTGCCACCAATTTGTCACGTCGGGTCTGGTTCCATTCTTGAGAGAGTTTCCCGTTGCAGGGCGGGCAATCGCGACTGTCTGTGAGTACTGGCGGCGCAATGTCTTGCTGCTCGTGCGCCGTATCGAAGGTGATCGGTCTGTTCTGGCTCGTGAGTTCGGTGTTGATCCGACATCACCCCTGATCGGAGTTGAGTGGGGACTCAGCGACCCGCACCGAGGGCGTACGAGCGTAGCCATCGTGACCTTTGGTAACAACGCCCCACGCGTCGTTTACAAGCCAAAGGATCTGAGGCTGGAACAGGAGTACGAGGCCTTTCGCCGTACCGTGATGACGGCTTTCGATCGGGATGACGTCACATCCCTTGACGTAGATTCCGTCATGGGCGCTCACGGAAGCGAAGTGAGCCATGTATTCGCCGTGGGGGATCAGTACGGCTATTCCCTCTTCGTTGAACACCTACCCTGCGACCCGGATCGGCTACCTGTGTTCTATCGCAATGCCGGTCGACTGATGGCGATGCTTCACCTGCTCGGGGCCAGCGATTGTCACTTCGAAAACCTAATCGCACACAACGAGCACTTGGTGCTCATTGATGCAGAGACCTTGTTTGAGGTTCGCCTGCAGACAGATGTTGAGCAGGTCCTTGACCATCTCCCGGAGGTGGTCGAGGACTGGATTCTCAATCTGGGCATGCTCCCCGCCGCTCGAGCCTTCGCTGCCGGTCAAGCTGCCGTGGACGTCAGTGCACTGGGTGTCGAGTCGACAACGGGAGTGGCGGACACTGAAACCCGTATGTGGCTCGCCGTAAATTCAGACGATATGCAACGCGGGACAGCGCTCGAAGTGTTGCCGCAACCGCACAGCCTGCCGGTGCCGGTGGGCGTTGCCAACCCATTGAAGCTACATGCGGAAGTTCTGATTGAAGGATTCGGCGAGATGTACCGCTGGTTCATGCAGGACGAGCATCGGGCGGATGTGACTCGCGCCCTGCGCAGGTTCACCGGGTTGCGCAAACGTGTGGTCCTGCGCAACACGAGTGTGTATGCAATCTTGCAGAGCCGCGCCAGCAACCCGTCGAGCCTTCGCTCGTGCCTTGCCCGCGGCTTTGAACTGGATCGGCTTTCCCGATCGAGCCTGGTCCATGAACAGCGGACAAACATGTGGGATGTCTTTCACGCTGAGATTGACGCTATGGAGAGATGGGATATTCCCTACTTCGACATCGTGCTCGGTGATACCCACTTAATGGAAACCCAGGTGCCTATCGAGGGGCTCGTTGACCGAGACGGGATCACCGAGGCGCTCGACCGGCACTCGCGCATGTCCCAACAGGACCTTTCTTGGCAGTCCTCGCTAATCGGGGGTGCCATTTCGTTGAGCACAGGCCCTTCACCGGTCAGCACCTCACGCGAACGGCCGGTGGTGGAGGCAGCGGAAATCCTGACGGCGCTTGGTCAGACATCGCTAACTGATCGGATAGGTGCGCCCACCTGGCTGGTGCTTGGCGTTGCATCCCGCTCAGGGCAGATGTCCCTTGAACTCGCCGCCCCGGAGTTATACGGAGGCCAGGCGGGCATCGCGGCGACACTGTTCGCCCAGGCATCGGTGAGTGACAACGCAGATGACCGAGCTTTCGCTGAGAGGGCAATGCAACCACTGATCACCATGCTGGGCGACGACGGGATGCGGTTTCGCACCCAGCGCGACCACGGGCTCGGGTTCGCCGGATACGGGGGTGTGCTCAGACTGCTGGCGATGCTGGACAACGAGGGTTGGTACCCACCGGCGGCTGATCTGCTGGCCACTGCGGTGGCTCACATAGATCGGGATTTGATCGCTGGTGATATCAGCCTAGACGTAATCGGCGGGGTTGCCGGCTCGCTAGGCGTTGTCGCGAACTTCGCGAGCCGAACTGACACGGGTAAAGACCTCACGGCTGCCATGGCTAGTCGGCTGATGCAGGCGCAGGATGCAAGCGGGGGGTGGACACTCTTGGGAGTGGGTTTCGGGCGCGCGGGTAGCCCGCTGACCGGACTGGGGCATGGAGCCAGCGGAATGGGACTTGCTCTCCTTGAGGCAGGTGTAGCTCTTGAAGACGAGGCGATGGTGGCAGCGGGCGCGAGAGCCTTCGCCTACGAGGATTCCGTATTCGATACGGATGAAGGCAATTGGCCGGACTTCCGACTGCCGGGTGACGAACGCAGCTTCATGTTGGGCTGGTGCGCGGGGGCACCGGGAATCGGCCTGGCTCGCATGCGAGCTCTGGAGTTGCTGCCAGAGCACCCTGATGCGTTGCTTTGGCGGCGCGACCTAGAACTCAGTGCCGAAGCGATGGCTTCGTTGGATCTGCAGCTGCGGGATCACGTGTGCTGCGGCAACTTCGGCCGAGCGATATCGCTGGGGCTCATGGGTCGCTCGATGCAACGCCCCGATTGGGTTGCTACCGCGGGCGATCTCGTGGACTCGATCCAGGCACGCGCAGTGCAGGACTGTGGTTTCGCCTTGGGTCCGGGTGGAACTGCACGGGCGGGGTATGAGACCCCGTATCAGATACCCTCGTTCATGCAAGGGCTCTCCGGGATTGCTTTTGCGTCCCTGATTGGACCGTCGAGCACCGCACTCGTACCTCTGCTCGTGGGCGGAACCAATCAACGTTGATTCGGACTTGCCTCCTTGTGCCACGTGTCTTGTGGCTTTTTTCTCCGCTCGTATGACTACAGTGTTTTCACGGTGGTCGGGTCTGACTTGGTCGAGATAGTCTCGCGTTACTAATTGTCAATGGAGGATGCATGGATGCTCAAGGTTTTTTAGCCGCACTTGCCCCGGCTGTGTCGGATGCGGATGCGCGGGAACGTTTCCTTGCTGACCCGAAAACGGTACTGGCAGCTGCAGGGTTGGATCTGCCGCAATGGTTTGCGGTGAGTGCACGTGAAGGTGATGCGGCCGAACTCACCATCACCTTGCCAGCCCTACGCGACCCTGACACCGATCTCAGCGATGCCGACCTTGATGCTGTTGGTGGGGGGAAATACGGTGGGTTGCTGCCTCCTAACACGTATGGCTCTGGTCAGCCTGGTTGTACCGGATAGACATGATTCCGTGGTGCGGAACTCCACGTGTGGTGGTGGTGGACCGTGTTGGCATGGTTCGTGGGCGTCTACACTCAAAAGTCAATAGACAAATCGAAGAGCTCGAGGAGAACAAATGATGAAAACTATAGGTAGGCATGTGCGTCGAATGACACTTCTTTCGGCGGTCATCGCTTTGTTGTCCATGGCTGTTGTAGTACCTGCAGCTAACGCAGCGCCCGGTGATGCAGCAGTCCTGAAGGGTACGTGGGTTGGAACGTACAGCGGTTACAGCAATTCCGGCCGCAAGAGTGGGCTGGAGAAAATTGTGATTTCATTGGTCAAAGGAAGTACTGCTCGTGGTACCTGGCAGTCGCGATCCTCTGCAACGGCCAAGTGGAGCAAGCCTAAGCCGGTGAACTTGTCGGTGTATGCGCAGGAAAATGACGACTCGCTACCGACCGATTACATTTCAGGAGCAGATGCCGATGGAATGTACGTGGGCAAACTTGTGACATCGAAAAATCGACTGGTGTTCTCTTACAGCTCGCCCGCCAAAGATCTGCTCGTGTTGACTTTGGACCTCAAAAAGAAGTAGCAAGTCCGTGACCTCACCGATCAAGAATCCGGTGAGGTCACCGTGGCTGGGGTTAGGCCATGAATTTTGGTAAGGACCACGACTGGAATACAGGTGTTTTACGCTGACGCCGAAATTATCTATGAACTCGCAGGCACGTTGAAACTGGAATGGGAAATCACCGTGTAGTTGTCGTTCTTTGGTGACTTCACAAACACGGTTAGGCGCGGCTCTGGATCACCAGAAAGTTCTTTGCCGTTAACGATTTGCGTGGCAGCTGCCGTATAGGTGACAACAATTGTGTTACCGGAGCGCGTCGCGCGAAGGCCTGTGAGTGTGTAGGAGCTGAGGTCTTCTTTGTTCACGAGAATGTTGATGAACTGCTTCTTGTTCCACCGGGGTTGATCGGCATCCTGTGCCTGAAAAGATTTATTAATGAAGGTCTGTAGACCTGCTTCATCATTATTTTGGGCCAGAGTCCACATCTTGTTTACCAGAGATGTCGCGACCTGCGTGACGCTTCGCTGTGGATTTCCCGCCGAACTCGCAGCGTGCGATGCAACTTGGGTCGGAATGACTAGGAGTACAGAAGTGATAAACGTAAGTGTCACCACGCGAAAGAGGTTCGGGCGTGCAGACCTCGTTCGTTTCAACAAGAGATTCATACATGCACGGTATAGGCGAGAGGGCAACCACGCATGCGTGAAAGTAATTTATCTATGCCCGATGTTGGGTTTATTTCACATTTGATCAGATGTAACGCATGCTCAAGGTGCCAATGCGTTGTTGGGTGCGTTGATATTCAGTGAAAGGTCCGCGCGATCGAAGGTTGCTATGAACTCGCCCTGGGTACACGCCATCGACCGCTAAGGTCGGGCAACCTGCTTCAGGGCGATATCGGAAAGCACGAACGCAGACGTTGTGAGCGTGGACGGTTCCTGAATGAACGTTGGCCATTTCATGCCGGGCAGCACTTGCAGGTCGAAGATCTCCTGCACCACGCCTTCGAACTTGACGAACCCAGCGGTCTCACCTGTGCGTGTATCGACGATCCACACCCCGCAGTTGCGTTCAGCTGTGGTTTCCGTGACGGGCAGTTCACTGAAGACGCTCTCGCGAACCTGGCTGAGTCCGACGAGGGCATACGGCCCGATGAGCGCCAGCCCACGGGTGAAGCCGGGCAGTGTTGCGACGGTCGTCACCGTGCCGGTAGCCATGTCCACGCGGGAGAGTGCGCCGTTTCGTGGTGAAACCTGGCATGGGTCTCGACGGAATCGTTGCCCTCGGTGGGTAATGGCAGATGGCCCGGAGTGGCTGTGGGGGTTGCTCACTTCGGGAAACATTTCCGACTTCCGGAGCCTCGCGCCGTTTGAGCGCTAGTCACAAAACGATGGGGTGAGTGACGGGACTTGAACCCGCGGCATCTGCGACCACAACGCAGCGCTCTACCAGCTGAGCTACACCCACCGCGTTAGATATTCATCTCTGGACATGCGTCCGGGGGTGAAGACCTAGCCTGCAGAGTCTAGCGATGGGTTAGTTGTGTTCCACAACGTGGTTGGTTGCGATCTCTTTTGCTTGCGTTCCGTCAGGACCGGGGGCGGCGACCATGATGGCCTCGCGGTAGTAGCGCAACTCTGCGATGGACTCTCGAGTGTCAGCCAGTGCCCGGTGATTGCCGGTTTTTTCGGGGGAGTTGAAGTAAGCCTTGGGGTACCAGCGCCGGGCAAGTTCTTTGATGCTTGAGACATCGATAAGCCGGTAATGCAGGTACTGATCGATGTCGGGCATGTATTTGGCAAGGAAACCGCGGTCAACATAAACACTGGAACCGGCGAGGTGGCCCTTATTTGGTTCGGGCACGTGGCTTTTGATGTAGTCGAGAACTTGGGTTTGGGCGGCCTCAAGAGTGATACCCGTATCCAGCTCAGTCATGAGCCCAGAATCGTTATGCATCCCGGTGACAAAGTCATCCATGTTGTTGAGCGCCTCTTGACTTGGTTTGATCACCAAAGAGATACCTGCATCGAGCTCATTGAGTTCGGCATCGGTCACGATTGCGGCAATCTCAACAATTTCATCGTTGTCCACGCTGAGACCTGTCATTTCGAGATCGATCCAGACAAGTCGCTGCTGAGTGTTTTCTTGGGTTTCCTGCGTCACCGTGACAGCCTAATAGGTGTCCTTTTCGTTGTGTTGTGTCGCTCAGTCCACGTAGTTGAGCAGGTCACCTTGAGAGACAATTCCAATGACCTTCCCGTCGCTGGTGCACACAGGTAGGGCCTCCATGTCATGGCCGGTCATGAGTTTGGCTGCATGCTTGGGGGAGTCTTGAGGGCCTAAACAGATGGGTGGTGGCGCTGGCACGATGGACACAATTTGTTTTGCGGCCAGATGAGCCTCATTGAGGGGAGGATCGGCCAAGATATTTCGATCGCTCACCACACCGAGACACTGACCATTGCGGTCAACAACAATGAGATGTCGTAATCCTGAAACTGACAGCATTTGCCACGCGTCCCAGAGGGAATCACCTTGATCAATGGTGAGCACAGGTACCGACATGATTTCTGCTACTTGAGTTGTCATGCGGCATCCAAAGGGTGAGAGGCTATCGGCACGATTGCTACGGGGACATGGGCTTTGTGCAGAACTGCATTACTCACGGAGCCAAGAAGTGCTCCGAGAGCGGCATTGAGTCCGCGAGTTCCCAGAACGACGAGTGCCGCATCGGTTGTGGCATCAAGGATTGCCAGTACCGGGCTCGAACGCACGAGCCGCTCAGAAATCTGGACGTCTGGATAATCCTCTGCGTATCCGGAGAGAACCTCAGAGGCAAGCCTGACCTCGGCATCACCAATATTTTCCAGGGGGATGGGGATTGGAGCCTCACTCGAAATGAAGAGGTCATAACTCGGAACATCCCAGGCATGTACGGCCACAATTTCCCATCCATGTCGACTTGCTTCATCGAATGCGAAATCTAATGCCGCAATGGAGTGCTCAGAACCATCAATTCCAACGACAATTTCATGGGCGTCATCATGAGGCTCATCCCGGATGACAATGACGGGGCAATCTGCATGCGCACTCACTTGATTGCACACCGAGCCAAGTAAGAGATCGTGGAATCCGCCGTGACCACGCGATCCCAGAACGATCATGCTTGCAGTTTCCGAGGCAGTTAACAACAGGCCGCTGGGACTGCTCACTCCGACGTGGATGTCGACGTCGGGGCAATTGAGATGGGCGGCTATGTCGGTGAGTTCTGTTGTTGCAACCCTGCGCAGTTCATCGATCAAATCGAGTCGCGGTGGGATACCGAGGCCGAACCCACCATCAATAACCGTGGGCAACACCGCGTGAGCCAGCGTCAAGCCGCGACCACGTAGGCGTGCTTCCCGGGCCCCCCACTTCGCCGCGCGCATGGCGCTTTCTGATCCATCCATGCCCACCACGACCCGGCCATCAAAGTGGTCGTTCTTCGAATTATTCGTAGTTGAATTCATCTCTCTCCTTCCTGGGCGCCGCACAGCTGCAATTCGTGAATCTCCTCCCAGCAATGTATAGCGACGAAGGGTCACAGTGTGATGACTTTGGTCCCTACTCAGCTAGGAGAGTGCACGGGTAACCTCAGGTAGCAGATAGTTTGTGGGTAGAATTTGCGTTCGCCCAGAAGCATTGTGAGGTAATCAGGAGGGGGATCATGAGGAAAACTGTGCGAGCATCCTTCTCCGTTCGATCCCTGACCGTGACCAATGGATTGCCTCCGTGGTGGGTCGAGGTGATGATCATCGGTTCCGGATACCTGGTCTACCAAGCGGTTCAAATATTTGTAACAGGATCCGAGCAGTCAGCGGTTGCTAGAGCCCACTGGCTCTGGTCGGTTCAGAGCTTTCTCCACATCAACCCTGAAATCACGATCAACTCGTGGGTAGCAGGGAATTCATTCCTGTTGTACTCCACGGGCTATTTTTATGGGATCTTGCATTTCCTGTTAACCCCGATAGTTCTTATTTGGATCCGGTTTTATCGCAAAGATAGTTATGCAATGCTGCGCAATGTTTTAGTGGGTACAAGTCTGCTTGCGCTGATCATGTATTGGGTGGTGCCACTTGCACCCCCACGCCTATCCATGGCGTCAATCGTGGACACACTTCGAGTGGAGAACATACTCTCAGCGGCAGATCCCGCGGGTCCGGCATCTCTGGCAAATGAGTATGCGGCAATGCCAAGCCTTCATGTTGCATGGGCTGTCTGGGTGGCACTCGCGCTTTATGTTGCATTCAAGCCAAACACGGCACGCGCACTTTTTTACCTATACCCACTGGCCACGACCTTCGTGGTCATTGGGACGGGAAATCACTTCGTGACAGATGCTGTTGCAGGAGCACTCTTGGTGTGGGCAACCTGGTTTGTCGCCTCACGCGTGCAGGCAACCATGTGCCCGAATGAGGAAATTACTCCGATTTCACGCGTTCAATCCTCATTCACCTAGATCTAGACCAGAATGGTGACGTGCTGAGGTTGCCCTATGAGCGTTGAGGCACCTGAGGTCGTCCTGATTCCGGAGCCCAAACAAGAACTGCGCAAGGGGTCACGCCGCAGGCCAGTGCGGCGTGGGAGCCGACCAGCCACCGTTATTGTCCTTGCCATAACGATTGTGTGGCTCATTCCCACAATAGGCTTATTTGTCACGTCCATTCGGCCCGTGTGGGAATCAAAGAATTCGGGTTGGTGGACGATTTTCACGAACCCGATCATCACGGGCAACAATTACGCGGAAGTTCTCACCGGTGGCTCCTCCTTGCCCGATGGCATCACACCATTTTTGTTCAACACGATTGCAGTTGCGATTCCCGCGACGGTAATTCCTATTGTCATCGCGTGCATGGCTGCCTATGCGCTGGTCTGGATTCCCTTTCGAGGAACTACTGCAATTTTCGTGATGATTATTGCTCTGCAGGTGATCCCCATTCAGATGGTGTTGCTGCCTTTATTGGATCTTTTTAATAACGGTTGGAGTCTTGGACCCATTCCCATCGCGCCTAATCTTGATAACCCTGAAACGGGTCGTTCGCTCGTCATGAACACCTTTGTTCCACTGTGGATCGTTCACATTGTTGTTGCATTGCCACTTGCCGTTTTTCTTATGCACAACGCAATATCTCGGCTGCCAAAAGAACTTTTTGACGCAGCAAAGATTGATGGAGCTTCACACTATGTGATCTTTCGGCGTTTGGTGCTCCCACTGTCCATGCCAGCAATTGCAGCTTTTGCGATCTTCCAGTTCGTGTGGGTGTGGAACGACTACATCGTGGCGTTGACGTACGCCAGCGGTTCACCCGATGTTGCTCCGATCACGCGCTACTTGGCCTATCTGTCCGGCAGTATGGGAGTCAATCAACATCTCATGACGGCTGGCGCATTTATTTCCATGCTGATACCTATTGCCATATTTTTTGGCCTGCAGCGCCATTTCGTGCGGGGCCTCACCGCAGGTGCAATCGAGGGTTAGGGCCCAGAATTGCAGTGAGTCCGTTATGCACCTAGACTTTGGCAAACAAGGGGAGTACCCCAACTGCTGAGTGTCGTCAATACGGTGTGGCAATCCACACCCGGTGCTCAGGCCGGTTCCTCTAACCGGTGGCGGAGACCTTGCGTTTAGCCACCTTTGGTGGCTCTGACGTGAGGAATTTCCATGGTTGTAGAAATGTGGGTCTGGCTAGCGCTGCTGGTAGTCGTGCTCGTCATGCTTGCCGTTGACCTTTTCATGCACCGCGATGCGCATGTGATTTCGGTCAAAGAAGCTGCAGTGTGGTCGCTCATTTGGGTTGGAGTTGCAACAATTGTGGGCGCACTCATCTGGTGGTATTTCGGCAGCGAATTTGGAATGCAGTATTTCGCTGGTTATTTGATTGAAAAGTCATTAGCAGTTGACAACGTTTTCGTTTGGGCTCTGATTTTCAGCTATTTCGCGGTGCCGCGGGAGCATCAGCATCGAGTGCTTTTTTATGGAGTAATCGGTGCGCTGGTATTTCGGGCGATATTCATCGCGGCTGGATCTGCTCTCATTGCATCGGCAGCCTGGGTGCTCTACATCTTTGGGGCATTCTTGATTTTCACTGGAATCAAGATGATGGTGCAACGCAATGAACATTTTGATGTTGCTCAATCGCGCACTCTCAAACTATTCCGTCGCCTCGTTCGAACCTCTGATGAATATGAAGGAAATAAATTCCTCACGCGTAAGAACGGCATTCTTTTTGCAACACCTTTGCTTGCGGTTTTGGTTGTTGTTGAATTCACCGACATTATTTTCGCCGTTGATTCCATCCCAGCGATTTTCGCCGTAACCCAAGAACCGTTCATTGTTTTTGCTAGTAACGCGCTGGCTATTCTTGGATTGCGCGCAATGTATTTCTTACTTGCCGATCTCATGCATCGATTCATCTACCTGAAAATTGGCTTATCTCTCGTGCTTGTCTGGGTGGGCATCAAGATGATTGTCGGTCACGCATTCTTTGACGTACCCACAGCCTTCAGCCTTGGTGTGGTCATTGCCTTAATTGCGACATCGGTTGTTGCAAGCTTGATGGCAACGAGGGAGACATCAGATGTCTGACAACATTCCACGCAAACGGGCAATTCGAAAGGCGGTCGTTGCCACGATTGGATTCACCTTGCTCGTGGCAGGTGCTTTGATGCTGGTTTTACCGGGACCTGGTCTGGTGACGATACTTGCAGGGCTCACAGTTTTGGCGAGCGAGTTTCACTGGGCCCGCAGAGCAAAACGCCGGGTCGTTGTCTGGGTGCGCAAGCGCACCAAACGCCGCGCCGGTTGAAGTGATTGGGCACATGAGAGCATGGGCGAGTGAACAGTGAAGCCCCAGCGAGCATCGATCTGGGAGAGTTTTATTTCTGGCCTGATCAGTGGTGGGTTCGCGCCATGATGGTGCAATCCCTCGATGGTGCACATGCTGGCCCCGATGGCAAGAGCCGCAGTATTTCAAGTGAGCGAGACAGAGAAGTGCTGCAGGAAACTCGCCGGCTAGCCGATGTAGTACTCGTAGGCGCAGAAACTATCCGTGCTGAGCGATATCGGCCGATGGTTGCCAAACCCGAGTGGCAGTTGGCTCGAAAGGTGGCAGGAATCGCGGCGGCGCCCGTTGTGGCGATAGTGAGTGGGTCATTGGACCTTCCTTGGGAGGAACCACTTTTTGGTGAGTCGGAATTCACGCCTATGGTCTTCACGGGCGGCACTGCATCGGCTGCACGCGCTGAACGAGCTCACGAAATGGCTGCCTCCGGCAAAGTGGAAATAATTCAATGTGACGATTTACCCGTTGGCGCCCTTGATGTATTGCGCGAGCGGGGGTACACCAGAATCGTCTGCGAAGGCGGACCGAATCTGTTAAGCACGTTGAACCCGCACATTGATGAACTTGACTTGACCATTGCGCCGATGTTGGTTGGTCGGGCAGTTCAATTGGATAATGAACACACAGAATCGACCCCGATTAACTGGTCGTTATCGTCCTACTGGGAACACGATGGGTTTGTATTTACCCGTTACGTGCGCGTATAGCCCAAAAAACAACTGCAGAGGCAGCGGCCACATTTAAGGAATCAATTCCGTTGCTCATGGGTATGTGAACTCGCTGTCGACATTGTTCCAGCGACTCGGGTGTGAGTCCTTCGCCTTCTGTTCCTAAAACAAAAGCAATTTTCTCGTGAGCTTCGTTGGTGAAATCTTCCAGTGACTGCGAATGTCCATCGGGGGAGAGCGCCACAGTGGTGAACCCAAGGTCGTGGAGCGTTGACATGCTCTGGGGCCATGGATCAATGCGTGTCCAAGGAATGAAAAAGACCGAACCCATGGAAACGCGAATACTGCGCCGGTAAAGCGGATCGGCGCATTGGGGTGTTACGACAATTGCATCAATTCCCAGTGCCGCCGCGGAGCGAAATATTGCCCCGACGTTGGTGTGATCAACAATATTTTCCAGGACGGCAATGCGCTGTGCACCGTTAGTAACTGTTGCAAGGTCGAGCATTGTGGGCCGATTCATGGCGGCAAGTGCGCCTCGGTGCACGTGAAAGCCCGTGAGTTGTTCGAGAACTTCTGGCTTTCCGGTGAATATGTCAAGGTCGCTGTTCATAACGTCATCGCCCAAAAGTGTTGTCATGCGGTCAACCCAGCGCTCTTCCATGAGAATTGATAGTGGGGTGTGGCCGGCTTCGAGTGCGCTGGAGATAACTTTGGCGCTTTCAGCGATGTAGATGCCTTCGGTTGGCTCTGTGACTGATCGCAGTGCAATGTCTGTTAAAGATGCGTAATGGCGCAGTCTTGGGTCATCAAGATTTGTGATCGAAATAATGGGCACGCTGACCTATTCCCGTTCATTCCTGCGTGACGCGCATGATGATGTTGGACAACTCGCCGGGTGGAACTTCACCAATAATCGTGGTGGCGACGAGCCCGTTGGAATCCAGGATCACGGTACTGGGCAGACCTTGCGGGGGAATATTGGGAATTTTCGCAAGGAGTGCACCCTCAATGTCCAAGATGCTGGGATAGCCCTGCCCCAGTGAAATAACCTGTGCGGCCGCGAGTTCGTCATTGACATTGAGCCCGACGAATCGCACGTCAGTGAACTCGGGATTCTGGGCAGCCTCGGCAAACTCTGGCAGTTCCTGTTTGCATGGTGGGCACCAGGATGCCCATGCATTAATCACGGTCACCTGTTTTTGTGAATCGGGAACCTTAATTGGCGCACCATCGAGATCTAACCCACTGAGGTTGGGCAGAGCCGTTCTATCACCTGGCAATATGTATCTGACCCCAGGATTATTTGCGCCTTCAAGTTGCTCTTGGACTTGTTCAATCTGCGAATTGGACAGCGGGATGACGTCCGTTGTGGGACTGCAACCTGTGAGTGCAGTGATCACGGTGAGAGCCGCAGCAATTGTTGTAAGTTCAGGCTTCATGCTAGTTCCGATTGAGCTAGGGCTTCTACTCGCTCTAATTTTTGGGTGTGTTTTTCTTGTTCCCGCCACCATTCCATCGCAGCGAACATCATGCACATGCCGTCAATGACCATGGCTACCGCCCACATCAATGCTCCGGCAAATTTCTGGTCCGCTACAGGGTCAATGTTGAATTGTGGTGCAAGAGCGACATAGGAGTCGTAAAGGGTGACGGGAGAAAAGTGGATCACTATTCCGAGCAGGGTCTCGGGGATCATGATGATGCCAAGGGCAAGCACGCGAATAGTGGCTGAGGGTCGGTGTGCAATCAGGTCTGAACTCATAATGGGGTAGTAGAAGAGCAAGGCCGCACCCAAGAACAGTGGTCGTTCGATGAACATCATGAAATCGTGGTCGACAACGTTGAGATTCATAATTGGCGCAAAGTGGGCGCCGAGAAGAACGGTCGTTGCGATGAGCCCGCCTACCAGTGGCTTGCTGAGGAAAACTGCGGGCCGGCTGCGGAGAATTGCGATGACGCGCTTGCGTCCAGAGCGATTGAGGTTGAGAAATAGCAGGGTTATCGGATTCGACATCACTATTAACGGTGCAGCAATCATCATGACAACAATGTGCTGGGACATGTGAGGCCAAAAGGCGTAGTGCGCCCATGAGCTGAAGGGGCCTAGGTAGGCAAATGCCAGAAATGCCATTCCGAGGCCAAAACTGAGCGAGTATCGAAACGGCCATGTGCGCGCATAGCCGGTTTTCTGGATAGCAAGCCGATAGACCCCGAAGTAGTACAACGTGGTGACGGCGAGCAGGTTAATGAGTGTCAAAACGTCGATTTCCCAAATCGCAACGTTTTCCGGGATGATCCCAGCGCCAATGGCTGCGGTCACGCCTGCGCTCATGGACATGCCCCCACAATAGATCTCTACTCGGCACCTGAGAATTCGCAGGTGAGGTCTTTATTAACTTTCGGTGGTTATTTGTTATTTCCTTGTGCTCGCCATGGAGGCGCGCTAGTGTCAGCCTAAATGTAGACCGACAGTTTGTCGGGAAAAGGTCCGTGGGTACGTGCATCAAAGGAACGAGCAGAGGAAAAGGATCAGTTTGTGAAGAAGTTCTTGGTCATACTGGCCACCGTGCTCGCCGGCGTGTTAGTAGTTGGCGGTATTGGGGCAGTGAGCTCAATTTCGCAGGAAGAACCACCAGTGCTTGCAGCAACGCTCGACGGCACCACGATGGATACCCCCAACAATGGCACATTGCCCCATGCGACCCTTGATTTGAGCGTGTATCCCAATAGTTCTGACGCGGTCCCGCCACCCAAAGCCGGACCTTATGAGTCCGCCTGGCTCTCTGGCCAGCCGTTCTACCACCCCTCCACCACAATTCAGGTGCCAGCAAATTCGGTAGTCACCATTAACTTCACCCAATATGACAGTGGTGGACAGATTTACAACCCATTTTTTGCCCATGTGCACGGCTCGATGGATGGCACCATGACGTGGAACGGTAAGTCGGTCAAGAACGTCAAGTCTGATTCGGTGGGGCACACATTCACCGTGCACCAGTACCCAGAATCAAGCCAGCCCTACTTCTTCCTTTCTGTTCCGCTGCCCATGAACGCGGCCAATGCCAAGACCGACAAAGCCGGCTACCCCGTCGATCCACAAAAAATCAGCGTCACATTCGTCACGGGTGAAGCAGGAACATATGTCTGGAACTGCGAATTCCCTTGCGGTGATGAATACCAAGAGTTTGGTGGACCCATGCAGACCCGAGGATGGATGGCGGGGACTTTTGAGGTGGTCGCATGACCATGACCCAAGCCCCCCAAGAACAACCGGAATCGCCAACGAATAGACCTCCGTCAATGCACCGGTTCAAGAATTGGATGCGCAGGCCCTATGCCCGCCACGTCATGATCTGGACCGTTGTCATTGGCTTCCTTCTCCTACCTTTGTGTTGGCTACTGCTTGCGGCAATGAACCAAACTGGCGCTCCCGCATCAGAAATCATGCAAGACATTGAGACAACAGTCTTTGTCTTCACACTAGTTTCGATTCCCATTACGGCCTTTGTCTTTGCGGTCCTGCTCTACAGTTTGATCGGCTGGAAGCGTATTTCTTCTGATGAACCTCCAATGCAGGAGAATCCAGCGATTTTCACCAACCGTATCGGTGTTGTTCTGTGGACTGTAGTTACCAGCGCACTGGCCATGTTCCTCGTCGTGTGGGGAATGATTGAACTGGCGCAGATTACCGCGAATTCTTATGGCACCATTTCGGCTAATGAGCAACCTGGCGGGAACCAGAGTGTCATTGTTAACGTAACCGGCCAGCAGTGGGTTTGGACATTTGCCTATCCCCAAACCGATGGCTTGGTCTCTGACATTCTCTATCTACCTGTGGACAAGCCCGTGTACTTCAATGTCACGAGCAAGGACGTAATTCATAATTTCTGGGCTGTTGAACTCGGTGTCAAAATTGATGCCAACCCAGGCGCTGTCACCACGGCCGGTGTTACTCCCAACAAGTTAGGCACTTTCAATATTCGCTGCGCTGAATTGTGCGGTATGCATCATGCATACATGGAGACGGAGGTCCGAGTCGTGACCCAAGAGCAATTCGATTCATGGGTCCGTGAAATGGGTGGACGGAGAACATCATGAGTTCAGTTGCTCCCGCTCACGTGCACTCGGCCGAGGTTCCACAACCAGCGCAGCATGGTAAGCCCGGTGGCATCATGCGCCGACTCAACTTTGGCACCGGCTTGATCGGTGGCATTGGCCTCGCGATCATCGCAGGTGTGGTCACTAGTCAGTTTGTGCCCAGTGGTTATGCGAGTCCAGTCACTTTCGCTCCCATGGAAGGCGAGTACGTCTATTTAGCGGTCCTGCTGGGCTGGGTCATTGGTTTCATGGCGGGAATGGGCGCATTTGTGGGCCCGATTCGCTGGATGCTGGGGCGCGAGAGCACGCATCTTGATGCCGAATACATGGCCGGCAAGGATCTGGGCAGAAGCAGGTACTGGAAGTACACCACCGACCACAAAGTCGTAGGTATCCAATACCTCATTGTCACTTTTATCGTGTTCGGTTTTGGCGGTTTGCTCGCCATGTTGATCCGCACCGAATTAGGTGCAACATGGACTGAAGTGTTCTCGCCAGCGTTTTACAACTCGATCATTGGCACCCATGGCATCGCGATGATTATCGCGATGATCATTGCAGTGAGTGGTCCTCTTGGTAACTTCATTGTTCCCATGATGATTGGTGCGCGTGATATGGCGTATCCGCGACTCAACGCATTGAGCATCTGGTTGCTTGTCGCTGCAGTGCCCTGCCTGATTAGTTCGTTGTTCCTTGGAGGAATCCAAGATGGCTGGTCGGCATATCAGCCACTTGCCTCACAGGCACCCATTGGAATGCTCGGTTATCAAATGACCATCATCGTTTTCGCGATTTCAACGGGTATTGCCAGCGTTAACTTGATGACCACCATCTTGACCATGCGCGCCAAAGGAATGTCTTGGTCACGGACACCTATTTTTGTTTACGGCATTTTTGCAGCTTCTCTCATGGGCCTCTACGCATTCCCGTTCTACCAGTACTCGCAAATTCTTTCGCTGTCTGATCGGGTGTTCAACACGTCATTCTTCAACCCGCTCGAAGGTGGCAGCGTTTGGTTGTATGAAAACCTTTTCTGGCTCTTGGGCCATCCTGAGGTGTACGTCATCATCATTCCAACTGCGGCAGTGCTCATGGAGATCCTCCCCGTCTTTATGCGCAAGCCACTGTTCTCCTTCAACTTTGCGGTGGCGGGAATCGTTGGCGTTGTTGCCCTGAGTGGTTTGGTATGGGCGCACCACATGTACATGACCGGTTGGGCGCCAGCGGTGAACTACCCATTCATGCTTTCGACCGAGATGATCTCGATTCCTGTTGGTTTCCTCGTTCTCGTTGTCATTGGCACCCTGTGGCGCGGAACGTCTTGGTCCCGCTTGCCCTTGATGGCGGTGTACGCGGTCGTGTTCAACAAGATGATTGGTGGCGTCACTGGCATCTACCTCTCTGACGTACCTGCCGACCAGTACTTCCACGGCAGCATGTTTGTTGTCGCTCACTTCCATTACATGCTCATGGGTGCAGGGTTCTTCGGTGCCATGGGTGGCATCGCGTTCTATTTCCCCAAGATGACGGGCAAGATCCTCGACGAACGCTATGGATCGATCGGACTCTGGACCGTATTTGTTGGCTTCCAGCTCACCTTTGGCTCAATGTTTGTCGCTGGGCTCCAAGGCCAGCCACGTCGAGTGCTCCAATTTGATGAGCAGTTCGATATCTCGAACTGGATTTCAACAATCGGTGCCTACACAATTGGCGTGGGCACGTTGATCTTCCTCGGTGCAATCATCTTCTCGTGGAGAGACGGCCCCATGGTTTCTGGTAACCCGTGGGCTTCTAAGTCCCTGGAATGGCAGACACCAACTCCAGTTCCGCTGGAAAACTTCGCGGTTCTTCCCGTTGTGACCGAGCGTCCATATAACTACGGCGTGCCAGATCCCTATGACGAAGAACTGAGAGCCCACGATGGGGATGAACTTGAAAGTGCAGGTGCGCGATGACGACGACACCGGTTGAGGCATCTGACAACAAGCCCAGCGCACCCGCAGTGCCATTATCGCCAACCACTGGTGAACCAATGACAGTGATCGCTCGCCGCGGTCGCGTTGGTTTGTGGCTCATTATCGTGATGAGCGTCTCGGGCACCATTGCATTAATCATTAGTTACAGCTACCTGTGGTCACTCAATGTCAACGGTGGCTGGGCGCCTCCCGGTGCAAAGCTCACGGCCAACCAAACCAATGACACGATCGGCAAGGTCAAGGGCTCCTTTGCACCAGAGTGGCCTTTCTGGGCAATTCTGGGAATGCTCATCTTGGCCACAGTGTTCATGTGGTGGGGTTACCGCTCCGTCAAGCGGGGCAACCAGGGTGCTTTGATCGCCGGTTCCACACTTGCGTTGATCATGACGCTGGCCACTTTGGTTGCCCAGTGGATTCAGGTTACGAATTTCCCATTCGGTCCGGCTAATGGCGCGTATGCATCCGCGGTGTTGCTTCTGTGCGCTAGTAACATCTTCAATCTTTTGCTATTGCTTTTCATCCTTACAGGAATCATGAATCGTGCCCGAAAAGGCTTGATATCGAGGGCCGTTTCATATCAGGCTCAAGCGGCTAGTTACTGGATGGTGTGGGTCGTCATTGCATTCCTACTGGGTTGCTTGGTCACCACATTCATGGTGGAGAGCCCCAATGTTGATCCGGCGATCTTTGGTGGTTTCAAAGAGCAGTGAAGACGTCAGCTTGGCGTTATGTAGTGCCACTTGGAACGGCATTTCCCATTGCGCTCCTCGTGCTTGCGACTCTCGGCGGTCTCAGTGAAACGGGACTCATCGGAATTCCAATCGTGCCCTGGTACACGCTCTTTGGCTTGCCCATTGACTTAGTCATCAGAGACATTGCTACTGCATGCACGGTCGGCTTCGCGTTGATCGGGGGAGTTCTCGCGCCACGACCTGATCCCTATCTGGGCAAATTAACTTCAGCTGCAGCGCTGGTGTGGCTCGCTGCCCTTCTTTCCCAAACGGTTTTCACAGTTTCTGAAGTTCTAGCCCTACCAATGAGTGGTTCATTTGATCTGACCATCATGCGATCGCTGTTAACCCAAACCACGGTTGGGCAAGTCATTCTTGGTCAGATTGCACTGGTGGCACTTATTGCACTCCTTGGGTGGGTGGTGCTTGGCAAAACAACTGGATGGATTGTTCTTGGTATTGCTGTGGTTGCTGCGTATCTGCCGGGATTGACCGGGCATTCGGGCATTCAAGAGGGACACACGTCAGCGACCATCGCATTGGGGTTCCATCTGGTGTCCATGGCCGTATGGATAGGTGGTCTCATTGCCATCACGCTCTATGCACTTCGCGCTGGAGTTGCATCAGAAAAGGTGATTCGGACCTACAGCACCATTGCACTTATTGCTGTGATCGTGATTGCTGAGAGCGGGCTTGTTAACGCCTCGATGCGTCTTGATGGCCTCGCGCCATTTCTCACATCCCCGTATGGAGCAGTGATTATTGCCAAAGTCGCGATACTGATTGTCTTGATTGGGTTTGGCTGGCAGCACAGGCAGAACCTCACCCGCCTCGATTCAGCAGCCGTTCCCAAAAGTTTGGCTGCGCTGGCCTCGATCGAGCTGCTGTGGATGGGTGTTGTCGTCGGTCTAGCTGTGGCACTGTCGCGGACAGCTCCGCCTGCAAATGCCATTGCGGGGGAACCATTTGAAATGGGCTCGTTGGCCGGTATCGCGATATTTCTCCCGGTTGCAATCTTTTTCGCGTTTCCTCGTTTCAGGGCTGCGCGAGTCCCGAGATTTTTTGTGTCGTATGCAGAGGTGTCAGCGATTGTGCTCGGAGTTGTTATTTATGGCGCGAGTGAGCTATCCAGGACTGGGGCATTGGCCAGCGTGATCGGGGTCCAGGTGAGTGCTTTGGTGATTGGCATCGTGTTACTCGGTGCCGGTGTTTTTGCCATCCTGGTCCAATGGCAGTCCCATTCGATTTCAGGTCTTATCATTATTGGGCTCCTCTGGTGTGGCAATGCGTATTGGTTGCTTGTGCAAAACGATCAAGGTGTGACCTTGGCTGCCATCGCGGTTACGGCTGCTGTGCTGGGATCTTTGGCATTTGTCTGGTGGGCGAGCCAACCGCAGTTGGATGTGGATCCGAATGTGCGAGCAGGACAGGATTCGGTGCGCGCATGAGTGAACGCAAGCGGTTTTGGAAAGACTTTTGGCAATTACATGTGCCGCTGGCACTCGTCCTGGCGCTCTGCACATTTGCCACCATCAATCAGGTGGGTCGTGCGACAGAGGGCGTGTCACGTTCCTTTGTCTATGCAATTCAATGGCCAATAATTGGAATCTTTGCCATCGTGGTGTGGAATCGTTATCGCAAGCATGGAAGTCTTTCGGTATCGATCTCCCAACACTTCAAGGACCGCACCGCCCGCATCACTCGGGAGGCCGAGCGGGTGCAGGCATTAGAGCAGGATCCAGACGAGATTGCGTGGAATCAATACCTCACGGAATTACATGCACAAGACCCGCCCGGCGGTCCGCCCTCAGATGGAAAAGGGCCGTAATCCAATAGCATCTCGGCATGTCTGCTTCCGCCCCCAATGTTCCAGAAACACAAGAAAATCCGCGGCAAAAGTTCATCGTTGCTTATGAGAACCGCACCAACTTTTGGCTTTCTGGCCTGGCCTTGGTGTTTCTGTTCACATACTCCATCCAGTCGATTTGGCCTGATCTAGAACAGCCATGGAATTCGATCCTGACATGGTTCAGCGATTTACTGTGGTTGCTCTTTGCCCTAGACCTCTTGTTCAGATTCCTCATGACAACCCAGAAGCGTGGGTTTTTTAAACGCAACTGGCTCGACACGCTCACGGTGGTGGTTCCGCAACTGCGTGCCCTTCGCGGTCTGCGAGCGTTTACCAAGAACGGAATTTTGTCCAAGGGCAAGGGTAAAGGTTTCTTCTCGAACGGTGCACTCGCAAGTGCAGGCTTGGGAACCATCATCATCGTGTGGGTAGGGGCACTGTCCGTTCTCGATGCTGAGCGCGGGGCACCGAATTCCGACATTGAAAATGTTGGTGAGGCCGTCTGGTGGATGTTCGAAACCATCACGACAGTTGGTTATGGTGATTTTGTTCCTGTGACCGATGCGGGCCGAACTATCGCCGTCTTAATCATGTTTGTGGGCATCGGTTTGATGGGTGTCATCTCGGCAGGTCTCGCCGCAACGTTGCTCAAGCAAAATCAACCTAACCCTGCCAAGGAAGTCATGGACGAATTGGCTGACCTTAAAAAGATGGTGGAAAGTCTCCAAGAACAACTGTCGAACCAAACAAATAGCGATAATTCCACTCATCCTTAATTGCAATAAATTTGCAAATACTCAAAAAGGCCTATAATGGGCTCATGAGAAAAATTGCCGTCCCTGTCATTGCCGTACTTTCGACGCTCACCCTTGGGTCTCTCGCGGCTTGCTCGAACTCATCAGATTCATCGGCTTCGGCCTCAGATGGCCTGTTAGTGGCCACGACGGTGTCACCGATCACTTCTATAGCGGCCCGCATTGGTGGCGACAAAGTCTCCATCGAGGGAATCGTCCCGGAAGGCACCAACAGCCATACATTTGAGCCGGCTCCTGCGGTTGCGAAATTGCTCAGTACGGCAGACATCATTTTTGTCAATGGGCTCAAACTCGAGGATCCCACATTGGAGCTCGCTGAAGCCAATATGAAGGATGGCGCCGAGATCATTGAAATTGGCACGTTGGTCCTCCCTGAGTCGGACTACATCTATGACTTCTCATTCCCCAAAGAGGAAGGCAAGCCCAATCCTCACCTGTGGACTGACACGGCCTACGCAATCGAGTACGCGGCACTTATCAGGGATGTCCTCACCGAGCGCGACCCTGCAGATTCCGACTACTTCGCCGCCAACTTCGAGTCATTCAAGTCACAGGTGGAGGCACTCGACGCAGCTGTCCGCGCTGACCAAGCAACGGTGCCTGCAGGTAACTTGAAGTTGCTTACCTACCACGATGCTTATGCCTATTTTGCCAAGAATTTCGGCTGGGATGTCATTGGCGCAGTGCAGCCCAAGAATTTCTCTGACCCAACACCACGAGAAGTCGCCCAACTCATTGAGCAGGTAAAAGCTGAAGGTGTGCCAACCATCTTTGGCTCCGAAGTCTTCCCATCTCCAGTTCTGCAGGAGATTGGCAGTGCGGCAGGGGTGCGCTATGAAGACTCACTCCGCGATGATGACCTGCCCGGAGCACCGGGGGAGCAGGACCATAGTTGGTTGGGGCTTATGAAATACAACTACGCCACCATGATCAAAGGTCTTGGTGGAACATCGACCAACATTGATGCCGTGGATATCACCTCACCTGTAACCGATCAAGCAAGTTACCCGCAGTAATGTTGCCCGAATGACAGGCACTGGCGTTGGCCCCAAACTCATTGAGATCAACGGGGTCGAGGCAGGGTATGACAAAAGTGTTGTGCTCCATGATGTCAACTTCCATGTTCATGAAGATCAGTTCACGGGAATCGTTGGTCCATCTGGCGCTGGCAAAACCACATTGCTGCGCCTGTTACTGGGAACGGTAAAGCCGTATTCAGGCACCGTTACTAACATGCAGGGATTGCGCACTGCCTATGTCCCTCAGTTAGAAACGGTGAACTGGAATTTCCCATTAACCGTGAGTGAATGTGTACTCATGTCCCGACCAACCAAGCGCAAGTTGCCTTGGTCCACGCAGCCTGAGCGCGATGAAGTCACGGCTGTGCTTGAACGCCTTGGCATTGCCCAGTTGGCTGACCGCCATATTCGCGATCTCTCCGGTGGTCAACAGCAACGAATGTTCCTTGCCCGTGCACTTTTGCGTCAACCGCAACTTTTGCTTCTCGATGAACCAACAAGTGGTGTCGATGTCTCAACCCGACATGACATTTTGCACCTCTTGGCTGACCTGCATGAAGATGGTGTTGCCATCGTTCTCACCACCCATGACCTCAATGGCATGGCGGCCCATCTTCCTCACATTGTCTGTATTAATCACAGGGTCATTGCTGAGGGAACTCCCAAGCAGGTCATTACACCGCCGGTGTTAGAGCAGACTTTCGGCGCACGAATGGAAGTCCTTGAGCATTTGGGCATGCGGGTTGTTGTTGATGAACAGCCTGAGCACAAGGGATCGGTGAGCAACTAATGGAGACGATCCTCGAGCCACTGCAGTACGCATTTTTTCAGAAAGGACTGCTAGTCGCGAGCCTTTCTGGCGCGCTTCTCGGATTCATCGGTGTTTACATTGTTCTTCGCGGCATGAGCTATATCGGTCACGGACTTTCCCATTCAATCTTTGGCGGCTTTGCGGCAGCCCAATTATTTGCCGCGCAGTTCTACATCCTTGGTGCAGGATTGTGGGGGATTGCATCAGCCCTTGCCATCAACACAGTTGCCAAGAAAAGTCGGGTTGGTGCCGATGCTGCCATCGGCGTGATCACAACTGCCTCATTCGCACTTGGTGTTGCATTGTTTGCCAAATTCGGCACCAGCGGACCGTCCTTTGAAAGCGCGCTGTTCGGCAGCATTCTCGGGATCACAACCGAACAAATCATTGGATTGCTCGCTGTCATCGTGCTGACCGTGGGATTCGTATTCCTGCGCTATCGGGCACTGCTTTTTGCAACATTCGACCCCGACGTTGCTGATGTCAGCGGTGTGAAAGTCAATCGCATAGAAGCGATGCTCATGATCATTCTTTCCCTTGCGATCCTGGCAACCCTCACTGTCGTTGGTGTCACGTTGGTCGCTGCCATGCTGGTTATCCCCGCGGTTGTTGCTCGCATGTTGACAGATTCATTTGGAAAAATGCTTGCAATCAGCACCATCATTGGTACCTTCAGCGGTTTCACGGGAATGTACATCAGCTACTACGCGGGTGTGCCATCAGGAACCATGATTGTTCTCGTTGGTGCCACCATCTTCTTGCTGGTGCTTGCCATAACTGGTGGCCGCGGCCTCAAACGCTCAGTTGGGCTTGATGCCCACTAACGCGATCAGTGTTCTCGAGCGAGTTCGCTGAAGTTGAAGTACCACACGTAGTAGATCGCCAGAATTGGTGCCACGGTCAACATGAGTACCGGAACGATCCCGCCAGATCCACCCACAATCAGGGAGATAGCAGTGCCGGCGAGCGCCAGCATTGCCACCACGATGATGACTGTCAACACATATCTTTGAGGTCGTCGAAGTGACCAAGGAGATTCCATGTGATCTTTATACCCGCAAAATTCAACTGGTGCGCCATTTCGGTGCAGTTTGGCGGCCATTCATCTCGACTGGGTGGTCGGGTTTTGTACTAGGAGGTGGAGGCAGATGTGAATTGAGCCAGACATTCAACAATTAAATTGTGATCCTCAACCTGTGGTAGGCCCGAGATACCAAAAAATCCCACCATGCCAACGCCCTTTACCGTGATCGGCCAACCACCGCCATGGGCGGCAAAGTCGCTTAAGGGCAGTCCTGTTGCTTGGGTGAACTCCTGGCCCTTTTCTTCAAAACTCACTCGAACAGCAATGGTTGATTGCTCAAATCGTTCGACGACATTGCGCTTGCGGCGCAGCCAGTCGTCGTTGTCGGCTGATGTCCCGGGAAGCGCTGCTTTGAAGACCATACGGCCGGTATGCCAGATCTCGATGGCGACAGGAAATTCTCGAGACATAGCGACTGTGAGCACCAGCGTGCCCAACTCCAGTGCGTCATGAACTGTAAAAGTTTCAAACTCGAGGCTCTGTGCTTGTCGGCGCAGTTGCTCGGAAGTGAATTCACCTGTGGTCTTAATGGTCATAGGCCATCTCACCACACATACACCACGAGGAACACACGCCACTAGGTAAGAGTTCGCTCACTTGTGTGTTTAAAGCCTCTAGACAAGGCGTTCAAGCAGTTCATCAACTTCAAGGGTTGCAAATCGAATCTTCCAATCACTGAACCCATAAGGAATCACGAGCGTTCCATCGTGAATCAGACTTCCACATGAGTACACAACATTTGGAACGTATCCATTGCGTTCCTGCGCATCTGGGCGTAGGAGTGGCTCCTTGAGTTTCCCAATCACTTGTGAAGGGTCATTGAGATCAAGGAGTATGGCACCCATGGCGTACTCCCGAACAGGGCCAGCACCGTGGGTTAAAACCAGCCAACCAGCTTCAGTCGCAATGGGCGGTCCACAGTTGCCTTCATGCACTAATTCCCACCATTGACGTTGTGTGTTCAATGGATCGGCGTGATTCCAATGGTAGCCATCATCTGACCAAGAAATGTACATCGATTCCCCGTCGTATCGTGATAGAGCAGCAAATCGACCTTGAATTCTCTCGGGAAAGAAAGCAAGGCCCTTGTTCTGAGCGCCGAGCCCCGTCATGTGCATCGAGGAAAACTCTCGAAAATTATCTGTCTCAAGTGCTCGACACACTATTTGGGTGCCATCAAAACCAGTGTATGTAGCTCGATAGCGAACAGAATCCTCACCATCGCGCATCATGGTGAATCGGGCATCTTCCATTCCGCGACGCTCACTGGCTACCGTGGGCCACAGAACGCGCTCACTTATTTCACTTTTTTCGGGAAAGTCGATTTCATAGCAATTCAATGCAATGTGGCTAATCACACTCATGAGTTCGTTGGAAGGTGCGTTTCGCAAGCCACTCGTATCCAGTTGAGTCAATGCTGCGGAGAGATCCTCTACCGAGAATTTCTCAGGAAGTAAGCCTAGAACTACATTGAGATCACCTGTGTCAACGCCCGCTTCGATTGCCGCTCGATGAATCATTCTGCTGCGCAAGACAGCCGATCTGGTTGCCTCGGTGGTCACGAAGGGTGAAGCAGGGTCGACTTCTATCCCACTTCTGCTGACGCGTCCAGTGCGAAAAACAATTGTGGAGATATGTCCCTCACCGACAGCTCGGACTGTCATGAGAAATTGTTGAGGAACATTTGGACTTACTATCTCCGGGTAGGGAACGATAGATGGATTGAAATATGCGGCTCCTTCAATTGCATACTCTTGGCTCAAATAAGCGCCAATAAGTAATTGGCGCTCATGGGTGGCGCCAGTATTCAGTAATTTAGTGGCAACATGAAAATGCGTGTGAAATTTTTCCGAGATGTCACGGTGACGATGTTCAAAAAAAGGCATGATCCGCTCAAGGCTCGCGGTCACTTCATCATCGCTCAACGCTAGACATCTCTCAACGACTTGCGGTATACGTGACGTTCCTCTGATGAGCTCCTCTTCTCCAGGGATGAACATGCGGCACAGCACGCGTTCTGGATTTCCCTCAAGGATGAGGTTCGACTTTTGAAGACTCTTCACGCCGCAACACCAAGGAGTAGCTCGGTGCGATTTACAACACTGAGGTATGCAATCGTTGATTCGGCTCCGGCATTTTCGTTGCGTCCGGTACCAGTCAACGCGTCAAATCCCGCTCCCGTGGCGGGGTCATGCATGGAGATTCCCTGGTCGTTATTCCCATCGAACCATGATCGACCGATGAGGGCCATCTCGCGCCACATCTGATCGCTTGTCAGTTCGTAGGCAGTGCAGCAAGCGTCAACAAGGGCGGCAACCTCAATAGGCTGTTGATCATAGCCAGGTAATGGTTGGCCGTAGGACCAACCGAAATGTGGAATGATAGAAAAACGACCTGCGATGGACTGCAGGTCAACTAGCCAATGCAAGAGTTTCTTTCCTTGTTTTATCAGGTTTGCGTCATTGAAATACTCTCCACCAAGCATCATTACTTCAGGGATAGCTGCGTTGGCATAAGTGAGGCGCGCTTCAGGCCATGGCCACCGGGCACTTGTTGAAGTCGGAATAGTCTCAAGTGCTGCGATCAATAGGTTCTCGGCCATTTTATTTCCAGGTAAGACCCGTAATACTTCCGATGCCCCAAGGGCTGCGAACATCATGGAACGAAGGTAGGGAGAACGCCGACGTGCCGAAGTCTCAAAATGTTCAAAGGACCTGGCGGCTCTGGAACTATCTCGACCGTAATGAAGGCTTGTGCCCCAAGCCCACAACGCGCGACCCCAATGATCACTGACGCTCGCCTGGTCAACCCACATCCCGCTGGAACTTCGCCGATTATGCATAGCGCCATCAAGGGACTGAGCCTCCGCAAGAAAATCAAGGTAAATACTGGCAAGTCGTGAAGTCTCGATTGATTTATACGGAAGACGCTCAATCACCATGAGACCTCGGGCAACATCGTCAGTGCAGTAACCATGCTGAACTCGCGGGTTTGTCCCAAGACAGTGCTCATAAAGTCCTAGAGGGGTGGTCAATGAAGAGAGATGCTGGAGATTCATGCTGACTCTCTTTGCAATTCTGCGAAATAGATGCCGTCAATTGATGGGAATTGATTTCGCCTCCTTGTTAATGAATGTGAAAGTGAGTTCATGGAAATTCCAATTTGCGACCAGTGAAAACTTGGGCCTTTTCGCACGGTTAACTCTCGCATCCGCGCGCGCTCAGCTGAGTTTCTGATCATGAGGCGCATGGCACTTGCAATGCTTTCTGGATCCTTTTGGTTGACGAGAGCGCCTGTTCCATCTCCCAAGAGTTCAACAGCGTGAGGAAATCGAGTTGCGATAACGGGGCCTCCAGCAGCGATTGCTTCCACCAGAACACCGGAGGTTACTTGCACGTCATTGTCATAGGGAATGAGATAAAAGTCAGCCGAGTTGATGACCCGATTTAGTGCTTCCGTGTCAAGATAGGCGTCAATGAAATGAATCCGTTCTCTAACGTTTAGGTCAATTGCTAATTTTTCTAACTTTTCGCGGTAGGCAAAGCCGTCGCGTTCGACCACCTTTGGGTGCGTCTGACCCACGATGTAGTAGTCAGGCAACGGATCAACATCTTGAAGAAGAGCCAAAGCAGTGATTCCCCATTCAATACCTTTACCTTCACTGAGTAACCCCCAAGTCAGTATCCGTGGACGCAGATTAAATCCAATGGGTCTCGAAAATTGACCGTAGTCGGGGGAGCCATGAGGGATGACTTTGAGGCGAGAGTCGTCAACAACATAATTCTTGCTAATTGCATCTGCTGCTGAATGCGACAAAGCGACCGAAGCATCCGATCTATCAAGTAAGCCTTGCATGACACGACGTTGACCATTGGTTGGGGTAGTAATGACCGTGTGAATTACTGAAACAACCGGAACTTTGATTCCATTGAGGATTTCGAGGACTTCGTCACCATCGGGTCCACCGTATATTCCAAATTCGTGTTGAATGATGACCGCGTCATAGTTGTTCAGAGTACCCACGTTCTCCAGCAAGCCATCTGCGCCGAAATGATTTTTCGACGCAGGATGGACAGCCTTGGCTGAACCATTCCCTGAGATCCGAATGAGATCCACTTGCTGACCAAAATTCTTCATTGCATTAGACATGGATCGCGCAAACGTGGCAATTCCACATTGAGTTGGTGGGTAGGTGCTAATCATTGCAATTCGACTGGGCACGTGGACTCCTTCATTTGATGGTCAGTTCATTAGGTAGTTAGAAAGGAATCTTGGCTGAAAGTGATAGCTTCATGCGTGGTCAGAACGAGTTGTGACATGTCAATGACTGATCAATTCGCGTGTGTTACTGGTGTATCTCATGTGTGTGCATGGTGAAACGGCAATCATGCGCATTGAATTGAAGCTGAATGAAAGTCGTCGAACCAAGTAGTGGACCATGAAAATTTGATGCCTGATCGACCGAGAGTCCGAAGGCGCTCGTGCAGGCAAGGAAGTTATTTTCCATTTGAGGTGTGCCTTACTTATAAAACTAATTTTGAATCGCTACCTGATCTTCAGGTTCGAGAATTCCTCGAATGGCAGCCACATCAACGGCAGCTCTTCGCCCGTTGACACCGAGGTGCCGGTAAATTGCCATTGTTTCCTGACGAACGGTGGATTCGCTGTATCCGATGCGAACAGAAATTTGAGGGTTGGTCATTCCCCGTGCTAATAACTTAAGTATCTGCATTTGACGCGACGTTAAACTCCCTGAACCTATTTGATGCGAATTTTCGTGTTCCAAGTAACTACTGCCGTGATTCGAGTTCTGAAAAACGAGGTAAAGGGCGATGAGCCCTGAGATATCTTCTAGCGATTGGCTCAGCCCGTCGGAATCAAAATAGTCCGTGAAGTGTATTTGCAATGAACCCACTCTTTGATTTCCAGCGATAAGTGGCCAGGCAATATTTGGAAATTCATTGTCCATAAAGTTTTTTGATGTTGCATGGCCCTTTTTGTGGCCATCAGGGCCGTTGCGAATTACCGGATTTCCCTCGCGAATCGCATTGATAGCAGGTGCGTTATCCCACAGGGAACGATGGTGGACTCCGAGGATCGCCTCCTGAGGTAGTCCAAAAGATCCAACCGCGAGAACGCTTCCGTCTGAAATGAATATGCACATTACGGCAGCGCGCGGGTGGAAATCCCTGAGCGATTGCAGAACAAGAAATTGCGCAACCTGATCAGGCGTGGGGCGCTCGGACAGAAAAGCAATCAGGCTTAACATTGGCTCGCTGTGGTTCGACATCGGCTTTCCTATCCTGATAATTAGTGGAGATTTTCAATCTATAAGCAGGATCTGACCAAGGCCATCGCGCGGACTAATCATGTTGTTAATGACTAGTCATGTTTTTGCTCATGCCCCGAGCGGTGGTGTCCAGAGTCTTGCGGCGAGGGGTGAGTCAATCCAGCGCGAATCCCAACTGTGACCGGCGCCTGATCGGTCAATGGCTCGATATCAGTTTCCATCACGGGTGCACAGGGCTGAAACTTAGAGTAAATGGCACTCTCAGAAAGGAAAGCCATGAACTCACAAATCACGTCCGAATTAGCGCCAACCAGGGCACGGGAAATGTGGCCTCGTGTCACTGATTGGTTGGACACACTTGTTTTAGGCGATCTCAGTTGGCGTTCGGGGTTCCCTCATGCCATACGAATCGAGGAATATGCCAAAGACGGGGCATTCACGGTTCGAGCTGAGATCCCTGGCATAGATCCAGATAAAGACATCGAAATTAATGTTGAAAACGGCATGCTCACCATTGAAGGTCAGCGGGAAGAAAAGCATCAAGCCGGTCAGAGATCTGAATTCTATTACGGACGCTTCATGCGTTCAGTCTCTCTTCCAAGCGGAGCTGACCAAGATCACGTCAACGCTACCTACAAAGATGGAATCCTTGAGGTGAAAGTGCCCATCAGGGAAGGATCGGAGTCAAATCACAAGGTTCCGATAGCGCGCGTTAGTTAAAAAACACTAGAAAAAATTGTGGGCCTGGCTTCTCCGCTGGGCCCACAATTTTTTCAACTAGTCCTGCTCGAAATGTTGATCAACTTTCTAGTGGTCATCGCCACATTGAATTCGACTAGACCGAGATTGCTCACGTAACACTCCCACTTGGCACCAAGATTGGTACGACAAATGTAGGCCACCTGGTGGAAATCTGTCGGACCAGCTACAGTGGAGTTGTAAGGAAAGTTTCATATTCACTGGCGCTCTGTCGAGGTTTTCGACACGAAATTATGCTCGTTGCAATCACCGCGTCCATGACACTTTTGTGGTAAAAAAGGCATGTTGCGAAAAAGCAACCTTTCCGAGTAACGAGTTGGGCACGGAGAAGTAAACGTTGTTTGCGGCTTACATCGGGGGGGGTATGTGAATGAATGATGAATATTTGCCTCAGGTGTCTCTAAGTCGCCAGAGCCACTTTGATGCCCTTCACGAGCAGCGAGATTTACGGTCGGCCATTACGTCATTCTTGGGTCTCAAACCGGGGTTCAATGAGATAGCCCAGGAAATCGCTATCTATTTCCTTCGACACTTGGATTCGCGGTGGGCGCATTTTGCACTGCTTCAATCTGATGCAAGGCTGGCCCAACTTGGTTCTTTTGGACTGTCACCTGAGGAGGCGAATTTTCTCAATGGAGTATCAATTTGGGAATCCTGGCCCATGTCATTCGCCGCTCGCGACGGTCAAATTGTTGTTCACGGCGACAGAAGTGATCCAAGAATTAGGTTGCCCGCCTGCTTGAGATCAGGGAGTGAAGGGCTGATCGTCGTGGCTGCTCCACTCAGTTTGTCGATCAAGACAATCGGGGTTTTATCCATTGGATTTTTACCCAGTGATGCCTCCACCAAATCGATCACAACGGACGTGGAGGTAGTTGTGGAAATCCTCGCGCTCTATTTAGCTGGTTTGCTAGAAGGCTTAGAAGGCTCAGCTCATGCAATCGCAACTGAAAATCAGTTGACACGAATGAGCTCTGATCAACGCGGCTCGTCACTCTCTCAACGCCAGCTGACGATCCTTGGTTTATTGGCAGATGGACTTAC
>Ga0181606_10000488_pt1 | contig 32605 bp, 27 predicted proteins | sample 041ome_10_FD_132994 | JGI IMG/M metagenome (GOLD analysis project Ga0181606, IMG submission 132994) | Coastal salt marsh microbial communities from the Groves Creek Marsh, Skidaway Island, Georgia - 041412US metaG (megahit assembly) | ecosystem: Environmental > Aquatic > Marine > Intertidal... | reverse complement strand
TTTGGTGTTTGTGGTCATGTTGTTTTCAGTCTTGCCACGGGTACTTATAATGAACAAGTGAGCTTCAACGACATTTTAGGCACCGATGAAGATAATACTGTCACATTCCAAAGTGCATCTGGTAACAGAAATGATGTGTTGATTCAATACGATGCTTCAAATACAACAGACAATTATGTTGTTCAATTTGATGGAGGTGACTGGATCACATTTCAAGATTTACGAATGAAAGCCTTAGAGCAATATTCATATGGAACCGTGCTTAGTGTCAAGTCTGGTTCGAACAACAATACAATCGACAATTGCTGGTTAAAGGGAAATTCTTACCAAACCACATCTAACTATGATGCGAATATCCGTTGGGAAGGTTCAAGTGATGGATTTACTTTAACAAATAGCTTAGTTGAGAATGGTGCTCAATCTATGTACATGGTAAGCGGAAATACTGCAGACCCATCTGAAGACATGACTATCCAAGGTAATATTATCAAAAACGCCTTATACTATCAGATGTACATGTACGCAGTTGATGGATTCATATTGGACAACAACACCATTACAAATGATTCAGCACTATATAACAATAATACATACGGTTATTACCAACTTTACATGTATAGCGTAAATAACTTCGACATTACTAAGAACTACATCGGTCATGATGTCGGGCAATCCTATTACTACCCAATCTACATGAACGCATGTATTGGACGTAACAACCCAAGAAGTCAATTCAGCAATAATTGCATTTTCCAAGGCACGCCTGGGGCTACTTCTTACGGTTATTATACAATTTACGCGCCTGGAACTGGAATCATGGATTTCCACAATAACTCGATAACCAAGCGTGGAGGTTTTAGTAATTATTCAACCGTATATATTGCAAATGGAGGACTCGTTTCAATGAAGAATAATTCAATTGCTAATCTTGTAGGGGGGTATGCTCTGCAAGTTGCTGGTGGATTCTCTATCTCTGAGAGTGATTACAACAATATATATACTGCATCTGGGTCACCAGTTTATTTCGGTACATCGCAGTATTCAACGTTGGAGGCGTACCAGAACGCTACAGGAAATGATATGAACTCAGTTCAAACTGATCCAAACTTCGAAACTTCATTGACATGTATTACATGTAATGATACGTTGAGCAACGCTGGTCAAGTACTTGCTAACAACACAGAAGACATCAGCGGTAATGTTAGAAGTGTGATTGCTCCAGATCTAGGAGCAGTAGAATTTGTTGATCCAGGATCTTTTTCTTTAGGAGGAAATGACACCATTTGCGGAAATGAAGCAATTGTTGAAGCTGGTCCTGCGCAGTCTGTGACTTGGAACGTTAACAATCAAACTTCCACTCAAAGTTCAGTAACGCTCACTGCAACTACTGAGCCAGTGACTTACAATATATCTGTGAGCATAACTACAGAATATTGTGGAAGCGGATCGGATAACGCGATCATTCGTTTGGTTCCTGACGCAACTCTTGATTCAGCTACGCACATTTGTGCAGACGAGACTCTTGATCTTGAGCCAGGTGGTGGTTCTGCCGCTACTTATAGTTGGTCTACAGGAGACAACACCTCTTCAATCAGTGTGACTGAAGCAGGTACATACTCTGTGAATAAAATGGAAGATGGATGTGAGAGTGAAGCAACTATTGTTATTACTCAATCTCAAGGTGTTGAGATTGCTGATCTTGATGCTTGTGAAGCAGATCTACCAATCTCAATCGATGCTTCTATTATGAATGGCACATCTTATGCTTGGTCTGGTGGTTCTAGTATCAACAATGCTAGCAATGATTTCACGGATGCAGGTACTTACTCTGTAACTGCTACTGATAGCTACGGTTGTTCTTCTTCTGATGACTTCGGTTTGACAGTATTGGAAGAGCCTACTGCGGCTATTACTCAAACTCATACAGGTAATGCATATTTCTTCGATGGAACGAGCTCATTGTTTATCTCTCAGAGCACCACTTATTTATGGGATTTTGGATACAATGGACAAACAGCATCTACTCCAACAGCTTCCATTGTATATCCTTGGAGTGATCCAAATGCATTGGCAACATATACTGTTACTCTTTCAATAGACAACGGTTGTGGAACAGATGTGGATCAAAAGAACATCACTCCGGATCAACTTGGAATAGATGCAATTGCTGAAGGTTCGTTTGGTCTTTATCCAAACCCTGCTACTGACAATGTGAACTTCATCCTTGGTTCAGCTGCTTCAGCTCAGGGTACTGTTCAAGTATTGGATTTAGCTGGAAGAACGCTTTCTTCACAAATCATCGCTGCTGGTCAATTGACTGGTGAGATGAATGTGACTGATCTAGCTTCTGGATCTTACCTTGTGAAAGTAACTGTTGACGGAAGCACTTCTGTGAACGCGCTTATCAAGCAGTAAACTAATATTCATACTAGCTCATAAAAGGGCGACCCACTTGGGTCGCCCTTTTTTATTAACCTTTAGCCATATATTCGATGAACTATCTATTTTTCTCGATGAATTCGTTTTTTTACTCAATTAATTGTACATTAGCCAAAAGCAAACAGAAATAGATATGGAAACAATTATTCAAATCATAGACAAATTCGGCCCTGGGGTTCTCATCCCACTTGGAGGATTCGCGATAGTTGGTGTATTGGCTCAATGGTCACTATATGACAAATGTGGACTTCCAGGAATAGACTGTATCATACCCGTTAAAAACGTAATTACCTTCTTAAAGATTATGGGGCGCCCAGCCTCCCATAGTGCGCTGGTAATCATTCCTCCTCCAATCATTATTGGTGCCCTCCTTTTTATTAGTGAACCCGCTTTACAATACGGTATTGCAGCGCTTTTCTTTATTCCTTGGGCTTATTTTATGATCAAAGTATATATTGAACTTTGTCAAAGTTTTGGACATTATAAGCTGACGGACTATATAATGTGTGTTGCCTTCAACGGATTCTACGTATTACACTTAGGACTTTCCTACACGGAAAAATATAGAGGTCCGGTGTATGATAAAAAAGATAATAACGCTGCACCAAATATCAAAAGCCAACTAGCTTAGGACTTTAAAATTTCTTTTGATTTTTCAAGGGCTCTATCGAGCCCTTTTTTGTTTTTACCGCCTGCCATAGCTAAGAATGGCTGTCCACCGCCACCGCCATCTATTTCGGGTGAAACCTCTTTAATAATATTACCCGCATTTAGGTCAGTTTTGTCCAAAAGTGCTTTCCCAATTCCTACGATCAAGCTAACCTTATCCTCGTGAACACCACCCAATGTAATACCGATATCAGGAAATTGAGAGATTAGATTGTTTGCTACTTCTTTCAATAATTTTCCATCAACATCATCAATACGTTTTGAAATCACATTTCGCATCGAATCATTTTTAGATGCAACTTCGATAAGTTCAGACAGAATTTTTTTCTTCTCCTTATCCTGAAAAGAATTGATCGAATCTTCAGCCAATTCCAGGTCTCTTTTTAGTTTTTTCACTGTCTCAAGGATCTTCTTGGGATCTCCACCTACTTCCAATTCAATGCTTTCTAAAATTTCCAAGCGATTATTTAAATAATCGTCATATGCTTTTCCACTTATTGCCTCGATTCGTCTAATTCCACTGGCTACGCTACCCTCAGAAACAATTTTAAATCCACCAATGTCTTTAGTGTTATCAACATGAGTGCCACCGCACAATTCAATTGACTCTCCAAACTTCACGACTCGAACTTTGTCACCATACTTTTCCCCAAAAAGCGCAATCGCACCCATTTCTTTTGCCTCATCGATTGGCATTAATCGCCACTCTTCAAACTTTTCGCTAGAATCGATTAGACTTCTTACTTCTGATTCAATTTTGGCTAATTCAGATTCTGATATTCTTTCAAAATGAGAAAAATCAAATCTAAACTTCGAATCGGCAACTAAAGAACCCTTTTGCTCCACGTGATCACCCAGTCGAGCTCTTAACGTTTGATGCAATAAATGAGTAGCCGTATGGTTTTTAGTAACCGCTGAACGCATACCAGCTGCAACAACAGCCTGAACTTCAAGATTTGGTTCTGTAATTAGTTTATCACTGAAATGAATGATTTCCCCATTTTCCTTCTTAGTGTCAAGTATGGTAATCTTCAACCCATTCGATTCAAAATAGCCCCTATCACCTACTTGCCCACCGCTTTCCGCATAAAATGGAGTTACAGTTAATACATATTGTATTATGTCTTTTCCTTTAACCTTGACTTTACGGTATTTCGCAATTTTTGAGACACTAGAAAGTTTGTCGTATCCAACAAATTGTGAATTAGGCCCATCACGGACCACCGTCCAATCTCCAAACTCAGCTTTTGATGCATCTCTCGAGCGATTCTTTTGCTTTTCTAGCTCAACATTGAACCCAATCATATCCACCTTCAAATTGCTTTCTGATGCAATTAATTGAGTCAAGTCAATAGGGAAACCATAAGTATCTAAAAGTTCAAAGGCAAATGCTCCGTCTATCGTTTTTGAATCTAGGCTTTCCATGTGTGAGTTTATCCTAGCTAGTCCCCGTTCAAGGGTAGCTAAAAACGTTTTTTCTTCTTCCGTAGTTACCTTTTTAATCAACTCCAAATTCCTTTGAAGCTCTGGATAGGCCACACCCATTAATTCCACCAATGGATCAATTAACGAAGCCAAGAATGGAGTTTTTATATTCAGCTGACTGAATCCATATCTTATCGCTCTTCTCAGTACTCTTCGAATGACATAACCAGCACCTGTATTAGATGGTAGTTGACCATCAGCTATGGAAAACGCGATCGTCCTCACATGATCCGCAATTACTCTATATGCTACATCAGGTAATGATTCAGATCCTCCGTAAGGTTTGCTGCATTGCTTTTCTAATGCTTTAATCATCCCCATAAAGACATCAACCTCATAATTAGATTCAACACCTTGAAGCACTCGAGCCAAACGTTCTAACCCCATGCCTGTATCAATATGTTTGTTCTTTAGACCTTGCAGTGAACCATTTTCGAGGCGATTATACTGCATGAACACTAAATTCCATATTTCTATTACCTCTGGATGATCTTTATTGACCAATGTAGCCCCTGAGACTTGACCCCGATCCTTTTCGGAGCGTAAGTCAAAATGAATTTCAGAACATGGACCACATGGACCAATGTCACCCATTTCCCAGAAATTCTCTTTTCTACCAAAGGCTAAAATTCGATCTTCTTCAACATACTTTCTCCAAATACTCTTGGCCTCAATGTCTTCAGATAGATCCATTTCTTTATCACCAGAAAATATACTCACATACATTCTGTCCTTATCTAAACCATAAACTTCTGTGAGCAATTCCCAAGCCCAATCAATTGCCTCTTCTTTGAAATAATCTCCGAATGACCAGTTTCCGAGCATCTCAAACATTGTATGGTGGTAGTGATCTTTTCCAACTTCCTCAAGGTCGTTATGCTTGCCAGAAACCCTCAAGCACTTTTGACTATCAGCAATTCTAGGAGCTTTAGATTCTTCGTTCCCGACAAACACACCCTTGAATTGATTCATGCCTGCATTGGTGAACATAAGTGTTGGATCATCCTTAATGACGATAGGCGCAGAGTCCACTATCAGATGGTTTTTGCTCTTAAAAAAATCTAAAAATGTGCTGCGAATAGCACCAGTGGACCACTCCATATTCTGTTAAAATAATTGAACGTATTATTGAAAATGAGTGCGAAAGTAGATGTTGTCCTATTTTCGCCACTCTTTTAGCAAACAAATTACAATTGGCTAAGGTAAAATACCAGTATAACGAGAACACGCTCAGCTACGAAAAAATCAGGAAGAGCCCTTGGAAAAGGATGGCTCAGGCTAGTTGGTATGTTCTTGCGTCAGTGATAAGTGGTGCCGCTATTTATTTTCTTTTCAATATCGTTTACGACTCTCCTCAAGAGCGGCAATTACAAAATGAAAAAGAAGAACTCATAGTTCAATACGAACTAATGAATAAGCGATTGGATCAGATGAGTACGATATTGGCTGATTTAGAAAATCGAGATGACAATATATACAGAAGCATTTTTGAGGCAGAACCGATTCCAGACAATATTAGAAAAGCCGGCATCGGTGGAGTAAATCGCTATAAGAATTTGGAGAGATTCAAGGAAGACTCAGAAATTGTTGTGGAAACAACTAAGAAGCTTGACCGATTAGCGAAGCAGCTGTACATTCAATCAAAATCGTTTGATGAGGTTATCGAATTAGCGAAACAAAAGGAAGATATGCTAGCCTCTATCCCTGCAATTCAGCCGATTTCAAACAAAGATTTAAAACGGATGTCAAGCGGGTTTGGCAAACGCGTTCACCCAATTTATAAAACGGTTCGATTCCATTGGGGTAATGATTTCACAGCACCTGTTGGAACGGATATTTATTCCACAGGCAAGGGCAAAGTCATCATTTCTGAAAAATCAAAAAGCGGATATGGGTATCACGTAATTGTTGACCACGGGTATGGTTACCAAACACTATATGGCCATATGAGTAAGATTATGGTGAAGCAAGGTCAGGAAGTAAAACGAGGCGAGATACTTGGTCTTGTTGGCAATACTGGACTATCCAGCGCTCCTCACTTGCACTATGAAGTATTGAAAAACGGAACCAAGGTAAATCCAGTAAACTTCTATTTCAATGACCTTTCTCCGGAAGAATACGATTTAATGATACAATTGTCTTCTCAAGAAAACCAGTCCTTCGACTAAGGATTATATTTGCTACATGCCTTACAAGGAAAAGGAATCATTTAAACTATATTACTCAATCGGAGAAGTGTCTGAAATTTTAGATGTCAACCCGTCTTTACTCAGATTTTGGGAAAAAGAATTTGACGTAATAAAACCTGGTAAAAACAAAAAAGGCAATCGAATCTACAAAGACGTAGATCTAAAGAACCTTAAACTCATACATTATCTTGTTAAAGAGCGTGGGTTCACACTCGAGGGTGCGAAGAAAAAGCTAAAAGAAAATCCAAAAGAGCTAGAAGAGAAGACTGAGTTGATTAGAACATTAAAAGGAGTTAAATCACTTCTATTAGAGCTCAAGGATTCACTTTAATAAGCTCGTGACTCTAGCAAATAATTGCTCACATAGTCTTTAATGCCATCCTCTAGAGTTTCGAATGTTTGTTGGTAACCAGACATAATGAGCTTGGACATATCGGCTTCAGTGAAATACTGATACTTATCTCGAATGTCCTCAGGAGTATCGATGAATTCAATTTCAGTTGACTTATCTAGAGCGTTAAATACGGCCTTTGATAAATCTAAAAAGGTTCGAGCCTGACCAGTACCAAGATTATAAATCCCTGAGTGACCCTTTAAATTCAACAGATATTGAATTACTTTGGACACATCCTTTACGTAAACAAAATCTCGAAGCTGCTCACCATCCTTGAAGTTTGGATTGTGCGAGCGAAAAAGTTTCATTTTCCCGTTTTGTGTTATTTGATTATAAGCGTGAAGAATAACACTAGCCATTCGACCTTTATGGTATTCATTCGGACCATAAACATTGAAAAACTTCAATCCATACCAAGGAATTGATGGTTCCTGCTTTAATACCCATTTATCCACTTGATTCTTTGAGTCTCCATACGGATTTAACGGTTTCAAATCTGGTATTATCGAATGGTCATCCTTGTAGCTCAGCTCACCATCGCCATAAGTAGCAGCCGAAGAAGCATAAATAAGTCTGGCATTTTTCTGAACACATAGCTCCCAAATTGACTTTGTGAAGTCCACATTCAGCTTTTGGAATATTGACCAATCAAATTCTGTGGTATCTGTTCTTGCACCTAAATGAACGATTGCAGAAATATCCTTGTCGCGCGCCCAATCGAAAAAAACGTCTCTTGCGACCATCTCAAGTCGTTCAAGTGCCTTTAAATTTCGTTTTTTATCCTTGCGTGTAAAATCATCTACAAGAACTATCGGCTCTTCGGCAACTTGCAGAAGGTCCTTAGCTACGCAACTTCCAATAAATCCAGCAGCACCGGTTACAACAATCATCTCGACCACATTTAGGTTCAAAGGTATTTAATGCAAAATGCAAACTATCTTCGCGCTCTAATATTTGAAATGTCACGAACCGTATTTATTACTCGAAGAGAACGTTTTTCCGCTGCACACAAACTACATCGTGAAGATTGGTCGGCAGAAAAAAATGTGGAAGTTTTTGGAAAATGTGCTAATCCAAACTGGCATGGTCATAACTATCAGCTATTTGTGACTGTGAAGAGCAGTGTGAATGATAGTACTGGATTTGTCATGGATCTTAAGTTACTTGGTGACATTATTAAAGAGAAGGTCATTATCCATACAGACCATAAGAATATAAACCTAGACACCCCTTTTATGAAGGATGTAATGTCATCTACTGAGAACATTTGCCTTGCTATATGGGATCAGCTTTTTGACACAATTTCGACTCATGGCGCTACTCTTCATTGTGTAAAGCTTCAGGAAACTGAAAATAATTTCGTTGAGTTTTATGGCTAATAGGGGATACGAAAAAACGGAGGAATACGATGATGAGATTGTATCTGAAATAGCGAATAATTACGCCAACATCATCAAGGCTTTAGGAGAAGACCCAGACCGTGAAGGGTTGCAAAAAACACCCGAAAGAGCGGCAAAAGCAATGCAATTCCTTACTCAAGGCTATGAAGAAGATGGAGCGGAAATACTAAAATCAGCTCTCTTTCATGAGGACCATCAACAGATGGTGTTAGTGAAAAACATTGAATTATATTCACTTTGCGAACACCATATCTTACCGTTTTTCGGGAAAGTTCACATTGCGTATATCCCAAACGGAACCATCGTTGGGCTTAGCAAACTCCCAAGAGTCGTTGATGTGTTTGCGCGAAGATTGCAAGTTCAAGAACGATTAACCCAACAAATTAGGGATTGTATACAAGAAAACTTAAAACCATCGGGAGTAGCAGTCGTAATCGAAGCTAAACACATGTGTATGCAAATGAGAGGAGTACAAAAACAAAACTCTGTAACAACCACTTCCGCATTTACCGGTGAGTTTTTAAAAGACTCAACGCGAAAAGAATTTATATCTCTTATCTCATCTCACTTAAGTTAACATATGAAAACAGCTTACATTTTTCCAGGACAAGGAGCTCAATTCTCTGGAATGGGCAAAGATTTATTTGAGGCAAATGCCAGTGCAAAAACACTTTTCACTCAAGCCAATGACATATTAGGGTTTCGGATTACTGATATTATGTTTGAAGGATCTGACGAGGATTTGAAGCAAACTAAGGTCACACAACCTGCCGTATTCTTACACTCGGTGATTCTAGCATCTACCATCGAAGGTTTTAAACCTGACATGGTTGCTGGACACAGTCTGGGTGAACTTTCTGCTTTGGTCGCAAATAAAACTTTGACTTTTGAAGATGGCTTACGATTGGTTTATCAGCGAGCTTTGGCTATGCAAAAGGCATGTGAATCGAACCCATCAACAATGGCTGCGATACTCGGTTTAGAAGACGCAGTCGTTGAGAAGGTTTGCGCATCGATTGATGATATTGTGGTGGCAGCCAATTACAATTGCCCTGGACAACTAGTAATCAGCGGCTCGAACTCTGGAATTGAAAAGGCTTGCGCATTGATGTTGGAAAACGGTGCCAAAAGAGCTTTACCACTTCCCGTTGGTGGAGCATTTCACAGCCCACTCATGGAACCAGCTCGAGCCGAGTTACAAAAAGCAATAGAGGAAACGACATTTTCAAACCCAATTTGCCCAGTCTATCAAAATGTCACAGCAAGCGCAGTCTCTGACCCGAACGAAATTCAAGCCAATTTAATTTCGCAACTGACCGCTCCAGTTAAATGGACACAGTCCGTTCAGTCTATGGTAGGAGATGGTGCAGGAAGCTTCATCGAAGTTGGGCCGGGTAAAGTGCTTTCAGGATTGGTAAAGAAAATTCATAGAGAAGCCGAAGTTGCACAAGCGACTGTGTGATTATCAAGTATTCCTCAAGATACATATCATTAGCACTGGTTTGTTTAAGCTTTATCGCTTCAAGCTGCTTTGAATCTCCACGATCAGAAAAAGAAAAAGTCAAAGCCACAGAAGAGAAAAGTGAGTTAAAACCTAAAGTTCAAAAACCGATTGAAGTTTGGCCTAAACGTGGAAAAATTCGTGAGTACTTCACCGAATATGGCAAGGAAAACAAAGAATCGAAAGTCAAGTTAAAAACACGCTTGGGTGATATCGTCATCCAGTTATTCGCAGACACCCCCATACATAGGGCAAATTTCATTCACCACATTAAGCGAGGTCTTTACGATCGAACTATTTTTTATCGAGTAATTCCTAATTTCATGATTCAAGGCGGCAACTCAGATCATGATGAAACAGTGGCCAAAAGAAAGGGCGTTGACTCCTATTATTTGCCATCGGAGGTGAAGGAGCACCATATTCATGAGCGCGGAGCACTTGCCATGGCCATGAATTATCACAATAACCCAGAGAACAAATCCTCTCAATACGATTTTTACATCGTAATCGGATCAACCTTCAATGATCTTGAACTAGATGCTACACAAGATGAGTATGGATACATCTTTCCTCATAAAAGCAGAGAAATTTACAATCGAATTGGTGGCACACCTCATTTAGATGGAAAACACACTGTATTCGGTATGGTGATCGAGGGAATGGATGTAGTTGAGGCTATAGCCAGTGTAAAACGCGACTCAGGTGACTGGCCAAATACAGATGTAATAATCGATTACGAAATCCTAGAATAGAATCACTTGCACTTGAACTTACCGCCAGATGGTGGTTTTTTGTGATAACCTGATGTGGAAGCGCAAGCCTGACTTAATAATCCTATAAAAATCGCGATTGTCAGGACTTTTGCTAATTGTTTTGCTTTATGCATTCTGCAAATTTAAGCCATTTGGAAAGATTGGTTAATCGCAATTACAACTCATCGAAAACTTCACCTTAGTTTCTGAATCCTCGAAGATTGCCCTAATAGCATCTTGGTGTCTAATATTCATCTGAATGGATCGCAAATCCAACTCTTTTAAGTTCCTCAAATCAGCCATCTCTTGCGGCAAATAGTATATGTTGTTACTCCAAAGTTCAATGTATTCCAGATTCACTAATTGGGCAATTTCAGGACTAACGTGATAAATTTCATTATTACCTAAACGAAGCGTCTTCAATGAGGTCAAATCTTTAATAGAAGATTGTAAAGAATCAATTTTATTATCTGTCAGATCGAGATATTCCAAATGTTTGAAAGCACTTAGATTACTGGGGATAGAGTCAATTTTATTGTGTGATAAATCGAGTTCTATTAAATTTTTAAACTCGAACAATTCCGAGGGCCACTCATTTAGCTTTTTCCTGTGTAAATCCAAGATTAACACAGAATCTGGCATTTGCAAAGCTTCTTGTAAATCATTGAATCGACCATCTTGACTGTAGGCTAATTCTGATCGATACAAAACAATCAACAAAAAGATCAAGGCAATTCTCATAAACTCTTTTTGGACGATTCAATATCGATATTTATCTGTTTTAACAAATCTTCCTTGGATTCAAACTTAATCTCATCTCTAATTCTATCCCGAAAAAAGACACGAATACTTTGCCCATATATATCCTCCTGAAAATCCAGAATATGAACTTCGATAGATGGAGTGTCGTTATCACCAAATGTTGGATTCATTCCAATATTCAGTAATCCGTCATAGTTTTCACCATTCACCGATACTCCAACTGAATAGACACCGGACATTGGAATGATTTTTTGGGCATCATTAACTTCAATGTTAGCTGTTGGAATTTTCATCTCTCGTCCTCTACCCTTGCCTTTTACAACCATGCCTGAGATAAAAAACTCATATCCCAGATAAGTATTGGCCTCGAACAAATTTCCTTCCATCAAAGCGTATCGAACCTTTGTAGAACTAATATTGATATCATCAATTTCTTGAGCTGGGATTTCATCAACGCTGAAATCGTAAATCGGAGCAAATTCACTTAACTGCTCAATGCTTCCTTCACGATTCTTACCAAACTGATGGTCGTAACCTATGACTAAATGTTTCATCCCCACCTTTTCAACCAAAAGATCCCTCACATATGACAAAGCTGTCGTTCTTGAAAAATCGTGTGTAAAGGGTTGGACAATAACCGAATCAATTCCACTCGTTGCTAATAATTCAAGTTTTTCTTCCAGCGTATTGATTAACTGTAAACCACCTTGATCTGGAAAAAGCACCTTTCTGGGATGCGGATCGAATGTTACCAACACACTTTCTTGATTTTCACTTTTAGCTTGATCCGCCAATTGCTTTAATATCTTTTTATGTCCAATATGGACTCCGTCAAAGGTACCTGTGGTCACACAAGCCGAGCGATCCGATTCATACTCCTCAATTCCTCTAAATATTTTCACCAGTTATCAACTATTAATTTTAACCTAACTTACTGTTTTTGTGATACTTAAATGAATAACTCACACCGCTCAAATGTATGTATTTAAAAATATCCAAGACGAGGCTTTTTTAAGACTTGAAAGTCATAAATTTGCGCCCTGAAAGACGGAAGAAAAACACTTATCGTAACTATCTAAATATCAGCATAAATGGCTGCCAATACAGGAAAAATAATACAAGTAATCGGACCAGTGGTCGATGTGCGGTTCAACACGGAAAACGGAGGAGTACTCCCAAACATCCTTGATGGACTGCAAGTGACAAAGCCTTCAGGTGAAATTGTGGTTCTGGAATGTCAATCTCATGTGGGAGAGGATACAGTGAGAACTATAGCCATGGATTCAAGTGAGGGTTTAACTAGAGGTTTAGTCGTTACTACGACTGGTCTACCTATCACAATGCCGGTAGGTGATCAGATTAAAGGAAGAACGTTCAACGTAATAGGCGGTGCTATCGATGGAATCGGTGAAGTAGACCAAACTGGAGGACGTCCTATTCACAGAGAGGCTCCTCTTTTTGAAGATCTATCTACAGCTACAGAGGTGCTATACACTGGGATCAAGGTGATCGATCTTATTGAACCTTATGCTAAGGGTGGTAAGATTGGATTATTCGGTGGTGCTGGTGTTGGTAAAACAGTATTGATCCAAGAGTTGATCAACAACATTGCAAAAGGACACGATGGTTATTCGGTTTTTGCTGGGGTTGGTGAAAGAACTAGAGAAGGGAATGACTTGCTCCGCGAAATGTTAGAATCAGGTATCGTAAAGTATGGTGATGAATTCTTACATTCTATGGAAGAAGGTGGATGGGATTTATCAAAGGTTGATCCTGAAGCAATGAAAGAATCCAAAGCAACTTTCGTTTTTGGACAAATGAATGAGCCTCCAGGTGCGCGTGCTCGAGTTGCATTGACAGGTCTGACTGCCGCAGAATATTTTCGTGACGGGGATGAAGAAAGCGGAGGACGTGATATACTTTTCTTCGTTGATAACATTTTTCGATTTACGCAGGCTGGTTCTGAGGTATCTGCACTTCTTGGACGTATGCCATCTGCGGTTGGTTATCAACCAACATTAGCCTCTGAAATGGGTGCGATGCAGGAGCGTATTACATCTACTAAGCGTGGTTCTATTACGTCAGTTCAAGCGGTATACGTACCTGCAGATGACTTGACTGATCCTGCGCCAGCTACCACATTTGCTCACTTAGATGCTACCACGGTATTATCTCGTAAGATTGCTGAGCTTGGTATTTATCCAGCGGTTGATCCATTGGATTCTACTTCTCGAATCTTAACGGCAGATATTGTTGGAGAAGAGCACTACAATACAGCACAAAGAGTTAAGGAAATTCTTCAACGATACAAGGAGCTTCAAGATATCATCGCGATTTTAGGTATGGATGAACTTTCTGAAGAAGATAAGATGGTTGTTCACCGCGCGAGAAGAGTACAACGATTCCTTTCTCAGCCATTCCATGTTGCCGAACAGTTTACTGGAACGCCTGGAGTCCTTGTGCCAATCGAAGACACTATCAAAGGATTTAACATGATCTTAGAAGGTGAAGTAGATGAGTACCCAGAAGCTGCATTCAACCTAAAAGGATCAATAGAAGAAGCGATTGAAGCCGGCAAGAAAATGCTCGCTGAAAACAAATAATTATTAGAATGAAAGTTGAAATAATTTCACCTGACAAATTGATATTTGAAGGAGAAGCAGAATCACTTCAGCTTCCGGGAAAGGATGGATCTTTTGGAGTATTAAACGATCATGCCCCGATCATTTCATCATTAGCAGAAGGCAGCGTAAAGTTGAATACAAATGAGGGTGTAAAATCCTTCGATATCAGCGGAGGCGTTGTTGAAGTGCTTCATAATAAGGTGATTGTACTTGCTGATTAAATTCGCATTCAAAGCATAAAAAAAGGGGAGTCAATTGACTCCCCTTTTTTTATGCCCTATTTTAACGTTATACGACCAACACATGTGGATTCCTTTTTAGCATGATAACCAATGTATACCTCACCAATTGGCTTGTCACCGATAAGTATAAGCTCTCCATCGATATTAAAAAAACTTCTTCGAGGACAAATTGGATTCTTTCCCGCCTCAAATCGATAATCCTTAACAACTTCAGCCTTGCCGTTAAATTTCCTTACCCATACCTCGTCATTGCTAGTTTCGCCTTTCCAAATCTCCCCATCCTTGGTGTTATTTTGAATTACCAAGAAGCTGTCACCTGATTTAATAGCATGATATCCACCTACGTTAGGTTCAGCTTTCCAAATCTCTTGCTTTTGTGGTATCAATTCACTCCAATTAACCTTCCCTGTAAAGCTACTATTCAAAATAATTAGGTTTTCAAATGAGTATTCATGACGGGAACCTAACAAAATATCAAAATCCGTTATCTCAATAAAAAGATAGACTCCTTCCTTACTACTCAAATGGATACCCCTTACCACTGGCACACCGATTCCAATAGCATCACCTTTATCAAGTTTTCTCGTCTCTTTTTTTGAAATTGATTGTTGCAAATCGAACAATCCAACCGGAATGTAAATGCTTGGCACTTTAGGATTATTAAGGTTGTTGACAACAAACCCTCCAAATAGTGATTCTTCAGTTAAATTCAGCGGGCCATCCATCCGCTTTCTTGTTTGCACAAGAGCAACTCTCAAGTATTCATTTCCTGAGAAGAAAAACCTTTCGTTTGTTTCTGAAAAAACATACTCATCCGTATCTTTTTTACTGTAATCTAGTCTAATAGGTTTGGTCTCATTTTTTCGCATTGAGTAAATACGATCAGCTCGAAATTCAACTTTTCTAAGTGCACCAACAGATTTATTTTTTATATCAAAATAATGATTTCGAAGTGGTGATGCAGTTGCATGTATGAATACTGTACCCATATCGTTAATGGCAACTTTCGTTATGTAGCAAGCGGTGTCACCTTCACCCATGGTAAATGTTTTAGTCCAAGCGATATCTCCATTACTATCAAATACAGTGTACGTGTTCGTTCGCTCATAGAAAATCGGTTCTCTCTTCTTGAAATAAGCAAATGCAATCCCCAGATATGGTATCTTCTGCAGGTGTTCTCTAACCTTTTTCCCCATTACGGAACTCGTGTAGACAACTGAATATTTAAAGTTTGGACTGATAGCAGCATGGTTCACCACTATATCCTTTCCCTTAGGATTTGGCAAAGGGTTTATTACAAAATCTGGTCTGTCATTGGTAATGCTCTCCAATACAACACTTGATTCTTGTTTGGCTTCGTTAAAATCAACGTCATACTTAAATATATCTCCACCAATACTTGCAGCACCTGTCCAATAAAAATCCTTGTCTTTCTTTTTACCAGATGTCAGATTGTAAGTTTTTGTGTTACCGAAGCTTTCAGGATTATATACTGTAACTTCTTTCCGATTGTAGGCCTCATAAGAGCCCAATGTGGCAAACCACCCATTTTTCGCGGGCAAATCCCGCTCAAATGCATAGTATTCGTGACTTTTACTTTTTGTGGCCCACTCAATATTAGTTTGCGTCCAGGTATAATTGGATACAAAAACTCCGAGGAGAATAAGCCATATTAATCTAGAACTATGCACTAAAATAGGCCGTGGAGTTCTGCATCGATTTTTCGAATAATAGCACCCAAATCTTCTGGGTCATCCCTGAAGTTGTTGTTATCAATGTCAATGATCAATAATTTACCCTTATCGTAGGTTGAAACCCAGGCTTCGTAACGTTCATTCAAACGCTTAAAATAATCCAGACGAATGGCCTCCTCATATTCACGACCACGATTTTGAATCTGACTTACCAGTCTCGGCACGCTTGCTCTTAAATAAACCAACAAATCTGGTGGTTGCACAAATCGATCTAACAAATTGAAAAGTGAGAAATAACTTTCAAAATCACGGGTAGTCATTAAACCCATGCTGTGCAAGTTGGGAGCAAAGATGTAAGCGTCTTCATAAATGGTTCGATCTTGGATTACCCCTTTCTTTCCATCGCGGATTTCCAAGACTTGACTAAACCTATTGTTTAGGAAATAGATCTGCATGTTGAATGACCAGCGTTGCATCTCAGCATAGAAGTCATTCATGTATGGATTGTCATCTGCATCTTCAAAATGAGCGTCCCAACCGTAGTGCTTTGACAACAATCCCGTCAAAGTCGTTTTTCCCGCTCCAATATTTCCTGAAACGGCTATGTGTAAATTATTTCCCTTCTTCTCCATATTTCCTAATAACGATCGTGAGTGGTAATCGTCCACGAATTAAGATAAACCGACTGAAAAACAAAAGGATTCAGCCCTTTGCTTGATAAATATTTATGCTCTTTGGCAGGGTTACCGCCACTCTATTGCGATTGACGAAGAAATTATTCTTCGCGCACTGGTCAATCTTCAGCATTTCCACACTGCTATCTTTCAAATTCAAAGCTTCTACGATACCTTCTTTGAAGTAAAACAGTCGTTGATCGCTTATCACCAGCTTTTCTATTCCTTTAATTGGAATCTTTCGCAGATAATTGCCAAAAACGTCAAATTCAAATACTCCATGATCAGGATCCGTTAAATATACCTTGCTGTTAATCTCAACTACATCGGTTGGAAATAGATTTACCCGCAGATGTTGGGCAATATTTAACGACCGACTTAATTCCTCCAGTTTTGACGATAAGCGTATTAACTGAAAATTGATTGGATCATAGACCCATAAGGCGTTGTTATAGGATGTTGCCACCAACGACACTTGCTCATATCCACTTTCAAAAAAGTTGATGGTTTCATTCATTTCGCCAAGTCGAGAATCGAGCGTGATGAGTTTCATTTGATCCGGTGAATACACCAGGACCTTCATAGGATTAGTGACATCGATTTGAACTCCCTCTCCGATAAGTTTGTTACTATACCGACTGACCTCTTTACCATCCGCATCTAGCTTTAACACTTCGCCTTTTTTTACGGCATAAAGATTATTAAGCTGATCAATTTTGCAGGATTGCACACTGTATTCCAACTTTTTCAGCAAAGTCCATTCCTTATCCTGTGATACGGCCGACCATGTTAATGACAGGAATAATATGATTAATGAACTCCTCAATTGGCTTACAAGTTAGACTTTTAGCTCTGTTTTAGTATAGATTCTAAATACTCACGCGAATTAGACAAGCGTGGCACCTTATTTTGTCCGCCTAATTTTCCACGACTCGCCATCCATTTATAAAACGCCCCCTCCTTCACTTGATGCACTTTCGGGGGCTGAAGTACCTTATCCTGATATCTTTTTGCTTCATAATCGCTATTGATCGACTTCAATGCATTGTCCAGAACTTCAACAAAATATTCCATGTCTGTGGGTGCCTTCTCAAACTCGATCGCCCATTCATGAGCACCGGCATCCCTACTATCCATGAAAATGGGCGCAGCCGTGTATTCCTTTACCACGGCTCCGGTTTTATCGCAAGTAATCATCACTGCTCGATCAGCATTTTCAATGATTAATTCTTCTCCAAACGCGTTAATAAAATGCTTAGTACGACCGCTGACTTTAATTCTATGCGGCTCGGTTGATGTGAATACAATAGTGTCTCCAATCAAATAGCGCCAGAGCCCGCCTGTCGTTGATATAACCAACGCATAATTCACCCCTTCTTCAACTTGATCCAACTGCAAAGTCATCGGGTTTTCCTTTCCAAATTCTGACATGGGCATAAACTCATAGAAAATCCCATAATCTAGCATCAAGAGCATGTCATCGCGCTTCGTATCATCTTGAATTCCGAAAAAACCTTCAGAAGCATTGTATGTTTCAGAATAATTAACCTGCCCTTTTCCTCCAATTACTTCTTCAAAGGCACTTCGGTATGGCGAAAAACTAACACCTCCATGCACATACCACTCAAGGTTGGGCCAAACATCAATGATTTGATGTTTGCCGGTTTTTTCCAATACACGTTTTAGTAAGACAAGCATCCAACTTGGCACACCAGAAATATTGGTAATGTTTTGATTAACGGTTACGTCAACGATTTGCTCTATTTTTTCTTCCCAGCTCGGATTAAGAGCAATGTCAACGTCTGGAGTTCGATGTAAAGAAGCCCAAAAAGGAAGGTTTTTAATGATTATTGCACTCAGATCACCAATGTAACTCCCTTCGTTAAGCGGAACGAAATCAGAACTCCCACCCATGACAAGTGACCTTCCTTCTAGCAATCGTGATTCTTCAAATTCATGGTAATACAAGGACATCAAATCTTTACCGCCCTTATAGTGACAATCTTCTAGAGATTCCTGACTTACGGGGATAAATTTGCTCTTATCACTAGTGGTCCCACTTGATTTAGCGAACATGGTAATATCCGTGGGCCAAAGAATGTTTTGTTCACCGCGAATGAGTCTTTCAATGTCATGCTTGAATCCGTCATAAGTTTGAATTGGAAGCCTGCGCTTATATTCTTCAATGGAACGGATTTCTTTAAATCCATACCGTTTTCCCCATTCAGTATTCTTAGCCGTGTCTAACAATTGGTTAAACCAATCCTTTTGAACATCATGCGGATACTTAATGAACAGTTCAATTTGGTGGATACGCTTTTTAATATACCAACCGAATATGGAGTTAATGATTGCCAAGTGCCAATTTTTCTAATGCGAATATGTCGATTGATAGAACAACATGCTTCAGTTGACCACACCTTTTAATTCAACATGCATAGCATCAGTCATTTCGAACAAATCTGCATTTATTTTTTTTGAAAGAAATCCATCAATTGATTCAAAGGCAGGGCATTTAAACAGTAGTTCTTGACTAAACCGCCTTTTCGAGCAGCCATCACTCCGTAACGCATATGCTTAAAACCCTCTACTCTATGCGCATCCGGATTAATACTTACCATCACCTGCTTTTCCATGCAATATGGAATCCACTTCCAATCAATGTCCAATCTCATTGGATTAGCATTCAATTCAATGGCAACTCCATTAGCCGCGCACGCATCAATAACCATTTTATGATCTATTGGATATCCAGGACGACTTAACAAAAGCCTTCCCGTTGGATGTCCCAAAATTTTGGTGTGTGGGTTTTCTATTGCTTTGATTAATCTATTTGTTGCAGTTTCCTTATCCATCTTCATGGCGCTATGAATCGAGGCTACGATAAAGTCAAACGAACTCAAAACCTCCTCTTCATAATCTAAGCTACCGTTTGGTAAAATATCAGACTCAATTCCTTTTAACACTTTAAATGGGGCTAAATCGACATTTAGTTGCTCAATTTCCTCATGCTGCCGTTCAATTTGATCCGTTCTAAGGCCACCCGCATAAACAGCAGTTTGGCTGTGATCCGAAATGCCTAAGTATTGGTAACCATCTTGTTTGAGAGCCTCAGCCATTTGCCGAAGTGAATGCACACCATCACTGTATGTACTATGGTTATGCAAACAACCCAAGAGGTCTTTATCTGAAATCAATTGGTCCTCAGTGTATTTGGTTGACCATTCAAACTCAAAGCCACCCTCGCGCATTTCCAAAGGGATCATTCCAAGGCCATTGTCACGATACACCTGTTCTTCTGACTGAAATGAGGCGATCTTGAGTTCAGCGATATGTTCGGGAGATGCTGACCTTATGAATCTTTCTAAATCAAATTCAGCTTCGCTGATTAAATCAAATGTGACGGGTAATTTCGAATCTGACTTAGGCAGTTCAATGGGTCGAGTGGATATGAATTCAAGTTTATCGAGTGTAATACATTTTCTCGCGGCATTTCCAACCAAACTGATTCTAGACTCTGGATTTTGTGAAGATGCTTGGCTATAAGCGCTTTCAATCAATCCTTCAACACTCGCATAGAGAAAGCTATTTCTATGCTCCATCATAAATTCTATGGCAGCCTTTACCTGATTTTGTGTCTTTTCTCCAAAACCTTTTAAATCTACCAACCTGTTTTCATTACATGCGTAGAGCAATTCACCTGGCGACTCAATGCCCAGTTCTCGCCAGATTAATCCAACCTTGCTGGGTCCAAGGCCTTTAATGCTCAACATTTCTATAACACCTTTTGGTGTTTTGTTGATCCATTCATTTAAAGCTGCCAGTTCACCAGTATCAAGTAATTCTTCCAGCATTGGAATGAGACTATTTCCAATTCCGGGTATAGTTCCGTAATAATCTGGATCCATTTCTTCGAGTGGATCGGGATACTTACCAATTTGAAATGCAGCGTTGGTGTAGGATCGCACCTTGAATTTATTTTCTTCGTGCAATTCCATCAATTGACCACACAACTTAAAAAACGATGCGATCTCCTTATTCTCCATGGCTATCTTGGTTCTTCATTTTTGCCTTGAGCGAAAATAATGTTCTAGCCTGGCATAATTTGTCGCTTGGGAAAGTTAATCAACAACAGGAGCTATGTGTTGAAACGAGTCAAAAAAAGCCTCCAATCATTGCTAATTGAGGGCTTAATAAATCATTAGATCTTACTCAATAATGATGTCATATGGCAATCTTGCCTGTACACCTTCCATTGATTTCACTTCCTCCATTTTTTTAATCCACTTATACTCTTCTCCAAACACCCATTGACCGACTTCGGCTTTAGCCTCACCACTCAGGTCTTTGAGAAATTCTTCCCAAGGATCTTTTTGTTTCGGTAATTCGATTAACTCATAATCATCTATTTCAGCTTGAGAGGCCGCATAATTAATCGCGTCTTGCAAGGATCCAATTTCGTCTACGAGTCCAATCTCAATTGCATCGGTTCCGATCCAAACTCGGCCTCTCGCAATCGAATCTACTGCTTCCGTTGTCATTCCTCTACCCTCCGCAACTCGCTGAATAAATTCATCATAGATGTGCGTGACGCTTGCATTTAAATACGCAAGTTCCTTTTCATCAAACCCACGCTGCATTGATCCGAAATCACCATGATCATGGGTCTTTACTCCGTCAAAAGTAATTCCCCATTTATCCGTGACTATTCCTCTAACATCAGGTATCAGTCCGAAAACTCCAATTGAGCCAGTAATTGTGTTTTCTGAGGCAAAAATCCTTTCAGCATGTGTACTTATATAATAACCTCCACTAGCTGCGACACTGCCAAAGGAAACGATGAATGGCTTTTCTTCTCCAGCAATTTTGGCCTCTCTCCAAATTACATCACTCGCCAACGCAGAACCACCGGGAGAATTAACTCTCATAACTATTGCTTTTACATCTTCATTGGTTCTTGCTTCGCGAATCGCCTTTGCTATGGTTTCGGATCCGAGGTTATCATCATTGCTTTTACCACTACTTATTCCACCAACAGCGTATATCACTGCAATCTCATCCTTTAACTCCCAGCTCTTTTCATCATCGCCAGCTTTTTCCGTTTTATCATAAGCCTTGATGTACTTATTCATGCTTATTTGTTCGATATCCTCATCTTCTTCCAAGCCTAGCTTGGTTCTTAAGTTGGCCAGCACTTCATCGTAATATACTGCGTCATCAAACAATCCAAAACCAACGGCATCAGAAGGCTCTTGAACGAGCATACCATTCACAATCGAATCAAGCATTTCAACCGACATGTTTCTAGATTCAGCTATGTTCTGAGACATTCCCTCCCAAACTTTATCAATTATTCGTTGAATCTGCATTTCATTTTCCGGACTCATATCTTCTCGAACGAATGGCTCAATAGCACTTTTAAACTTATTATCAGGCCCCTTTAAAACAGTGACTCCAACACCTAGTTTATCGAGAGTATTTTTGAAATAAGCCAATTCGGTCCTCAATCCAAACATTTCTGTCAACCCCTCCTCAAATATGAATAGGTCGCTCGCACTAGATGCAAGATAATATGCTCCTTGAGTATAGACCTCCTCGTATGCCATTACAAATTTTCCGCTATCCTGAAATGATATGAGTGCCTCTCGGACCTCTTCGAGCGTAGTCATGCTACCTCCAAACATAGATCCCTTTAAATAGATGCCTTTGATTCGGTCATCGGTTTTAGCCGCGTTTATGGCTGCCAAAAAATCACCAATCGCCATTGCCTTTTGATCATCAAATCCTTCTATCTCAATGTTTTCAAAAGGACTTGGCTTTGTCCTTTCAACAAGTCTTTCGGACATATCAATTACTAACACAGAATTATCCTTAACCTTAACTTTACTATTTGATTGGCTACCCATCATCATCGCAGAACCGATAATTCCAGCTAAGAGAATTCCTGAAAATATGAAGATGGCCACAAACGCTAAGATTGTCCCAAGTGTTGATGCGAACATGTATTTAAAAAACTGTTTCATTTTGATTCGAAATTTATGTTTGTTTTGAGGCCCTCAATACGGATTTTGACGCATCCGAATATTGAGCATAATTAATTATCTGAGACAAATGTGAGTCTAGAAGATAAATGGGATATGCACAATTTGACGAATGGTAGCTGAATTACATAGAGGGGAAAAAACAACCAATGCATTTTTATCGTTGGGCTCTAATCTAGGTGATCGAATGCAAAATATCAAATCAGCAATCGATGCCATTTCAGCGATTGTTGGCAACATAGAAAATGAGTCAGAGCTGATTGAGACTGAGCCGTGGGGTATGGAGTCGAATACCTGGTTCATCAATATGGTTGTAGAAATATCGACCGATCTGTCTCCAAGAGAATTACTGTCCAACATCCTGAACATTGAAAATAAGCTGGGCAGAAAGCGAATCAAGACTCAAGGGTATGAGGCTCGAACGATTGATATCGACATATTATTTTTCGGTGATTTAATGCTTGATGAGGTTGATTTGATAATTCCCCACCCCAAACTGCATGAAAGAATGTTTAATCTTTGGCCTTTAGCTCAATTATGTCCTAACTATAATCACCCTAAGCTAAATGCATCAATATTGACATTGCTTTCGAAATGCCAAGACAAAACCCAGATCAGACCGTGGAGATAAATGACGCATACAAGCACATTGTTATAGAGGGTAATATTGGCGCGGGAAAAACCACTGCGGCAAAGGCATTGGCACAGGATATTGAGGCGAGACTAATTCTCGAGCGATTCGATGATAATCCCTTTTTATCTAAGTTTTACAATGATCGAGAAAGATATTCTTTTCAAGTTGAATTACATTTCCTTGCAGAAAGATACCAGCAACTATCGAAAAATCTATTAGGAGATATTTTTCAGGAGTTTACGATTTACGACTATTTCTTTGTCAAGAGTTACATCTTCAGTACAATTAACTTATCGGACGATGAATTGATTCTATTCAACAATCTTTACCAAATCATGGAGCGATTCATGCCTAGACCTGACATTCTCATTTACTTACATTATAACAATACCCAGTTACTTGATCACATTAAGGAACGTGGTCGAGATTTTGAATCAACTATTGAGCGGAAATATTTAGAGACCATCACTTCTAAATACTTTTCATGTTTCAAAGAAATACAGAACTATCCAGTAATAATTTTAAACATGGAAAACGAAGAAAATTCGGGAAAAGAAATCGTCTTAACTAAAATAAAAGACATTCTATCGAAGAATTGGCCTAAAGGGTTGTCTCAAACTGTCCTTTAATCGTAAAGTGTAAGCCTCAATATTAAATGATTAGCCTTTTATAAACATTGATTAATATTGCACTGTTAAAAGTATACCCAAACGAACGAAACATACTAAACGAAAATCAACTAAAATGAGAACTACCTACTCTGTAATTGGTATCTTAACTGCAGTCGTTCTTGTTGCTTCTGGATGTAATCCATTGAAGAAGATGAACAAGAAACATGGAATGGTTAACTACACCATGAATCCTGATCCACTCGAATTACACGGAGATTCCGTAGCAATAAATGTTAGTGGACGTTATCCTGCAAAGTTTTTTCACAAAAAGGCTGTTGCCAATGTGACTCCTGTAATGAAGGATGTTGAAACTGGCGCCATCGTTAAAGAATTTGAAACCATTAAGCTAAGAGGCGAAAAAGCTGCTGGCGAAGGGGTGATGATTATGAAAAAAGCAGGCGGAACATTTAACGTAAGTAATAAAATTGCCTATGATCCGTCTATGGAAAATGTCGTTTTAGAAATTCTTGTTGATGCAGGGGTTAAATCGAAAACAATGAAGTTTGATCCTGTACCATTCGGAAATGGTGTAGTTACTACCCCATTGATGGTGCAAAGTGATGAAATGCCAATTATGGGCAAGGATAACTTTACCAAAACAAGTCCTCGTTCTATCGATGCCGAAATTAACTATGACATTCAATCAAGCTCTGTAAGACCAGCTGAACTTAAAGCTGAAGATATGCTAGCTGTTGGAGCATTTATGGATAAGGGAATCACATATGAATATGATTGGAAATCTGTCAACATTACTTCATACGCCTCTCCTGATGGTGAAACTGCTATAAACGAAAACTTAGCCAGTGATAGGGCTAATACAGCTGGTAAAGCAGTAATGAACATGTTCGCAAAGCGAAAAATTGAAGCTGGAAAAGCTGAAGGTCTTTACAAGAAAACTCCTAAGGGAGAAGATTGGGATGGATTCAAAACTAAACTAGAAGCTTCAAGCATTGAAGATAAGGATCTCATCATCCGTGTTCTTGGAATGTATAGTGATGACAAGAAGCGTGAGGAAGAAATCAAGAATATGGCCAAGACTTATACCATCCTAGCAGAGCAAATTCTACCTCCACTTAGAAGATCCGTGATCTCTATTAAAGCAGAAGAAAAAGCTAAAACTGACGAGGAGTTGATGAATTTAGTAAAGGGAAACCCATCGGAACTTACAATGGAAGAAATCCTTCACACAGCAACGCTTTACAATGATTTAAATCAAAAGCTTGAAGTGTTTATGGCAGCTCAAAAAACTCACCCTTCGGATTGGAGAGGTCATAATAACGTAGGCTGGGTTTACGTTCAGCAGAATAAAATTGAAGCTGCAAAAACTGAATTTGAAAAGGCTGCTAAAGCTAGTGCCTCTGAAAAAGTGGTAATGAACAATATGGGTGTGGTTACTCGCTTAATGGGTGACAGAGACGGTGCTCTGGCTTACTATGAAAAGGCTAAAGGAGCCGGCAAGGAAGTGAACTATAACATTGGAATTTTAAACATCATGGATGGGAAATATGAAGATGCTGTTAGTAACATGTCTGGAATGAATACTTTCAACTCAGCCCTAGCGCAAACGTTAAATGGTAACACTGACGGAGCACTCAACACAATTGAGGCATCAGATGCCAAAGCCTCTGCTGAAGCATACTATTTGAAGGCAATCATTGGAGCTAGAACGAGCAATAAAGATATGGTGGTCAATAACCTTAAAGCAGCTATCGAAAAAGATGGCGACCTTAAGTCAAAAGCCAAGAAAGATGCAGAGTTCTTAGAGTTTAGAGAAGATGCTGACGTTTCAGGTCTTTGGAACTAAAATCAAATTCTTTATTCAAAAGCCTGCACTTAAGTGCGGGCTTTTTTTTTGCCGTTTACTCAAACTAGAAACATCCAGATTCATATTCTTCTATATTTGTGAAGTAACTATGAATAGAATGAAAAGATTAATTGCCGCTGCTATAATTGCTTTTGCCTTCGTGAGTTTAGAATCATGTGAAAAATGCGCCACATGTGTCACTACAGAAGATGACCCAAACGCAACAGAGGATTCTAGAACAACTGAAATTTGCGGCCGTGGCAGAAATTACTCCGATCAAATTACCATCTACGAACGCACGAATTGGGAGTGCACCGAGAATTAAATCTGCTGTCCTTTCGCTTTTTTGTACAATTCCCAAAGAACGACACCGGTAGCTACCGATACATTCAAACTATGTTTAGTGCCATCCTGTGGAATTTCAATTACCCCATCACATAGATCTATAGCGGACTGTGATACTCCGTGAACCTCATTCCCCATAATTATAGCAACGGGCTGGCTTAGTTCAAGTTTATCAAGCCGAATTGAGTTTTCAGACTGCTCTATTGCTGCGATATAAAAACCGTCTTTCCTACAACTGTCAATTGCTGTCAGCACACTCTCTGTATACGTCCATTTGACAGATTCGGTTGCCCCAAGCGCAGTCTTTTGAATATCCCTATGAGGAGGACAACCTGTTATCCCGCAAAGAAAAATTTCTTCAATAAGGAATGCATCTGAAGTTCGAAAAACCGCTCCGACATTTGCCAAGCTCCGTACATCATCTAATATCACTCGAATCGGACTCTTAACATGAGTCTTAAATTCCTCCACCGAAAGGCGATCAAGCTCCTCGTTTTTAAGCTTTCTGTTCATAATTCATAATAACTGAAACTTCCAGATTAAAGGTCATTCTTTCGACCTTTCTATTTTTACTGATTGAGTAAAATGAGTACAAAACCAGCAAGCAAAACAAAGGAAAAGAAGGAAACGCCATTGATGCAGCAATATTATAGCATCAAGGCTAAACACCCTGGAGCTTTGCTTTTGTTTCGAGTAGGCGATTTCTATGAAACCTTTTCAGAAGATGCGATCAAAACCTCCAAAATCCTCGGCATTGTCCTAACTCAACGAAAAAATGGTTCAGCCTCCTCTGTAGAACTTGCTGGATTCCCTCACCACAGTTTAGAAGTGTATTTACCAAAACTGGTTCGAGCTGGCGAAAGAGTAGCGATTTGTGACCAATTGGAAGATCCGAAGCTTACTAAGTCAATTGTGAAACGAGGAGTTACAGAACTTGTTACACCAGGAGTTGCTCTCAACGATCAAATTCTTGAAAGCGGTAAAAACAACTACCTAGCTGCCGTTCACTTTAGTCCACATGGGATTGGCGCTGCTTTTTTAGACATATCGACAGGTGAGTTCTATGCCGCACAAGGTTCCCGCGATTATATTGAGAAACTTGTCTCCGGTTTTAATCCAAGCGAAATTGTTTTTGAAAGAAATTTCCGGAATCAATTTCATGAAATATTTGGAAACGTTTATCATACATATCATTTGGATGATTGGGTGTTTCAAAAAGAATTTTCCACTGAAAAACTCACTCAACAGTTTAAAACACATTCGCTCAAAGGATTTGGAATTGAGGATCTCGAACTCGCAACTATTGCGTCAGGAGCATGTCTTCATTATTTAAGTGAGACACAACACGATCGACTGGCACATGTTAGCCATATTTCAAGAATAGATGCCAATAACCACATGTGGCTTGACCGTTTTACACAACGAAATCTAGAGCTATTCTTTTCACCTCACGAAAATGGCAAAACACTTCTCTCGGTATTGGATTCTACGAGAACTCCAATGGGTAGCCGTCAACTTCGAAATTGGCTTGCATTTCCATTGGTAGACATTAAAAAAATTACTGAGCGACTAGATGCTGTCGGATCTTTTATTGCAGATGACGCGGCTAGAACTACGGCCCAAACTAATTTGAAAAAAATTGGAGACTTAGAAAGAATGTCTGCTAGGCTATCACTAGGTAAACTTGGTCCCAAAGAGGCTTTACAACTTAGCAAAAGTATTGACCAAGTATTACCCATTGTTGATTTAGAAGTCAAGAACGTTTATGTCAATCGCCTAAAAGAAGATATTCAAAATTGCCATGAAATTAGTGGTCTAATTAAAAAAACCCTCACGGAAGACCCTCCTTCAATAGTCTCCAAAGGGAATGTAATCGATCATGGTATAAACGAAGAATTAGATGATTTAAGAATCATTGCTTTCAGCGGAAAAGACTATCTCGTTAAAATTCAAAAACGCGAGTCAGAAAAGACAGGGATTACTTCGCTTAAAATCGGCTTCAACAACGTATTTGGATATTACCTAGAGGTAACAAATTCACACAAATCAAAAGTACCAGATGAATGGATTAGAAAACAGACTCTTGTAAACGCAGAGCGCTATATCACGGAAGAATTAAAGGAATATGAACAAAAAATACTGGGAGCAGAAGAGAAGATTCAAAGTATTGAACTCACACTTTATACCTCTTTTATTGAAGAACTTCAAGTCCATATTCCGCACATTCAAAGATTGGCCAAAGGAATCGCTGAACTTCACTGTATCATAGCATTTGCCCAAAATTCAATTGACTATTCCTACGCTCGTCCAACACTAAATAGTAGTCACAACATAAACATTAAGGATGGCCGACATCCAGTAATTGAACGAGAAATGCCTTTGGGCGAAGCCTATATTGCCAATGACATCCTATTGGACCGAGATGCACAACAGGTCATAATGCTCACTGGGCCTAATATGTCCGGAAAATCAGCTCTATTAAGACAATGTGCGCTCATTACACTAATGGCACAAATAGGAAGTTTTGTACCAGCCGCATCTGTAGAATTGGGGATAGTTGATAAACTATTCACTCGAGTTGGCGCATCCGATAACATCTCTCAAGGAGAATCAACCTTCATGGTTGAGATGAACGAAACTGCGAGCATTTTGAACAACCTCAGCAATCGCAGCCTAATTTTACTCGATGAAATTGGACGTGGTACCAGCACCTATGATGGAATCAGCATTGCATGGTCTATTGCAGAATACATACATGAAAGAAAAGAACGGCCTTTAACCCTATTTGCAACTCATTATCATGAGCTGAATGAGATGGAAGATTCATTTGAGCGAGTCAAAAATTTCACCATTTCAATTCGAGAAACGAACGACAAGATCATTTTTCTTCGAAAACTGATTAAGGGTGGTAGTGAGCATAGTTTCGGAATTCAAGTAGCGAAAATGGCTGGTATGCCACCCGAATTAATCAAAAGATCAAAGATCATACTTCGCGAATTAGAAGAAAGCAATCGAACAGGCTCGGATAAAAAAGTGCTAGGAGACCTTTCAAATGATTTACAATTAAGCATCTTCCAACTTGATGATCCCGTTTTATCTCAAATAAAAGACGAATTAATCAATATTGATATTAACTCGCTCACCCCAGTTGAGGCCTTATTCAAGCTAAACGAGATAAAAAAACTCCTAGGAAAGCGGAGTTGATGAATTCTTTTGCATGAATTTATATTCGGGTGTTGGCGATTAAAAGAATAATTTAAATTTGCCGTCCTTAAGCGAGAGTAGCTCAGCTGGTAGAGCACGACCTTGCCAAGGTCGGGGTCGCGGGTTCGAATCCCGTCTCTCGCTCAAATTTCCATTGAAAGCCTCCTGGATTGGGAGGTCTTTTTTTTAGGAATCATTAAAAATCCAATAGATTTAAATGAAAGTTTAAATCGCAGTAACGCAAAGTTACTAGCCCGGGTGGTGGAATTGGTAGACACGCAGGACTTAAAATCCTGTGGACATTGCGTCCGTGCGGGTTCGACCCCCGCCCCGGGTACTGTAAGGGAGGCTTTCGTAGGATTGTCTCCCTTTTTTCTTGTCACTTCTTTTAATAGCTTGATATTCTGGTAAATAAAGCCAAATCCTTCTTTAAACTGTGGAGTTCGATATTTCTTGTTTGAGAAATGTAATTTTTCCTCAAGTATCGAACCCAGTAATTTATTCTGTATCGCTGTCGGTGCCGCTTTATATAATTCCTTAAAATTTTGAAGCATATACACTCCGAAATTGACATGCGATCTGATAGAGTCCCCGCTCTCTCCCAACTTTCTCAATTTCTCTTTGCAATCGAGTATTTGATTACTTAAATCTTTATCACAGGTCTCGTAGGTTTCATTTGAGATTATATCATCAAGAAGTTTTTCGAGTAGCTTGCTCTTGCGTTCATTCAACTTTGACACTTCTTTTTTGAGTTTATTCTCTCGATCGAATTTAGATTTTAGGGTAGACTGGAATTTTTCTTCCAAGATTAATTTGAATAGCTCTATAACTTCAGCTTCTGGTTCCATCAGCTGGAGCAATTTGTCAAACTCCTCAGATTTGTTTGATAAAGAAATAAAGTCGTTGAATTTGACCTATGATGATGGTGTAAAAGCTAACTCAACTACAAATTACAATGCTCAAACAGACTATAATCAATTTATGGATGATGATCAACTACTAAAATCGAAGTCATTGAAACAAATCAAGCTGCAATGGAAACCAGAGAAGATTCTGTTTGCAGATGGAACAACAATGGAGTAATTATTTCAAATTCCTCCAATGCTCCCAAATTATCACCATAGCAAGCGTATCCAGTTTGCAATAACGTAATAAAGCCTCTTTGTAGGCTTTTTTTATTTCCGGTTTGTTTTTGCTGATACCAAAGAGCATATCCTCATAAGCTCGCATGGCTCCAGTTCCTTCGTTTACCTTTTCGGCATTTTCCAATAGGTCTATGGGTGGCAAATGTTTGTATGGGTTATCAATGATTCCGTCTTCGCCACGATGCAATAAATTGATGCCTTCGTCAAAATTAGCTAGCCAGTTTTCGGTTCGTTTAGACTTGCTAGCAGCCAAAACAGCCGGCAGGCTTACTTTAATACTGGTACGTCCTTTCATTACCGGATGGAAGTAATATTTCAATGCCAAGTCGTTCATGTCCACAAAGGCTCCTGCTCCGTTTTTATCAAACTTCACCACGTATTCCAACCATCGCTTTAATCCCGGAATGGATTGGTTGTACTCTTCCATTTGATAATAGATGTTTCGCAAGGTGGTATTCTCATGCGAGCTCCACATCAAAAGTGTACCATCATAACCGACCTTATTCAATAAGCTTTCTGCAAAGGCAAAACTTGGGAATTTAGGATCGGTATTGAGCCATTCGCTATGAATGGGTTCTGCTCCGGGTTGTTTAATGGTGTGGCAACTCCATTGGAAAGCACTCATTTCATAAGGTCGCATGCCCTTATGAAAAGGTAATGCCGTAATACAGGTTTCAAAGTCAATAAAATGCAGCGGATATTTCCATGAGTTGATTTCCTCTTTCAATTCCCTTGCAATCCATTCCGATTGAGCTTTGGTATTGTTGATCTGTATCAATCTGCGTTCACCCCAAACCCCTTCAAACGCTTTTTCAGGCAAGGCATCAACATCCAGTTTCTTCTCTCCAATTAAAGCATTGGCAACGGATTCCTTGTTTTCTTTAATATTCCCCAAACGGTACACATCCCGGATATGCAATTCCGGCTCCGGCATTCCTTTCCAACATTCATGGTAGCCGTTTTTATCATCTCCGGCATTGTATTCACAAGAGAAGCAACCAATATTCAAAGGTTCCTGAATTTTCTCTCCCTTCTCTAAGCTCTCTGAATAAACTTTGATGGCGTTCTTAATGATGGAGCTACGTTTTTTCACTTCATCGTTTACACCCACCTTTACCATTAAATCATCCTTACGAATAAGTTCAGGATCACCAATAAACTCAATCTCGTAAAACTTAAACTGATTATGAGCTTCTACTTCTTTGAGCTCAAACAAAGCATTTAAGCCATCTATTTGGGTTCGCTTGGCTTTGTCCGGAACAAACAGAAAACAGTCGATATGAGCATCCGGAAACATTTCTTGTAAAAGCTCTTTTTGAAAAGCAATGTCCTCTAAGTACTCATCCCAACCTTTGTCAAATTTCGGGTTATCAGAATCAAAGCCTTTGGACTTTACCTCAATAATTTCAAAACGATTGCCTGCTTTGACTAAAATATCAATGGCAGCCACTTTGACTTCTATCAACAAAGCCGGTTCAAAAAGGACTACATTTTCTTTTTGCAGCTCTTCTTTGGTTTGGGCAATGGCACTCTCCAGTCCAAGTTCGTTTTGTATGCGAATACCTTCCGGAAAATGAAGTGTAGCCAATTTACCAACGGCATAACCACCTTCGGCAAGGTAATCCATGTATTCGTTACCATCATTGGCAGATGGGTAGCCGTTTTTCTTGTAATACAGCTTGGTCGTGCAGCTTCGGGCTACCTTAAAATCGGACTTAGATAATATTTTTGAAAAGTCGGTTTTCATGTTAATTCAACGCCTTATACCAATAGAAAAATGCTGCTTTGTGCAGATACCCCATTTGTTAGGACAATTTCCATTCAAATTTAGGTTAATAATCATGCCGCTTGTTTAGCGTATATTTCTGCAGGCATTTCGTAGTCCAGAGCCTCATGTCTTCTTGCGTGATTGTAGTAGTTGAAGTATTCAGCTAAT
>Ga0181606_10000483_pt1 | contig 32746 bp, 32 predicted proteins | sample 041ome_10_FD_132994 | JGI IMG/M metagenome (GOLD analysis project Ga0181606, IMG submission 132994) | Coastal salt marsh microbial communities from the Groves Creek Marsh, Skidaway Island, Georgia - 041412US metaG (megahit assembly) | ecosystem: Environmental > Aquatic > Marine > Intertidal... | reverse complement strand
TCCATGGTCATGTCCCCGATGGCAAAACCGACCGCCGGCAGCGGCGGACCGCCCAGCTTGCCCACGAGATCATCGTAACGCCCTCCTCCCGCCAGCGCCCGCAGGTCGCCCTTGCGGTCAAACGCCTCAAAGACAAAGCCCGTGTAATAGGCCAGGCCGCGCACCACGCCGAGGTCGACGGCAACGAAGTCCGCCAAACCCATCGCCTCGAGCGCGTTGAGCACCTGTCGCCAGTCATTCAAACGCGCCTGCAGGGTCTCATCCGCGAGTTCGTTCACGATTCTCTCAAGATCGGCCAACGACTTGATGCCGAGGAAGCCGACCACGCGCGCCTTCACCATCGCGTCGAGTTCGCCCTGCGCTTCCGTGTAGATCTTAAACGCGTCCTCGCCGAGCCGCTCGTATTTATCGATTGCGCCGAGCAGGGCGATCGACTGCTCCGGCGAAAGTCCGAGCGCCCGCAGGAATGCGAACCACAGGTTGCGATCGCTGAGCCGCACGTAGAAGTCATCGGCCGTCAGGCCAAGACCGCGCAGGCACTGGATCAGCAAGGAGATAAGTTCGATCTCCGCCTCCGGGCCGGCCTCGCCGAAGATGTCGGCATTGAACTGGGCAAAGCACCGGCCGCGGCCCTTCTGCATGCGTTCATAGCGGAAGAACTCCGCGATGCTGAACCACTTGATCGGCCGCTTCAACGCATTGGCCCGGGCCCCGACCATACGGCACACCGTCGGCGTCATCTCCGGTCGCAGCGCCACCTCGCGTCCCCCTTTGTCAGTGAAGCTGAACAACTGGCCCTCGATCTCGTTGCCCGACTTGGCCCGGTAGAGGTCAAGCGACTCCAGCACCGGCGCGTCGTATTCCAGAAACCCATGCGTGCGCGCAGCTTCACGCCACTGAGTGAAAAGAAAACGGCGGCGGGCATAGATTTCGGGATAGAACTCGCGGAAACCGGGCAGGGATTGAAACGTGGCCATGAGAAAGGGAAAACGTGGTGGCGACCGGCTCAGGTCGCCAAATAAAAAACCGGACCCCGCAAGGTCCGGTCGAAAAAGGGTTCGGTAACCGGGAGGCAGGGTCAGTTGATCGTGTCGATGTCCAGATGCTTCAGCTTCTGCTTCAGGATCTTGCCCGACTTAAACTTCACCACCGCACGCTCCGGAATGACGACTTCGGCCTTCGGGCGGTTGGGGTTGCGACCGATCCGCGACTTGCGTCGCTGAACCTCCAATACACCGAAATTGCGCAACTCCACGTTGCGCCCTTTGGCCAGTGCATCCATGATGATGTCCAGCGTCATCTGGACCGTTGCCACGACTTCTTTCTGTGGAAACCCCGTTTTCTCGTAGATTTCCAAGACGATCTCGCGCTTAGTCAGGTTTGGAAGGTTGGTTGGCATGGGTTTGTCCTTTTAAAAGGTGCGTTTGATTAGTGGGTTAAGTTACTCACCAGTTTAAAAACACGTCAACGATTTACCCGATTCTCTTTTGCAAAACATGAGCGATAATACCCCAACGGACCCATTCGAAAATCTGCCAAAGCCATTACGGGATATGTTGCGTGGAACACCATTCGGGACCGGGGGTGCCAGTGGAGTGACTAGCACCACTCCGGGAAGTTCCTCAAAATCAGATGATTCCGAGAAAAATCGTCATGAGGAGGTCCTCCAGCGCATCCGCAGGTTCAATCTGCGTCCCCGGGAGATTCGCGACCACCTGGACCGCTTTGTCATCCAGCAGCGGGAGGCCAAAAAGGTGCTCTCGGTGGCCATCTGCGACCACTACAACCATGTGCGTCATTGCCTGGAAAATCCGGGGCAGCGCGATCAGGACTATGCCAAGCAGAACATTCTGCTCCTCGGCCCCACCGGCGTGGGCAAGACCTACCTGATGCGCTGCATCGCCCGCCTGATCGGAGTGCCGTTCGTGCGAGCCGATGCGACCAAGTTCTCGGAAACCGGCTACGTCGGGGGAGATGTGGAGGATCTGGTGCGCGACCTGGTCAAGGCGGCCGATGGTGACGTTGATCTCGCCCAATACGGCATCATCTACATCGACGAGATCGACAAGATCGCGCAAAGCAGCGGCGCGGCCGGCGGGGGGCGCGACGTGTCCGGGCGCGGGGTGCAGATCAACCTGCTCAAGCTCATGGAGGAGACCGACGTCTCGCTGACCGGGCAGAACGACATCGCCGCCCAGATGCAGGCCATGCTCGAAATGCAACGCGGCGGCAAACCGCGCAAAAAGAGCATCAACACCCGGCACATCCTCTTCATCGTCAGCGGCGCCTTCGACAAGCTGGGCGGCACCATCAAGAAGCGCCTGCTCAGCAATCAAATCGGTTTCGGCGCCTCGGGCGGCGGCGGGGACGCGCCGGACAGCGACTACCTGCGCCACGCCCAGTCGCGCGACATCATCGACTACGGTATGGAGCCGGAATTTGTGGGCCGCCTGCCGGTGCGGGTGGCCTGTCAGTCGCTCACGGCCGACGACCTTGAGCAGGTGCTCCTCACCAGTGAGGGCAGCATCCTGCAGCAATACCGCGCCGATTTCACCGGCTACAAAATCGACTTCGAAATCACGCCCGATGCCGTGCGCGAGGTGGCCCGCCGCGCGCATCGCGAAAATACCGGCGCCCGGGGTTTGATGACCGTGCTTGAGCAGGTGTTTCGCAACTTCAAGTTCGAGCTGCCCTCCACCGCCATCCGCAGCTTTCGCATCGACGAAACCACCATCGAGAATCCGGCGGACGCCCTGCGCGGTCTGCTGGTGGAGAACGCCTCCGAGCAACGTGATGTACTCCGGCGGGAGGTACAGGCCTTCGCGGATCGTTTTAGGGACGAACACGGCTTCACGCTGGAATTTGACGAGGACGCGATCAGCGCGCTCATCACCCACAGCCTTAATACCGACAAAACCATCCGCGCGTTGTGCGAGGAGCGTTTCCATGACTTCCATCACGGGCTGACCCTGCTAAGCCGCGGCGGTGAACGCATGAACTTCCCCATCACGCCCGAGGTCGTGGAGAGCCCGGACAAGGTGCTGTCCCGTTGGGTGGTGGAGCACTTCCGCGATCAGGGCGTAGCCGACGAGGCACCTGCCAGCAATGCGCCCCGGCCGGACGCGTGATCTATCGGCTCGTCCTGCGGCTCGCCCTGCCCTAGCCGTCCCCTCTTCGCATGCCCGATCCCTCCGCCGTCAATTCCATGTTCGCCCGCATCGCGGGTCGCTACGACGTGGCCAATCGCCTGCTCAGCGGCGGGATCGACGTGTGGTGGCGGCGGCGTCTGATCAAAACGGTGGCCCGCCATACCCCCGTCAACGTACTCGATCTGGCCACCGGCAGTGGCGACGTGGCCTTTGCCCTCGCCGCCGCCCTGCCGGCCCCGGCGCAGGTGGTCGGCATGGATTTTTGCGAACCCATGCTGGTGGAAGCCCGGGCCAAACAGACGGGCCGACCCGGCGGTGAGCGAATCCGTTTCCAGCAGGGCGACGGGCTCAACCTGCCGTTGCCAGATGCCACTTATGATGGCGCTACCATTTCCTTCGGATTGCGCAACATGGCCGATCGTCACCGCTGCCTGCGCGAGCTGCATCGCGTGCTGCGACCCGGCGGTCGGCTGACGGTGCTGGAATTTTCCCAGCCCCGCCGCGGCTTTCGTCCGTTCTACTACTTCTACCTGCGGCGGATTCTACCCTGGGTGGCCGGGGTGGTGACTGGCGACAAGGGCGCCTACGACTACCTCTGCGGTTCGATTGAAACGTTCCCCGACCATGCGGGCATCGCCGCGGAAATGACGACGGCGGGCTTCGAAGCCATTGAAGTGCAACGCCTGACCGGCGGCATCGTCGCCCTGCACCAAGGCACCAAGCCCGCGGTCTAGTTGAAGGACTTGCCGCAGCCGCAGGTGCTCTGCGCGTTGGGATTGCGGATCTCGAAACCCTTGCCCTGCAGGCCGTCGTCGAAATCGATCTCGGAGCCGTCGAGGTAGGCGAAACTGGTGGGATCCAACACAAAGGCCACGCCCTCGCTCTCGAGCCGCTCGTCGTCCGATTTCACCTCATCAAACGACATGCCGTATTGGAAGCCCGAACAGCCGCCCGACTCGACCATGACCCGCAGCACCTGCTCGTCGGCGCCGAGCTCGGCATGCATGGCCTGAATCTTTTGCGCAGCGCGCGTCGTGAGCGTGATCATGGCTCCAACGTGGTTTCGTTTTCCCGCCTGTCAAACCGCTGCCCATACCACAGCAGGTTTCATGCTAGCCCTGCGTTACCCTCTTGCCACAACCTCTCCCGGCGGTTTCGCTACCACTCGTGAGTTCGCCCAACCACCTGTTCAACGAGGTCCATTACGAAATGGTCCGCAAAATCGCCGAAGGCGGGATGGGCCTGGTCTACGAAGCGCTCCAACACGGCTCCGGCCAGTTTCAGAAGAGCGTGGCAGTCAAATTGATACGCCCGGAATACTCTGCCATCAAGGAGTTCCAGAAGAACTTCATCGGGGAGGCCCGTTTGGTGGCCGACCTCATTCACACCAACATCGTCCAGACCTACCATCTGGGCGAGGTCGGCGGGCAATACTTCATGGTGATGGAGTACGTGAATGGGATTAACTTGGAGCAATTTCTCGATCGGCACCGCGAGCTCAACCGTCAGGTGCCGGTGGATATCGCCGCCTTCATCATCTCCCGCATCGCCCGCGGTCTGGCCTACGCGCACGCCAAGACCGACCGCCAGGGGCACCCGCTCGACATCGTGCACCGCGACATCGGCCCGAAGAACATAATGATCGCCTACGAAGGCGACGTGAAGCTCACCGACTTCGGCATCGCGAAGGCCTTTGACCTCATGTACAACGAGGAAGGCAAGGTCATCGCCGGCAAGGACGAGTACCTTTCCCCCGAACAGGCCAGCTATGCCGTCACCGACGCCCGCGCCGACCTGTTCGGGCTCGGCATCGTGCTCACCGAGCTGCTGCTGGGCCGCAATGTCTTCCGCGCCATGGACCGCCTCGAGTCCCGCCGCAACATCCTCACGATGCCGATCCCGCAGTTCAGCGAGCTGCGCCCCGACATCGATGAAGCGCTGGAGAAGGTCATCCAAAAGGCGCTCAAGCGCGACCGCGACCGCCGCTACCAATCCGCCTTGGATATCCTCACCGACTTGGAGCTCTACCTCTACTCCGACCGTTACGGCCCCACCAACGAAAAGCTGGGCGTCTACCTCAAGGAGCTGATGGGCCAAACATCACCCGGCATCGGTTCCGCAACTGCCCCCGACGGCGACAGCGCACTGACCCGTAATTGATGTCCATGGCCGGCCCCGGATTTTCCCAAGATTTACGCCAACGACAGCAGCAGTCCCTCGTGCTGGCGCCGCAACTGCGGCAGTCGCTCAAGATCCTGCAGGTCGCGGCCATGGACCTGCGCACCGTCATCCAGGAGGAGCTGCAGGCCAATCCCACCCTCGAGGAACTGCCGATGGATGGCGTGAGTCTGGATCAGGAAAAGGCCGCCAGCGACAACGCCGGCGAGGACGGCCCCTCGAACGATCACGACGGCGAGGGCGGCTCCGACGAATTGGATTTCTCCAAGGAGTTCGACATCCTGACCAAGCTTGACGCCGACTGGCGCGATTACATGGCCAATGCCGGCGGCAACGTGCCGCGTACCAGCGAGGACGATGAGAAACGCCAGCATTTCTTCGACTCCCTCGTCACCGAGACTTCGCTGCAGGAGCATCTCATGCGGCAGGCGAAGCTCGCCGATGTCGAGCCGGCCACCATGGAGGCCGTCCGCTACCTGGTGGGCAGTCTCGATGACCGTGGGTTTCTCACCCAGACCGTTGCCAACATCGCCCTCCAGACCGACCTGCCGCTGGAGGCCGTGCAGGCCGCGGCGAGTCTGCTGAAGTCCTGCGACCCCGCCGGCATCGGCGCCGTCGATCTGCAGGAATGCCTCCTGCTGCAATTGATCGCCAAGGCCCGCGGCGAGTCGCTCTCCGCCCGCATCATTCGCGACCACTTCGACCTGCTGATCCGTCGTCGCATCCCCGACATCGCCCGCAAGTCCGGCGCCCCGCTCGACGACGTCCAGCATGCCATCGAGGAAATCGGCAAGCTCGACCCCGCCCCCGGCCGTCGCTTCGCCGAGGACAGCAACCGCATCGTCACCCCCGATGTCACCGTCGAGAAGGACGGCGACAACTGGAAGATCGAGCTCAACAACGACTACATCCCTCGCCTGCGGATCTCCAACACCTACAAGGAGCTCATCGCCAAGGGCTCCCTCAACCGCCAGGAGCGCGACTACATTCGCGAGCAGATGCGGTCCGGTCGCTTCCTCATCAACTCGATCGAGCAGCGGCAGCAGACCATCGAGCGCATCACCCGCGAGATCATCAAGGCCCAGACCGCCTTCTTCGAGGAAGGCGTCTCCAAGCTGCGCCCCCTGACTATGACCCAGATCGCGGAGATCGTGGGCGTGCACGAGACGACCGTCAGCCGCGCCATCGCCAACAAATACATCCGCACCCCGCACGGCGTGTTCGAGTTCAAGTACTTCTTCACCCCCGGTTACCAGTCGGAGGGCGGCGATGCCATTTCCAACACCAGTGTGAAGGAGATGATCAACGATCTCATCGCCATCGAAGACCGCAGTCATCCGCACAGCGACCAGGAGCTCGTCGCCAAGCTGCAGTCCAAGGGCATCAAGATCGCCCGCCGCACCGTCGCCAAATACCGCGAAGAACTCGGCATTCTGCCGAGCAACCTGCGCCGCGAATACAGTTAGAACCGGTAGGGCCGCCTCGCCGAGGTGTCCGTTGCGATCGGAAAAAAGCGGACGGCTCGGCGAGGCGTCCCTACCTGCCTAACTCGCGGGCGCCAGCGGCAGGCTCGGGTCAATTTCGCCGGACCAGTCCGTCAGCGGCGACACTGTCGGATCAGCCCACGCCGCAAAGGCGATCATGCCGGCGTTGTCCCCGGTGTGCCGAGGCTCGGCTGCGAGAAACGTCAATCCGGCCCGGCGCTCGGCCAGACCCGCCAAGGCGGCGCGCAGCGTTCGATTGTTCGCCACCCCACCCGACAGGCCGATGCTGCGGTAGGCGTCGGTCTTGAGCGCCAGCCGGGTCTTGCGCACCAACGCATCAATCACCGCCTGCTGGTAGCTCGCGCAGAGGTCCGCCATACGGCCCTCGATTTCGGTCGGTGTCATCTTTTCCAACCGATACCGCAACGCGGTCTTGAGCCCGGAAAAGCTGAAATCCAGATCCGCCCGGGGCCCGATCCCACGTGGAAAATCAAACGCGGTGGCGTCTCCCTGCCCCGCCCATTTTTCCACCAGCGGTCCGCCCGGATAACCCAGCCCCAGTAGCTTGGCGCCTTTGTCCAGTGCCTCACCCGCCGCGTCATCACGGGTCGTGGAAATCACTTCGATCCGCCGATTCGCATCCAGGCGAAAAAGCAGCGTGTTCCCACCCGACACGATCAGACCGAGGTGAGGCAGCAGCGTCGCCAGGGAGGCCTCGAACGTCTCCGGGGCCTGCCCATGCAGCGGGATGAAAGGGGAAAACGCATGCCCCCGCAGGTGGTTCACGGTCAGGAGCGGCCGTTGCAGGGCGACCGCCAGCGCCTTCGCCGCCGCCACGCCGATGGCCAGGCAGCCCGCCAGACCCGGGCCATGGGTCACGGCCACGGCGTCGACCTGGCTCAGGTCATGCCCTCGCCTCACCTCGGCCAGCAACGGGCCGATCGTGCGCAGATGCTCCCGGGTCGCCAGATCCGGCACCACCCCGCCATGCTTCTCGTGCACCGCCATCTGGCTGTGCACCCACTCGCCCGCGAGCCCGGAGGTCGGGTCGAACAGGGCGAGCGCGCTTTCGTCGCAGGAACTCTCCAGCGCCAGGATCACCGGCCGGCGACCTTTCGCTCCTCAACCAGCAGGGAAGCCTGCAGGATCGCCTTGGCAGCGTCATACTGCCGATCCGCCACCGGCACGAAGCCGAAGCGCCGCTCAAATTCCGCCGAATCCGTGATGTCACTACGCGCCCGCTGCAGCGCGATGTTCGCGTCATCCTCCGGCGACATCACAATGTCCACATCCGGCAGCACCCCGCGCTCATGGATCGTTTCGCCGTTTGCCAGGAAGTATTTCGCGGTGGTCAGCCGCAGCGCCTCGCCCCGCCGCAACCGGTAGATGCTCTGCACCGATCCCTTGCCGAAGGAACGCTCGCCCACGACGACCGCCTTATGGGCCACCTGCAGCGCGCCCGCCACGATCTCGGCGGCACTCGCACTGCCGGCGTTGATCAACACCGCCACCGGCACGTCCACCCCCTCACCGCGGTTGGTCGAAAAAAATTCCTGCTGATCGTCCGGATGGCGGCCCTGCGTGTAGACGATCATTTCCCCTTCCGGCAGGAATTGCTCCGCCACCGCTGCCGCCGCCGTGAGCAAACCCCCGGGATTGTTGCGCAAGTCGAACACCAACGCCCGCATACCCTCGTCATGCAGCGTGGCCAGCGCACGACGCAGCTCGTCGGCGGTCGGCTCGGAGAACTGGCTCAGGCGCAGGTAGCCGATCCCGTCCGCATCGACCATGACATCCGTCACGCTCTCCACCCGAATGCGCTGACGCTCGATGGTCACCTCGACGTCATCCTCCGCACCGGCCCGGCGCAAGCCCACCACGACCTCGGTGCCGGGCTTGCCACGCAGACGATTCACCACCGCGTTCATGCCGCGCCCCGTCATGGCTTCGCCATCAATCCGCACGATCCGGTCGCCGCGGCGGATGCCGGCGCGTTCCCCCGGGGTGCCGGCAATGGGCGCAATCACGATCACGCTGTCATCGACGAACTCCACCTGCACGCCGATGCCGCCAAACTCGCTGTCGATGTCCTCGCGCAGATTCGTGTAGTCGCGCGCATCCATGAACTGCGAGTGCGGGTCCAGTGACTCGAGCAACCCGCGCAATGCCGCGTGCGTCATCGTATCGATCTCGACCCCCGGCTCCACGTAATCGCTGCGGACCAGTTCCATGATCTCACGCACGTAGGCAGACGACCGTTGCAGCTCGCGCTCACTGCCGCCGCGCAGCCAGATCCACGCCTGGGCTCCCCCCAGGGCGAGCAGGCTGCCAAGAAACATCCCCAGCGCGATGGCGAGAATCCGTTTGAGCATGCCCGCGACTGTGCTCAAAGCATCGCACTTGTAAAATGGGTTCAGCGCCTTCCTCCCCTCTCTCTCCTGCCTTCCGCGACGCCTTTGCCGCCGCGGCGGATGATTCCGGCTGGATGTCCTTCGCGGACTTCATGGCGCTGGCGCTGTTTCATCCCGAACTGGGCTATTACCGCCGGCCGCATCAGCGGATTGGCCGCGAACCCGGCACCGATTTCTATACAGCGACCTCCCTCGGCTCGCTCTTCGGCGATTTGATCGTGGCCTCCGCCACCTCCCTGCTCGGGGCGGACAACCCGGCGGACTACACCTTCGTCGAGATCGGAGCCGAACCCGAGGGCGGCGTGCTCCGGGAAGTCACGCATCCCTTCGGAGCCACCCGCACGATCCGTGTCGGCGAACCCATCGGCCTCAGCGGCCCCTGCGTGGTATTTTCCAACGAACTGTTCGACGCCCAGCCCTGTCGCCGCTTCCGCCACGATCCCAGCGGTTGGCAGGAATTGGGGGTCGGGCTGACAGATCAGGAATTGCGCGAAATTCCCCGTCCGGTCCCACCGCCGTTCGACGTCGCGGGCATACCTCCAGGCTACGAGTTGGATGTGCCGATGGCGGCCACCGCGCTCGCCCAGCAGATCGCGGCGCAACCATGGCATGGCCTGTTCCTGGCGATCGACTACGGCCGGACTTGGCGTGAGCTCAGCCGGGAAACCCCCCAAGGCACGGTGCGGGGCTACTATCAGCATCGCCAGACCACGGAGTTGTTGGCGCGTCCCGGCGAGCAGGACCTGACCTGCCATATCTGCTGGGACTGGCTGGCCGAAGCCTTGCGGGAGCACGGCTTTTCGGACGGAAACCTGCAGTCGCAGGAGCAATTCCTGATGCAACACGCCGCGACCCTGCTCCAGCAAACCGTAACGGCGGAAGCCGGCGGTTTGAGCAGGCGAAAAACAGCACTTATGCATCTAATTCACCCATCGGGATTTGGGCAAAAGTTCCAAGTCCTGAGCGCGCGACGTGAGGCGCCTTAAAAATCCCCTTGCCTCGTCTGCGGCCAATCCCTTTCTTCCACCCTTTTCCCTTTCGCAAAGCCATGTCCCGAATCTGTGCAATCACTGGAAAGCGTCCGACCACCGGCCGTATCATTCACCGCAAGGGTGTCGCCAAGAAGAGCGGCGGTATCGGCACGCACGTGACCAAGAGCACGAAGCGCACGTTCAAGCCGAACCTGCAGCGCGTCCGCGTCAAACTGCCCAATGGCACCGTCAAGCGCCTCTGGGTTTCCGTCAAGGCCCTCAAGGCCGGCCTCGTCCAGAAGGTCTGACCGGTAACAATCCCGTCACCCCTTTCGCCGCCTCGTATCCGGGGCGGCTTTTTTGTGCCGGCTGCTCCCAGCCGCGCCACAGCCCGACTTACGCAGGTATGCGTATGGCTGAATTTCAGCGCAGCTCGTAGGATACGCGCCCGTGGCGACTTCCTCGGAACCCATCACTGATCACCTCGTGCTGTTTCGCAGCTCGCGGGGGCCGCAAATGCGACGGTTGGCCGGCTTCGGCATCGTCGTCGCGCTCCTGATGATGGCTGCCTTGGGCCGCCTCCTCACTCATCATGTGACGGTTGCCGAGGACTTGGCCGGCCGCCATTGGTGGCTCGCCGGTGGCGCGCTCGGCGCAGCCACCCTCTTCGGCGTCGCCGCCTCGCGGCTCGCTCGCCGCTTCGTGGTCCATCTCGAGATCTGGCCCCGGAGTCATCTGGCCGTGATCAAGACCGCCGGGATCCGGCGCGAACGGATCAACATGGTGGCATGGCACGAGCTCTCCACCGGCCAAGTCATGAGTGTGCGGGGGCCGGCGGACCTGGAAACGGGCCTGCGCATTCGGCTGCGCTCCGGCCGTATGCTCATGCTGGACCTCCACGGCAGCGACACGCCGCATGGCATCACCGCCGTCCATCGGTTACTGGACAAATGCAGCCTGCCCGCCGGGCTGGTGTTTGAATCGGGACCACCCCCGCTGGGCAGCGTAACGGCCTGAGTCCCGGCTCCGCGGGTCAAACCCGGCGGAAAACGATGGCGGCGTTCTGGCCGCCGAAGCCAAGGTTGTTGCTCAGGACCACGTCCACCTTGGCCTCACGGGCTTCGTTCGGCACGTAGTCGAGGTCGCACTCCGGGTCCGGCTCGACCAGGTTGATGGTCGGCGGCAGCACGCCCTCGTTGATCGCCTTGAAACAGGCCACGGCTTCGATGCCACCGGCGGCGCCGAGCAGGTGACCGGTCATGGATTTGGTCGAGGACACGGCCAGGCGACTGGCATGGTCGCCGAAGAGCCGCTTGATCGCCATGGTTTCAAATTTGTCGTTGTAGGGCGTCGAGGTGCCGTGGGCGTTGATGTAGCCCACCTCGCTTGGGTCGACCCCGGCACTGCGCAGCGCGCGCGTCATGGCCATGCCGAGCCCCTTCCCCTCAGGGTCGGGCATCGTGATGTGATGGGCGTCGGCGGTGGCCGCGTAGCCGGCCACCTCGCCATAGATCCGCGCCCCGCGGGCCCGGGCGTGCGGCAGGGATTCGAGCACCAGCACGCCGGCGCCCTCTCCCATCACAAAGCCATCCCGGCCCAGCGAGAAAGGCCGGCTGGCCGTCATCGGATCGTCGTTGCGCGTGCTCATGGCCTTCATGGCGCAGAAGCTGGCGTAGGCAAAGGGGGTGATCGCCGCCTCGGCGCCACCGGCGATCATGACCTGGGCGTCGCCGCGACGGATCATGTGCATGGCCTCACCGATGGCGTGGGTGGACGTCGCGCAGGCGGACACGACGCCAAAATTGGGCCCCCGCACGCCGTGGTGGATCGCGATCAGGCCCGAGCAGATGTTGCCAATCAGCGCCGGGATGGTGAAGGGCGAGACGCGGCGCGGGCCGCTTTCGACGAAGCGTCGCAACTGATGCTCGTATGTGAACATGCCACCGATGCCGGAGCCGACCAGCACACCCACCGCATCCGGGTCCTCCTGGTCCATGGCCAGGCCGGAGTCGGCCACGGCCTGGTTGGCCGCGACGAAGCCGAAATGGGTGTAACGGTCGTGCCGCCGGGCCTCCTTCGGGTCCATGTGGTCCTCGACGTTCCAGTTGAGCACCTCGGCGCCGACCTGGCAGGCAAACGGTTCCGGATCGAACTGCTGGATCCGTCCCACGCCTGGGCGGCCCGCAATCAGGCTCTGCCAAAACGCCGGCGCATCGTGCCCCAGCCCGTGCACCGTGCTCATACCGGTGACGACAACACGTTGTTCATCGGGAAGGATTTGCATGCGTTGGGAAGTTGGGAGCGGTAAACAAAAAAGGCGTCCTACCGAGGGTCTCTCACGAGGCCGGGTAGAACGCCCAAAAGGGAAAAATCGAACTTAGGCAGCGGCCTTGCCTTTGATGTATTCGATCACTTGGCCGACGGTCTGCAGCTTCTCGGCATCGGATTCCGGAATCTCGCCTTTGATCTCGTCTTTGAACTCTTCTTCGAAGGCCATGATCAACTCGACGGTATCGAGAGAATCAGCCCCCAGATCATCGAGAAACGACGCCTCCGGCGTGATTTGCTCCTCGTTGACATTCAATTGGTTAACGATGATTTCCTTAACCCGTTGTTCAATGGTTTTTGCGTCGGACATGAGTTGATGCTGCTAAAGGACTGCAGGCTTCACATAGCCATACCGCCGTCAACGGTAAAAACTTGCCCCGTGATGTAGGCGGATTCCTCGCTGCAGAGGAACGCGGTGGCGTTGGCGATGTCGGCCGGTTCGCCGAATCGGCGCATGGGAATGAACTCCACCACCCCTTTCTGGACGTCCTCGCCCAGCTCGGCGGTCATGTCGGTGGAAATAAAGCCCGGGGCGACCACATTGACGGTCACGTTGCGCCGGGCGAACTCCTTGGCCACCGACTTGCTGAACCCGATCATGCCCGCCTTGGCGGCTGAATAATTCGCCTGCCCGGCGTTGCCCATGATCCCAGAAACCGAGGAGATGTTGACGATCCGCCCCCAGCGGTTGCGGCACATCGGCCAGCCGATGGCCTTGGTCCAGTGAAAGCAGCTGGTGAGATTGGTCTGAAGCACGCTGTTCCAGTCTTCGTCGGACATGCGGGCCAGCAGCCCATCGCGGGTGATGCCGGCGTTGTTCACCAGGATATCGATCTTGCCGAACTCCTTGATCAGCTCGCCCGCGGCCGCCTCGACGGCGGCGCCGTCGGCGACATCCACGGCCCGCGCCACGGCGGAACCGCCGGCGGCGTTGATCGCATCAGCCACCCCGCCGCAGCTGGCGGGGTTCTTCGACACACAAATCAGTTTCACGCCCTTGGCGGCGAGGGTCTCGGCGATGGCCTTGCCAATCCCGCGACCGGCGCCGGTGACCAACGCAGTGCGATCAGTAAACGTCATAGGCCGGCCAAGTTGCGTGAAGTCGCGAGCCCGGGGCGAGGACAAAAATCACCACGCTCCGGCCCACAAAGGGATGGAGCGTATCGACCGGCCGCGCTCAGTAGACGTCGCGCTGGTAGCGTTTGTCCTTCTTGAGCTGCTTGACGAAGTCCACCGACGCCTCGGGTGTCAGGCCCCCGTGCTCGACGGCAATGTCGTGCAGGGCCTGGTCGACGTCCTTGGCCATGCGCTTGGCGTCGCCGCAGACGTAGAAAATCGCCCCCCCCTGCAGCCAGGCCCAGAGCTCGGCGCCGTGCTCCCGCATCTTGTCCTGCACGTAGACCTTCTGGGCCTGGTCGCGAGACCACGCCAGGTCGAGTTTGTCGACGGCGCCATCGGCGACGTATTGCTCCCACTCCTCCTGGTAAAGGTAGTCGGTGGAGGCGTGCTGGTCGCCGAAGAACACCCAGTTGCGGCCGCTGCCCTTCGTGATGGCGCGTTCCTGCACGAATGCCCGGAACGGCGCGATGCCAGTGCCCGGCCCGACCATGATGATATCGGTCGATTCGTGGCCCTCCGGCAGTCCGAAGTGGGAGTTGGATACGAAAATCGGCACGGGCGTCTCCCGGGGCACCACCCGGTCGGCCATGAAGGAGGAGCACACGCCCACCCGGTCACGCTCGTTGGTCTGGTAGCGCACGATGGCGACGGTCAGGTGGACGCCCTGCGGGGAAACCAGCGGCGAGGACGCGATCGAGTAGAGCCGGGGCATGAGCTTGCGCATGTGGTCGACGAGCTCCTGCGGCGTCAGCTTGGCGCTGGGAAATTCCTCCAACAGATCGAGGTAGGCGCGGTCCTCGAGCCAGACCTTCAGCTGCTCCTTGGCTTCCGGCGCAAGCAGGCTCTCCAGGTGCGCCTTCTCGGCCGCATCGGTCGCCTTGCCGGCCAGGGTGGTCACGATCTTCGGAGTCGGGCCGGCCAGGGCCAGACGGGAGAACAACGCGTCGTGCAGGCTGATCGGTTCCTCCAGCTTGAGCATGGCCGGCGAAACCGGCTCCTCTCCGCTGGCGCCCAGAGCGGTGAGGATCGCCGCGACCTCCTCCGGAGGATTGGTCGGGAAGACCCCCAGGGAGTCGCCCACGGTGTAGCTCAGGCCGCTGCCGGAAATATCGACCACGAAGTGACGGGTCTCCTTGGCGGAACCCTCGCGGTTGAGCACCCGGTTTTCGACGATGCGGGCCGGAAAAGGATTGGTCTTGGAATACTCGGAGTCGGCGGTGGGAGCGGACATGGTTGCAATAATTGAGGGTCGGCGGAATTTGCCGTGCAAGGATTCTTTGTGAACCAGGAGGCTCAAGGGCCTGTCAGCAGGAGCCGTGCTTGCGTCGCGGACTTCTTTTCACCCACCCTCCCGGACCATGAAGAATCCGGGTGTCCGCGTGCAAAAATTTCTCGCCGACGCCGGAGTGTGCTCCCGGCGGGCCGCCGAAGCGTTCATCGCCGCGGGGGAGGTCACGGTCAACGGCGAGCTCGTCCAGCTCGGTCAACGCGTCGATCCCGCCAAGGACACGGTCAAACTCGAGGGTCGCACCATCCGCCCGGTCGGCGGACGCACCTTGACGCTCGCCGTCCACAAACCCCGGGGACTGGTCTGCTCCAACGACGATCCCCACAACCCCGCCACCGTCTTTGACCTGCTGCCCGAGGAACTGCGGCGGATGCGGTTCTTCTGCGCCGGCCGGCTCGACAAGGACAGTGAAGGGCTGGTTATTCTCACCACCGACGGCGATCTGGCCCATCGGCTGATGCATCCGCGCCATGCAGTCGTAAAACGCTACCAGGTGAAACTGGAACGCCCCTTTCTCGGGGCCAAACTCTCCCGGCTCGTCGCCGGGGTGAATTACGAGGGCGAACGCCTCAAGGTTGAGCGAGCCGCCCTCGTTAACCCGACCGCCGGCGCCTCCTCCGATCTCGATGTCTGGATGCATCACGGCAAGAAACGGGAGATCCGCATGCTGTTTCTCGCCCTTGGTTTTCCGGTCAAACGCCTGCGCCGCTACCAGATCGGGGCCCTCCGCCTGAAGGGAATTCCCCTGCGCGCGGTCAAAGTGCTTTCCTTGAAAGAAATCGAGCTCTTGTTTGAAGTGCCCACTGCCCCCCTTCCCGCCCACCGTGCCGCCGCCGTCAAAAAACGCCCGTCCCATGCCCGCTAAATACCTGCTCCCTTTCCTCCTGACCGCCTCGGCCCTCTGCGCTCAGATCGCCACCGAGGCCACCCCGGTCTACCTGAAGGCCGAAGCCTCGGCCCCTATCCTGACCACCATCCGGGCCGGCTCGCGGTTGCCTGCCACCTCCAGTGCCAATGCACCTGCCGGTTGGCGCGCGGTCATTCTGTCGGGTCCGCACGATGTCTTCGTCAACAACCGCTACATCGAGAAGAGCCTCGATATCAAGGTCGGCTCCCCCCTCCACGTCCGTGCCGACGAGGATTCGCCCATCCTTGCCATGAGTGCGGCCGATGACGACTACGAGATCACCGGCCTGCGCGGCCGCTGGACCCAATTGGAGCTTTCGAAACCCGTCGTTGCCTATGTACGCGGCGCCGCTTCGCCGGTCAGCAGCCCGGCCGCCCCGGTGACCACGGCACGATTGACCGATGTCCCCGCTACGACGCCCCCGCCCGCCAGCGCAACGCCGGCCGTGCCCACCGGCGGCCCCGGCCGCGCCGTGACTCGCACCGCGGAGGAACGACTCAGCCTGGCTGCGCTGCCCCGCCTGTTTGAGGGCAAGCTGGTCTCGACCCGCGTCCCGTTGCGACCGCGCCGCCCCTACGACTTCGCGCTGGAGGACGACACCGGCACCCGCTTCGCCTACGTGGACCTGAAGAAGCTCCTGCTCACCGAGCAGATCGAGAATTACCTCAGCCGCAACGTGGTCGTGTACGGCGTCGCGAGTGCGGTGCCTGACAGCAAGGACATCGTCATCGCGGTGGAATCCCTGCAGCTGCGCTGAGGCGCAATCGCTTCGCTAGGCTTTCATGGACCTGATCGACGGAAACCAAATCGCCGCCTCGATTGTCGAGGAGCTCACTCAGCAAGTCGCCGGCCTGCCCGGCCGCAAGCCCTGCCTCGCCCTGGTGCGGGTCGGCGAGGACCCCGCCTCGGTCTCCTACGTCAAGAAGAAGGACAAGATCGCGGCCCAAATCGGGATCACCAGCCGCGTCATCCTGCCCCCGGTCACCATCACGCAGAGTGAACTGGAGGCGGTGATCGACGAGCTGAACGCCGACCCCGCGGTCGACGGCATCCTGGTGCAGTCGCCGCTGCCCAAGCCGTTGGACGAGCTCGCCATCTTTCGCCGCGTATCGCCGGCCAAGGACGTCGATGGCTTCCACACCATCAACCTCGGCAAGATCGCCCAGGAAGATGACACCGGCTTCGCCTCCTGCACGCCGGCAGGCATCATGGAACTGCTCGCGCGCAGCAACGTCGACCTGCGCGGCAAGCACGTGGTCGTGGTCGGACGCTCGCTGATCGTCGGCAAACCGGTCGCCCTGCTCGCCCTGCAAAAGAAGGCCGGCGCCAACGGCACCGTGACGATCTGCCATTCGGCCACCACCGATCTGCCGGCGATCACCCGCCAGGCGGACGTGCTCATCGCCGCCATCGGCCGGGCCCACTTCGTGACCGCCGACATGGTCAAACCCGGCGCTGTCGTCATCGACGTGGGCATCAACCGAATCCCCGACGAGTCACGTAAATCCGGATACCGCCTGGTCGGTGATGTCGATTTCGATGCCGTGGCCCCGCAGTGTGCCCAGATCACCCCCGTCCCCGGCGGTGTCGGTCCGATGACGGTGGCCATGCTGATGAAAAATACGGTAAAAGCCCATCTGCTCGGCTTGCCCACTCAATCCGCGTGATGCCAAGAGCTTGCGGATTGGCCCGGGAACCGCTCTAGTCATCGGTCCATGGCCGCCCCTCGTATCCTCGTCGTTGATGATCAGGTCATCAACGTGCAGCTCCTCAAGCGCAAGCTGGAGCGCGAAGGACACATCGTGCTTTCCGCCTACTCGGGCCAGGAGGCGATCGACATCGTCAACCGCGAGAAGCCCGACTTGATCCTGCTCGATGTGATGATGCCGGAGATGGACGGCCTAGAAGTGTGCCAGCGACTGCAGGCCCGGGAGGACACGCGTTCGATTCCAATCATCTTCATCACCGCCCGCAATTCCAAGGAGGGCAAACTCGAGGGCCTGGCGATCGGCGCGGTCGATTACATCACCAAACCCATCGACCTCGATGAGACGTCGGCCCGCGTGCAGACCCAGCTGCGTTTCGTGGCCATCAACCGGGAGCGCGCGGACCTGCAGCGCCGCCTGACCGAGGCTCGCCACGCCGCCACCATCGGCGCCGTCACCCAGGGCATCGCGCTTAACCTGAACAATCTGCTCGGGGTGGCGATCGGCTACGTCGACCTGATTCAAAGCACGGCCGACAAACCCGACTCCGTACGCCGCAATGCCAAGCAACTTGAGTCCGCCATCGAACGCATCGTGTCGATCGTCAAGCAGCTCAACTCGCTGGTGGGAAAGTCCCAGCAAAAGACCACGCCGCGCCGATTGGACGAACTGCTCCAGAGCTCCGTGGCCCGGTTTCAGCAGGCCGTGCATCACCCGGCAGGGGTCGAGATCGAGAATCCGTTGGGCGACCTGATTCTGCATTCGCACGTGGAGGTGTTCGAGAACATCGTCGGTGCCCTGTTGATGAACGGCTGGGAGGCCTACGGCGACGGCGAGGAGGGCGAACGGCCGCTCCGCGTCGTGACCGAAGACCTCCCCGGCAGCTCCCCGCCCCGCATCGCCATTCGCGTCGAGGATTTCGGCAACGGCGTGGATCCCAAGATCCGCGATCACATGTTCGAGCCGTTCGTCAGTTCCAAACACACCGTCGGGGTGGGCATGGGCCTCACCATCGCCCGCCACGCCCTGCGCTCCCTCGGCGGTGACCTGGAACTGCAGGATCTGCCCACCGGCGGCACGGTCGCCATCGTCCACCACCCGATCAATCCCTCCGCCAGACGTGCCTTCGCCTAGGATTGCATTCATCGGCGCCGGACGCATGGCGTCGGCCATCGTCGACGGCCTGCTGGCCGCGGACTCCACGGCAACCGGTCGCATTGCCTGCTACAGCGCCAGCGGCACCAGCGCCCAGGCCCTGGCCGGGCGCACGGGGATCACGCAGGCCACCGATTTGTCCGACCTGCTGGTGGCGGCCGACGTCGTGGTGATCGCCTTCAAACCCCAGCACCTCGCCGGCGCCGACCCACAGCTGGCCGCACTCACGGCCAGCAAATTGGTCATTTCCGTGCTGGCCGCCAAGACCCTGGCCCAGCTGGCCGCCGTGTTTCCGCAGGCCCGCAACATCATCCGCACCATGCCGAACACGCCGAGCGCGATTCGGGCCGGTATCACCGGTTGGAGTGCCCAGCGGAAGCTGAGCCCGGAGGACCGCGCCATCGTCACCACCCTGCTCGGTGCCATCGGCCGCGAACTTGAGGTTCCCGAGGACAAGATCGACGCCCTGATGGGCGTCAGCGGCTGCGGTCCGGCCTTCGTGTTTGAATTCACCGGCGCGCTACGCGATGCCGGCGTCGCCGCCGGGCTGACCCCGGCGGAAGCCGAGCTATTGGCCGTTGAAACCGTTCTGGGTTCGGCCCGGTTGATGGCACGGAGCGGCCGCACCCCGGAAGACCTGCGTAATCAGGTGACCTCGCCCAATGGCACCACCTTCGCGGGACTGCAGGTGATGCAGTCGCGCGAGTTTCGCGCCATGATGGAGGCGGCGGTCCTGGCCGCCCAGGCACGGGCGGCGGAACTGAGCCGCGACTGAGCCTACGGCAGTTCGCCCGCGGTCCAGGCGGTCGAACGGTCGCCGACTTCCTCACGGATGGCCGTGACCTGCTCGGGCGTGATCTCCGCGGCCTCGTTACCCCACTCGCTGCGAATGAAGGTCAGCACGTAGGCAATGCGGTCGTCCGTCCAATTGTAGGTGCTGCCCGCGCCGAACGCCGGCATGACCGCGGCGTTATAGGTCTGACCGGCGACTTCGATCGGCCCCTGCAGACCGTGCAAGAGCACCCGCACGAGCCGGGCCTCGCTGCCCGTCACCCATTCGGAACCCGCGAGCGGCGGATACACGCCGGGCACACCGGTGCCGGTGGCTTGGTGACAAGTGGCGCAAACCTGGTTGTAGAGGCGCTGGCCCGCGGCATGCGGATCGATCTGCACGGCTTGCTCACCGCCGCCCATGGTGGCCGGGTCGAAGCGTTCGTCGTAGATCATAGCCGCCTCGGAGAGGCCTTCGGTCAGGCCGCCGCGATGGTGAATGAAGTAGATTGAGACGACGAAGATCATCGCCGAGACGAAGCCCAGCAGGAAGAGCGGCATGGGCGTGTAGCCCTCACTCGGCTCCTTCTTTTCGCGCAAAAGCACGGAGTGGACGTGCTGGATGTGCTCGTCCGAGGCCGCGGCCTGTTCGATGTTCGGGTTGTTCTCAGGGGAATCGGTGCTCATCTCAGTGGCCTCCCTCGCTGGCGCCCTCGCCCTCGGCGGGCTCCTGGTAGACATTGCGGGTCTCCGGGTAGGCGTAGGTATCCTTCAAATTGATCAGGTAGGCGACCAGCGACTGGGCGCGTTCGGTGGGAACGATCTCGTAACCCTCCGTGGGCAGGGAGTCCGCGGGCAGCGACGCACCGTCCGAATAGGTGGCGGGCAGCGTCAGCGCATCCGGACTGGCCTCGCCGATGATCTCGCGCTTCTCGAAGAGGAAGCGATACGGAGGCATCGTGGAGCCCCGCGACGTGATCTGCGGATCGTAGAGGTGCAGCAGGTGCCAGTTGGCATCGGCCTGGCGGGCGCCGATGTTGCGCAGGTCCGGGCCGGTGCGCATGGTGCCGAGCATGACGGTCTTCTCGCGGATGTAGTCGCGGGCGACGCTCTGGCGCTCGCCCCACCCGCGCTCGATGTCGGCGCCGAAGCCGGCGCGACGCACCTGCTGGGTGTGGCAGTAGACGCAGCCGAGGTCCTGGTAGACCAGGGCCCCGCGCTGGGCGATGCCCGGAGTGGCAACCGGATAGGCCACGCCTTCCAGCTCGTCCTGATACGGGGTCAGGCCGCCGTAGCTGAGCTGGTTGGTGAGCACGATGCCGGCCCAGGAGAACGCGAGGGTGCAGAACACCCCGAGGAAGATGAGTGGTGCGCGATTCATCGGGCCACCTCCATGGCGGTCGGGTTGCGGAAGAGGGTCGGGGCGGTGGCGCCGGCCACGCGCGGCTGCAGCAGCATCCACGTCACGTTGATGGCGAAGGCGATGTGGCCGACGGTCATGAGGATGCCGGCGTAGCTGCGCACGAGCAGGTATTTCTTGGTGAGCTCAACAATGCTGAGGAAGGCCGGGTAGTTCTCGACGTCATTCATCGCGGCGCCCTGTTCGATGCCACCGATGGAAAGCGCCCCGAAATAGATCAGGATGCCGATCGCGGCGGTCCAGAAGTGGGTGCTGATGAGGCGCGCCGAGGGCCATTCCTTCAGCAGGAGGCGCGGCAGGATGTAATAGATCGCGCCGAACATCACCATGGAGAAGAAGGCATACATGCCGAGGTGGGCGTGGCCGACGGTGTAGTGGGTGAAGTGGGTCAGCTCGTTCCAGCTGCGGATCGACATCGAGGAGCCTTGCAGCGAGGTGATGGTGTAGCTCACCGCGCCGAAGACGATGAAGCGCAGCGTCGGGCTGGATTTCAACACCCCGAAACTGCCGACCATCGTCAGGTGATGGTTGATGGCCACGACCACGACGGGGATCACCATCATGAACGACGCCGCAATGCCGGCCGACTGCACCCAGACCGGGACCGGACCACCGATGAGGTGGTGCACGCCGGCCCAGTTGTAGAAGATGGCCAGCGACCAGAAGCCCAGCACCGACAGGTAGTAGCTGTGGATCGGCTTACCCAGCACCTTGGGCAGGAAGTAGTAGATGGCGGCCAGGCCAAGCGGAGTGAACCAGAGGCCGAGCACGTTGTGGGCGAACCACCAATTGACCAGGGCCTGCACCGTGCCGCGGGCCGGCTCGAAGATCAGCATCATCTGGGCGATCGAGTAGAGCCACGGGAACCAGAAGAGCGCCGCGAGGATGTACCACTGCGAGACGTATATGTGCTGCGACTTGCCGAAGCGGAAAGTGATGACCGCCCAGGCACCGACCAGCGCGTAGGCCACGAAGAGCAGCGGGGTCGCGTAGGCCGGCATCTCCAGCCACTCGATCGAGGTCGAGTCACCGCGCAGGATGCCGAAGATACCGACGGTCACCCCGACGTTCCAGGCGGCACCGGCAATGAACAGCAGCGCGGGGTGGCGCAGCACCGAACGCGACAGGCGGGCCATGAGCCAGAAGGCGACCATGAAGGCGGCGTTGGCGCTCCAGCCGAAGATCACGCTGTTGAGGTGGGCGGTGCGCGCCCGGCCAAACGTGAGCCACTCGCAGTTCCCGAGGAACTCGGGATTGTGCATCTTGAAGGACGAGATCAGCGCCAGGCCTGTGCCGACCAGCAGCCAGAGCACGCTGGAAATCAGGAAGAACAGGGCGGGCGCCTTGGTGGAGGCGTCGATTTCACTCAACTCCGCCCGGCTCACCGTGTCGGGCGAAGCGGCGGGGTTCAGCGAATCTGCAAGCGAGGGTGCGGATGCCATTTTGCGGGAAGAGGGTTAGCGCCGTTCCACCGCAGGCGGAGGGGGCTGCTGTCCGGGGAAAAAATCGGTGGGTTGGCCGACGGGCTCCTCGTCGTCGAAAATGGAGGCCGACCCCTTCTCGAACTCCTTGAGCTGGCCGTTGCGGGAAGCCCAGTAGAGCGCGTAAACCGCCGATGCGAGAAACAGCAGGGAAAACGGGAGAGCGATGGCGTAGAAAAACCAGTCCATGAATGCGGTCAGGTCAGCGGTCGGCGTTGATTTCAGCCAGCGTCAGTTCGATGGCGCGGTCGACCGGCAGGCGCACCACGCCGTTGGCTTCGTCGATCCAGGCGTATTCGGCGGCGAGCGCGGCGTCGCGGCCCTTGATTTCCTTGAGGCGGGCCTGGCGGCCCTCATCCGTCAGTTTCCACTGCTGGTCCTCGGGCACGTTGTCCACCGCGGTGAGCGGCGCGATCGGCGCCTTGGCCAGCTGCATGATGATCAGGAAGATCGCGAAGACGCCGATGACGGCGACCACGATCGGCCAGGCGGCGGGCGAAGTAGGTTGGGAAGCGTCACTCATGGTAGGTCAGGGATTCGCCAATGCGGGGATCGCGAATCGGGATGAGTTTCTGGGTCGGGAAGCTGCGCAGGTAGGCCCAGATGCAGATGCCCCCGACGCCGATGACGGCGGTGATCGTCCAGACCTGATGGAAGGCGAGGAACGGCAGCGGGTCCCCCACCCCGAGACCGAAGGCGTGGCCGTGTTCGATCATCTCGGCGGTGACCTTCTTGGAGGGCCAGACGTTGTAGATGATGTCGATCAGCACGATGAACGAGATCCACAGGGCCATGAACTTCATCCAGCCCCGGCTCACCTTGGCCGGGTAGCTGATGAGGCCGAGGAACGGGAAGAAGAAGTGGCCGAAGAGGATCAGCATGCCGACCCATTTCCACTGATTGGGCTCGCCGGTGCTGTTGTTGATCTCGCGGAGATTGTACCAGAAGGTTTCCTCCGGCACGTTGGCGTTCCAGATCAGAAAGTATTGGGAGAAGGTGACGTAGGCCCAGAACACGGTGAAGGCGAACGACAGCATGCCGATCGAATACCAGTGGTTCTTGGTGAGCACGCCCTGGTAGTCGCCGCGGGCGTAGAGCCAGCACATCATGAGCACGCCCATGGCGAGCGCCCCGCGCACGCATTCCGCGAAATACCACACGCCGTACATGGTGGAGAACCAGTGGTAATCGAGGGCCTTGACCCAGAGGATCACGCAGAGGGTCAGGGTCAGCGCGGTGAAGGGAATGCCGGCGGCGGACCACTTGCGGCTGGAGATCGTCCACTTGATGTCACCGTCGCGGTCCTGCGAGAAGGAGTTCCGGCGGAACTTCGCGGCCAGGAACATCCAGCCGGCAAAGGACACCAGGGTGGCGATGGCGAAGAACTTGAAGTTGAGCAGGCCCGACTTCTTCACCCAGAGCACATCCTCGCCCACGGTGCCGTGGCCACCAATCTGGCCGAGGTCGTAGCTGGGATCAAAGTACTTCCACAACACGCTGGGGTCGACCAGCGAGGCGATGATCAGCGGGATGAAGAGGATCGCGAGCCACTGGAACGACGAGATGGCGTGTTCGAACTGGCGACGGATCACGGTCGACCAATTGGCGTCGAAGATGTGGTGGATCATGATCAGCATGAGCATGCCGATCGCGATGCCGGTCCAGAAGGTCATGGCCGTGAGCCAGGAAAAGGCGATCTTGGCGCCGTCGGTGAAGGCCAGGCCCAGCAGCGTGAGCGAGATGCCCACGAGACCGGTGATCAACGCGGCGAGGGCCGGGGTGGCCTTCGCGCTCGTCGCCGGGGACGCGCCGGTGGCGGCGGGGATGGCTCCGGGGGAAAGGGACGTTGAAGCAGACATGTTAGTTCAGTTCCGGGCGGCGGGATGCGGGCACGTCGGCCAGACGGCCGTCCTGGGAGCGCTGAAGGGCGCGCAGGTAGGCGACGACCGCCCAGCGATCCTCCGGCGAGATTTTGTCGGCGTAGCCGAACATGGTGTTCTTGCCGTTACTGATGGTGTTGAAGAGCTCACCTTCGGGCATGACGCGCAGGATGTCCTGATGGAAGTTCGCCGGACCGCCCCAGCCATACTGGGTGACGATGCCGCGACCATCACCGATGCCGCCGTGGCAGGGCGCGCAGTAGATGTCGAAGTAATGCTGGCCGCGGGCCATGAACTGGCGGTCGATGACGAGGCTCTCCGGAAACCCGCGGGCGAAGTCGCCGTTGTCGTCACGGCCCTCGTACAGGAACGGATCGGCGCGCAGCGGGGCGCGGGAAACGGTGCCGGCGGGAATTGGCCGCGCGGCGCGACCGTCGGCGAAGAACGCGGACTCGCCCTGCGGCTGATACTTGGACTGGCGGTCCATGTCCGGGAACACCTCGAGCGGCGGGCGCGTGGTGACCGACCCGCGGAAGCCGAGGGCCCCGATGGTCAGCACGACCAGGAAGAACAAACTGAGATAGGCGTAGCGCATCCGGATCAGTCCTCGATTTCAGTGATGTCCTTGCCGCCGATCTCGGCGAGGAGGGCCTTGGTGGCCGCGGCGTCGAATTGCGGGTCCCGCGCCTCGATGACGATCAGGAACTTGTCGTCCAGCCCGGCGTGAATGTGGTCCGACTTGAGCACCGGGTGGTAGTGCATGGGCAGGCCGTTGAGGAAGAACATGCCGCCGATGGTGAAGAACGCGGTGAGCAGGATGGTCAGCTCGTAGGACACCGGGAAGGCGAACATCGGGCTGAAGAGCGGCTTGCCGCCGACGATCAGCTGGTAGTCGTAGGCGCCGGTGAACCAGATCATCGACATGCCGGTGGTGAAACCGAGGATGCCGCCGGTGAGGGAGAAGCGCGGCACCTTGGAGCGCTTGACGCCCATCGCGCCGTCGAGGCCGTGCACGGGGCACGGGGTGATGCAGTCCCAGAACTTGTAACCGGCATCGCGCACCTTTTGGGCGGCATGATAGATGTCCGCCGAGGTGTCGAAAGTGGCGATCACGCCATGTGAGGAAGCAGCCATGATAAAACGTGGGTTGCGCCGGGTGATCAGTGGTGGTCGTGGCCCGCGTGCGGGTCGGCCTGGGGCATGACGCCCTTGATTTCCGCCATCGGCATGATGGGCAGGAACCGGATGAAGAGGAGGAAGAGCACGCTGAACACGCCGAAGGTGCCGAAGAAGGTGAAGATCTCGACGATCGACGGGCTGTAGTAGCCCCAGCTCGACGGCAGGAAGTCGCGGGCCAGCGAAGTGACGATGATCACGAAGCGCTCGAACCACATGCCGACGTTGACGAAGATGGAGAGCACCCACACCACGGCGGTGTTGTTGCGCACGGCCTTGAACCAGAAGAACTGCGGCGTGATCACGTTGCAGGAGATCATGATCCAGTAGGCCCAGGCGTAGTGGCCGAAGGCGCGGTTGATGAACGCGAAGCCTTCGTTCGGGTTCGCGCCGTACCACGCGATGAAGAACTCCATGCCGTAGGCGTAGCCCACGATGGTGCCCGTCGCCAACGTGATCTTACACATGCAGTCGATGTGATACTGCGTGATCAGATCCTCCAACTTGAAGACCGCGCGCAGCGGCAGCATAAGCGTCAGCACCATGCCGAAGCCGGAGAAAATGGCGCCGGCCACGAAGTAAGGCGGGAAGATGGTGGTGTGCCAGCCCGGCAGGAGCGACACCGCGAAGTCGAACGACACGATGGTGTGCACCGACAGCACGAGCGGGGTCGAAATGCCGGCCAGCACCAGGTAGGCCATTTCGTAGTTCGACCAGTGGCGGTTGGCGCCGCGCCAGCCCATGGCGAAAAGGCCGTAGAGGAAGGAGCGGACCTTGTTGCCGGCCTTGAAGAAGCGGTCGCGGAGGATGGCGAGGTCGGGGATGAGGCCGACATACCAGAAGAGCACCGACACCGTGCCGTAGGTCGAGACCGCGAACACGTCCCACTCGAGCGGCGAACGGAAGTTCTGCCAGATCTCGTTGGCGTTGGGAATCGGGAACAGGTACCAGGCGAACCAGACACGACCGACGTGAAAGACCGGGAAGATACCGGCGCAGACCACGGCGAAAATCGTCATGGCCTCGGCCGCGCGGTTGATCGACGTGCGCCACTTCTGACGCAGCAGGCAGAGAATGGCGGAGATCAGGGTGCCGGCGTGGCCGATACCGATCCAGAACACGAAGTTGACGATGTCCCACGCCCAGTTGACCGGGTTGGCATGGCCCCACACCCCGACGCCGGTGGCGACGAGATAGGTGATGCCGGCGACCGTCCAGGAGGCGACGAAGCAGGCGAGTGCGAAGCACACCCACCACCAGCCGGGGGTCTTGCCCTCGATGATGCCACAGATCTTGTCCGTGATCCAACTGAAGGACCGGTGGTTCTCCACCAGGGTCGCACGCGGCAATTCCGCGGGCTTGACCTCGGACAGGATGGCCGGAGCGGCCGCAGATTCAGCGTGGGCCATTAGCTGAGCCCTCCCGTGCGCAACGCGTGCTTCATGATCGAAGTGTGACCGGCGGGTTCGTGGGACTCCGCCTCCTCATGACTGTGATCCTCGCCCTGGGCGGGAGCGGCGTGTTCGTCCGCGTGGGCGTCACCATGGCCACCGTGCGCGTCGCCATGGCCTTCGCCGTGACCGCCCGGGTGGTTCTTGCTGTCGTATTCCACGCGGCTGAGCGGCAACGCGCCGTAGTCCGGCATGGCCGGGTTCGGGTTGCGGAGCTTGCCGAGGTAAGTGGTGCGGGGCCGGATGTTCAGGTAGCCGAGCAGCGCGTAATCCTGCTCGCGGGCCTTGGCCAGCGAGACGGCGCTCGCCGGGTCCTTGATGTTGCCAAACTCGATGGCCGACACCGGGCAGACCTGCTGACAGGCGGTCTTGATGGTGCCGTCCGGGACCACGACGTTGTCGCTGTCGCGGGCCTTCACCTTTTGGGCGATCTTGGCGTTCTGGATGCGCTGCACGCAGTAGGTGCACTTTTCCATCACCCCGCGCATGCGGACGGTGACTTCCGGGTTCTTGGCCATCTGGGCCAGTTCCGGCATGCCCTTGTCGCCGACCGGACCGAGATAGAGCTGGTCGAGCGAGCGGTCGTTCCAGTCGAAGAAGTTGAAGCGGCGGACCTTGTAAGGGCAGTTGTTGGCGCAGTAGCGCGTGCCGATGCAGCGGTTGTAGGCCATCACGTTGAGGCCTTCGTCATCGTGCACCGTGGCGTTGACCGGGCAGACGGTCTCACACGGGGCCAGCTCGCACTGCATGCAGGCGACCGGCATGATCGAGGCCTGCGGGTCGGACGGGATCTCCTTGTTGCCCTCGCCGCCGAACGCCGCGGCGTCGATCTTGCCGTCGGAGTAGTAGCGATCGAGGCGGATCCAGTGCATCTCGCGGCCGCGCAGAACCTGGTCCTTGCCGACGATCGGGATGTTGTTCTCCGCCTGGCAGGCGATGACGCAGGCGTTGCAGCCGATGCAGGTGTTGAGGTCGATCGACATGCCCCATTGGTGCACGCCGTCAAAATCGGGAGTCTCGTAGAGGGACTGACCACGCGGGGTGGTCGAGGCCGCCAGGCCGAGGGCCATGTCCTTGTCCTTGCCGAGATTGGCCGGGGCGTGGGACTCGATGGTGTGGATGTCGACGTAGTTGGGCGTCTCGTCGTATTCCTCCTTGTTGGCCTCCCGCACGATGTCGCGGCCTTCCATCGACCAGTGCTCCTGGGTGTTGGCCAGGAGATAGCGGTCGTCGGTCGCAACCAGGGTGGCGCCCGTGACAAAGTGCGGGGCGGACGACATGCGCGCCGGGTAGGCGTCAAAGCCGGTCCCCTCGCCCACGTGACCACTCACCGTGCGGCCATAACCGAGCGGCAGCACCACGGTCCAGTCGGCCAGGCCGGGCTGGATGTGCATCGGCCCGCGGACAGTCACGCCGTTGACGGTGAGCTCGCCGATGACGGCGTTCTCCTTGCCCTGCGGGTATTCGGCCAGCTCCTTGCGGGCGACCTGAATCAAGGACCCACCGGGCTCGATGCCCAGCTGCTTGCCCAGCACCGGACTGACGAGAATGGCGTTGTCCCAGGAGATCTTGGTGATCGGGTCCGGGCACTCCTGCAGCCAGCCGTTGTTGGCGAAACGGCCGTCATCGACCTTGTGGTCGAAGGTGAAGCGGACCTCGAGGTTGGTGGCGGACAGCACCGGCCAGTCCTCGAAGCCGGCGAACAACCCGGCGGCGCCATTGCGGTCGAAACGCACGGTGACCGGTCGGTAGGCCGACCCATCCAAGAGTCCGTCGTGCAGGAACTTGCGGAATACATCCTCCGCCACCCCACCCGCCATGCGGGTGATGGTGTCAAACGTGATCGAATACGGATCGGTCGTCTCCAGACCGGCCAGCCGGGCCACGACTTCGAGTTCCGTGAACCCGTCGAAGAGCGGCAGGATCATCGGCTGCACCGGCACCACCGTGCCATCGGTCGTGCGGGCGTCACCCCACGATTCGAGGTAGTGCGTCGCGGCGATCTGCGTGCCGGCCAGGACCGACGTCTCGTCCACGTAATAGCTGTAGCGAACGACCTCGCCGGCGGCACCGGCAATGGCGGCAAAATCGAGATCGGCCGGGGCGTTGTAGGCCGGGTTGCCGCCGAGCACGACCAGGGTCGAGACCTGGCCGGCGGCCGCGGCGGTGGCCAGCGCGCTCAGTGAGGTCGCCGGATTGGCCGGCAGCTCCACGAACTCCACGGTCTTGCCGAAATTACCGAGGAAGGCGTTGATCGCGTAGGCGATGGCATGAACGGTGGCGGGCTGGTGGGCACCGGCCACGACCAGGCACTCGCCCTCGTGATCGCGCAGGTCCTGCGCACAGGCTTCCAGCCAGGCGTCGCGGTCCTTGAAATCGAGGTCGCCGACCAGCGGCTCGGCCTGATTGTCACCCGTCAGCTTGATGTAGAGGGCGGCGGCAAAGGCCTTCAGGTAGCTGCTGGCCAGACGCAGGCGGTGATCGGCCATCGAGCCGGTCAGCGTGAACGTGCTTTCGACCGCGTAGAGGCGGTTCATCGGATCGCCGGCCTTGAGCACCTTGCGGCCCTTGGCGAAGTCGCGGGCGTAGCCCAGCGAACCGGCCTCGGCGGAGAGAAAATCGGCGTCGAGCGCGACCACCCGCTTCGCCTTCTCAAAGTGATAGACCGGCTTCACCCGGCGGCCAAACGAGGCCTGCGCGGCGGCGACCGGCGCCTCGTCGGCAACGGCGTCGTATTCGGCCCAGATCGCCTGCGGCAGCTTGCGCTTCAGCTCGGCCACCAGGCGCGCCCGGCTCGGGGAGGAGGACGATTCCGCCAGGATGGCCAGCCCCGCCCCATTGCTGGCGGCGGCGGCCTCGTAAATCGAGGCAAGCTTGTCCTGCACGGCCACCGGGGTGACGGTACGGCCGTCAATCGTGTGTGCGGTGGCGCGCTCCGGATCGTAAAGTTCGAGCACCGAGGCCTGCGCCAGCAGCGAGGAGGCGCCGCCGTAATTGGCGTAGGTCGGATTGCCCTCCAGCTTCGTCGGCCGGCCCTCGTGGGTCTCAGCCAGCAGCGGCAGCGCGGAACCGCGCAGCGGGAAGGAGGTGGCAAAATATTGCGGCAGACCGGGGATGACGCCTTCGACGGACTTGCCGTAGGGGCGGATGTTGGATTCCGGGCGGCGGCAGCCGGTGGCAAGGCCCATGCCCCCGAGGGCGAAGGACGCGGCCATCAGCTTGAAGAAATGGCGGCGATCCACGCCGTTCAGGTTCGCGGCGTCGTCGGGAAACTCGCGGGCGAGTTGCTCCTGAAAGCCGGGCGTGTCGACGAGTTCGTCGAGGCTGCGCCAATAGCGCGGACCGCTCAGCTCGCGGCTGGAGGGGGCGGGATGGTTAACCTTGCGTTTCATCGATGGCAGCCGGAGCAGCTCTGCGGCGGTTGAATGTTCCAGTCGTGCACGAACACGTTGCCTTCGGCGGCCTGCACCTCGGGTCCGCCCGGGTGCTGCCAGTCGAGCTGGGTGATCAGGCTCGGGTCACGCAGGCGCGGACCCGGATCGCGGTGGCACTCGATGCAGAAGCCCATCGAGAGGGGCTTGGCATGGGTGACGACCTCCATCTGGTTGATCTGACCGTGGCACTCCACGCAGGAGACGCCGCGGTTCACGTGGACGGAGTGATTGAAATAAACGTAGTCCGGCACCTGGTGCACCCGCACCCACTCGACCGGGTCACCCGATTCGTAGCTGGCGCGCACCGGCGCGAGCAGCGGGCTCTGGTTCTTGACCTGGCTGTGGCAGTTCATGCAGGTCTGCGAAGACGGCACCGCGGCATGGCCGGACTGCTCCACCGTCGAGTGGCAGTAGCGGCAGTCGAGACCGAGCTGGCCGTTGTGAAACGCGTGGCTGAACGGAACCGGCTGGACCGGCGCGTAACCCACCCGGGTGTACTTCGGCGTCGCGTAATAAGTCGTGGCCGCCGTGACGATGCCGCCGAGCACGAACAGAAAGATGATGATCTGCAGCGGCAGGCGGTTGGCCGATTTGGGAAAGAGTTTCGACATGGGTCCGGAAATCCTGGGCGAAAACGCGGTTTAGACGGGGCTCTCGTCGCGGGCCACGGCACGCGTCTCGGGCCGCAGCCGGAACGACGTCCGGGCGGCACTTGGGCGGGCGGGCGCGCTCGCGTTTTGGACCCATATCCTCGGGACGAAGCTGGCGAAGACGCCCAGCATCGCCAAACGACCGAAGAAGGACTTGCGGGTGTGTGGCTGGCTCACGGTTGGTTGAGTGGTCACGGTCAGCCGCCCAAGGAACCGGTCGCTAATTCCAAAGTAAAACAAAAATTCCCAACCACCTGCAGGGCCGGAAAGTATTAGCCCATACAACGCAAAATCAGGGCGATGCTAATCCCGGCCAACGGGGAGCCCTGACCCGACTCAATGAGCCCCGGGGCGACCGCTCAGGCCGCGTTTTTGCGCTCGCGCTTGGGCGCGCGGCGCATGGTCGGGCGCCGGCGGCCGGCCACCACGGCGGCGTCGATCACGACTTCGACCACGTCATCCCGCTGCGGCAGGTCATACATGACCTCCAGCATGAGCTTTTCCATGATTGAGCGGAGGGCCCGGGCACCGGTCTTCAGGTCGATGGCCTGCTGGGCGATGGCCTTGATGGCGTCGCCGGTGAAACGCAGGCGGGCGCCGTCCATAGCGAAAAGCTTGGAATACTGCTTCACCGTCGCGTTCTTGGTGCGGAGCAGGATCTTCTCGAGGTCGGCAACCTGCAGCTGATCGAGCACCGATATGACCGGCAGGCGGCCGATGAACTCGGGGATCATGCCAAAACGCACGAGATCCTCGGGCGCGATCTGATGCATGATGTCCTCCGAGGTCATTTCACGCTCCTCGTGGCGGTTGAACCCCAGCGAGCGGGAGCCCAGGCGCTTCTTGATGATGCCATCCAACCCGACGAACGCCCCCCCGCAGATGAACAGAATGTTCGAGGTGTTGATCTGGATGTATTCCTGATTGGGGTGCTTGCGGCCGCCCTGCGGCGGCACGTTGCACACGGTGCCCTCGAGAATCTTGAGCAACGCCTGCTGGACGCCCTCGCCCGACACGTCACGGGTGATGGAGACGTTTTCGGTGGTGCGGCGGATCTTGTCGATTTCGTCGACGTAGATGATGCCGCACTCGGCCTTCTTGACGTCATGGTTGGCCGCCTGCAGGAGGCGCAGCACGACGTTTTCCACGTCCTCGCCCACGTAACCCGCCTCGGTGAGGGTGGTGGCGTCGGCAATCGCGAACGGTACGTCGAGAATGCGCGCCATCGTGCGGGCGAGCAGGGTCTTGCCCGAACCGGTCGGCCCCGTCAGCAGGATGTTGCTCTTCTCGACCTCCACGCCGTCAAATTCCGGCGCGAGGGTGGCGTCCTCACCCGGCGCCTGGCCGGACTCGAAGGAGAGTCGCTTGTAGTGATTGTAGACCGCGACCGAGAGCACCTTCTTGGCGTGCTCCTGGCCGATGACGTGCTCGTCGAGCGTGGCCTTGATCTCGGCCGGCTTGAGCAGCCGGAACTTGGGTTTGGCGTCGACCGGCGACTGCTTGGCCTCGCGATCGATGATCGTCTTGCAGACGTTGACGCACGAGTCGCAGATATACACCCCCGGCCCCGCGATGATTTTTTTCACCTCGGTCTGCGATTTCCCACAAAAGGAACAAAGGGTCATCCGCGAAGACTTCGCCATAGGTCGGAGGAACGGTTATGCGCCCCCTGCCGGTTGTCGAGGGGAGAAAGCGCCTTGCTGACAATGACCGCGGAGGGCGGCGAAACCGCCACCCCACCCGCTCAGGCCGCGGACGGTTCGACGAGCGACTGGGCCTCGCGGGTC
>Ga0181606_10000481_pt1 | contig 32767 bp, 27 predicted proteins | sample 041ome_10_FD_132994 | JGI IMG/M metagenome (GOLD analysis project Ga0181606, IMG submission 132994) | Coastal salt marsh microbial communities from the Groves Creek Marsh, Skidaway Island, Georgia - 041412US metaG (megahit assembly) | ecosystem: Environmental > Aquatic > Marine > Intertidal... | reverse complement strand
GCGCCGCCGGTGTGCCGGGCGAGCGCATTGTCTTCTCTGGTGTGGGCAAAACCCGCGAAGAAATGCGCGCCGCATTGCAGGGCGGCATTCGCCAGTTCAACGTAGAATCCGAGCCCGAGATGGATGTCCTCAACGAGGTGGCGCTGTTGCTGGGCGTGGTGGCGCCCATCACCATACGCGTCAACCCCGATGTCGATGCCAAAACCCACGCCAAGATTGCCACTGGCAAAAGCGAGAATAAATTTGGCATCCCCATCGGGCGTGCGCGGCAGGTTTATGCCCATGCCGCAGCCTTGCCGGGGCTGCAGGTGGTGGGCATTGATGTGCATATTGGCAGCCAGCTGACCGATTTGCAGCCGTTTCGTTTGGCCTATCGCAAAGTGGCCGAGCTGACGCAGGCGCTGCGCGCCGATGGCCACGATATCCGCCGCCTTGATCTGGGGGGTGGGTTGGGCATTCCCTACCAGCAGGGCAATAGCGCGCCGCCCTTGCCCATGGAATATGGCGCGATGATCCGCGAAGAGCTGGGCCATCTGGGCTGCGAAATCGAGATCGAGCCGGGCCGCCTGATTGTGGGCAACGCCGGGATCATGGTGTCGCAAGTGATTTATGTGAAATCGGGCGAGGGGCGCGACTTTTTGATCGTCGATAGCGCCATGAACGATCTGATCCGCCCGGCAATGTATGACGCCCATCACGATATTGTGCCCGTGGTGCAGCCTGCGGTGGGGGTGGCGCAACACCCCTATGATATCGTCGGCCCCGTGTGTGAAACGGGCGATACTTTTGCCCGCCAACGCCCCTTGCCGCCGCTGCAGGCGGGCGATTTGGTGGCCTTTCGCAGCGCGGGCGCTTATGGCGCGGTGATGGCCAGCGAATACAACACCCGCCCCCTGATCCCCGAAGTTTTGGTGCATGGCGATCAATTCGCTGTCATCCGGGCGCGACCAAGCTTTGACGAAATCATAAACCGAGATACCATTCCCCAATGGCTGTAGCGCGGTTGGCGCGCTGTGGCCCTGAAAGGGCACTATGACGCAACGCGAAACCCCAAGCATGCCACAGCTGCCCCGGGCCATTTGGGCCACCTGGGCGGGGCTATGGGCTGAACGGCTGACGCAGGCCTTTTGGCCGCTATGGGCTGTGCTTTGCGTCAGCCTTGCGATGCCGATGCTAGATATCCACAGCACCGCCCCGGTCGAGCTGGTTTGGGGCAGCGCTGTATTGGCGGTGCTGGCGTTGCTGGCGGCCCTGTGGTGGGGGTGGCGCAGCTTTCGTGTGCCGCGCCGCGCCGATGTGGTGGCGCGTTTGGATATGCAGATGCCAAACCGCCCCTTGCAGGCCTTGGCCGACACCCAAGCCACAGGCCAGACAGACCCGGCGGCGCAGGCCCTATGGCAGGCGCATCAGCGGCGCATGGCCCAAATGGCCGCGCGCGCGCGCGCCGTTGGCCCAGATTTGCGGGTTTCCAAAAAAGATCCATTCGCCCTGCGCTATGTGGCGCTGCTGGCGCTTTTGGTGGCGGTGCTTTTCGGCTCGGTCTGGCGGCTTGGCACGGTGGGGCACGCCTTGCCCGGCGGTGGTGGCGATGTGGCCAATGCCGCCAGCTGGGAGGGCTGGATCGAGCCGCCCGCCTATACCGGCCTGCCCACGCTGTATTTGGCAGATCAAACCGCCGATCGGTTGGAAGTGCCGCAGAATTCGACCGTGATTTTGCGGTTTTACGGGCAGGTTGGCGCCTTGGCTTTGGCCGAAACTGTCAGCGGGCGCATTGGCGATCTGCCGCCCGCCTCGGCGGCAGAGCATAGGTTCAGCGTGGCGCAACCCGGTGCCTTGGCCATTTCCGGGGACGGGGGGCGCAGCTGGCAGGTGGCGCTGCGCAGCGATCAGCCGCCGCAGATCAGCACCGAGGGGCAGGTTGAAACCTCGGTTGATGGGCAAATGCGCCTGCCATTTCAGGCCAGCGATGATTATGGCATCACGCAAGGTGTTGCGCAGATCACGCTAGATCTGGCCGCCGTGCCGCGCCACCATGGTTTGGCCATTGCACCCGAACCGCGCCCAACGATCGAGGTGGCTTTGCCAATGCCGCTGACCGGTAAGCGCGACAGCTTTAACGAGACATTGATCGAAGATTTCTCACAGCACCCATGGGCGCATCTGCCAGTTTTGATCACGCTATCGGTGCAAGATGCCGCCAATCAGCAGGCGCAGGCACAGCCTTTGGCAATTGCCTTGGCTGCCCGGCGGTTTTTCGATCCGGTGGCTGCGGCCCTGATTGAACAGCGCCGCGATCTGCTGTGGAGCCGCGAAAACGGCCCCCGCGTGGCACAATTGCTGCGCACGCTATCGCACCGCCCCGGTGAAAAGCTGCTAGACAGCGAAACCGACTATCTGCGCCTGCGCACGATCATTCGCCAGTTAGAGCGCAATTTAGACGTTGGCTTGGGCACCGATCAGCAAGACGAACTGGCCGCTGCGCTGTGGGATCTGGCGCTGAAGATCGAAGAGGGTGATCTGGACAGCGCGCTTGAACGCATGCGGCAAGCCCAAGACAAGCTGCAACAAGCCATGAAAAACGGCGCCTCTGATCAAGAGATTGCACGCCTGATGCAAGAATTGCGCGATGCCACCCAAGATTATCTGCGCCAAATGGCCCGCCAAGCCGAGCGCCAGAACGAGCAGGCCCGCGAAAATGGCGAGTTCGACAGCGAAGACGCCATCACCATGTCCCAAGACGACTTGCAAAAAATGATGGACCGCATCCAAGAGCTGATGCAACAGGGCCGTATGGCCGAGGCCCAGCAAGCGCTAGAGGAATTGCAACGCATGCTGGAAAACATGCAGGTGCAGCAGGGCCAAGGCCAAGGCCAGCAATCGCCCGGCGAACAGGCGATGGAGGGGCTGGCCGACACCTTGCGCCAACAGCAGGGCCTGTCTGATCAGGCCTTCCGCGACCTGCAAGAACAATTCAACCCCGGCAATACCCCGCAGGGCCAAAACCAAGGTCAGCAGCAGGGGCAGCAACAGGGCAATGGCCAGCAGGGCCAAGAGGGGCAAAACCCCGGCCAACAGCAGGGCCAAGATCTGGGCCAGTCGCTGGCCGATCGCCAGCGCGCCCTGCGCCAAGAGCTGGACCGCCAGCTTGGGCGCTTGCCCAATATGTCGGGGCAGGCGGGCGACGATGCGCGCGAGGCGTTAGACCGGGCAGGCCGGGCGATGGACCAAGCCGAAAACGCCCTGCGCCAAGATGATCTGCCCGGCGCGATTGACCGCCAATCCGATGCCATGGAGGCGCTGCGCGAAGGTATCCGCAACATGGGCGAGGCAATGGCGCGCGAGCGCCAGCAACAGCCGGGCGGTGACAACCAGCAAGCCGGCGATGCCATGGGCAGCCAACGCGACCCGCTGGGCCGCGACCCGGGCCGCCAAGGCGAGCGGCTGGATACGGGCGATGAGATGCTAAAGGGCGAAGACGTGTATCGCCGCGCCCGCGATTTGCTGGATGAAATCCGCCGCCGCACCGGCGAGGCCCAGCGCAGCGATACCGAACGCGACTATCTGCAGCGCCTGCTGGAAAAATTCTAGGCCCTATCCGCTTCCGCCATTGGCGGCAATAAGGGCCTGCACGGCCTGAACTTGCGTGTCCAACCACAGCCGGGCCTGATCGACCAAATCGGTATACTGCGCCAAGGGCGGCTGCAGCGGCGCGAACCGATCGCCCAAAAGCGGTGCGTAAATATAAAGCGCGGCCAAGATCAGCGCCACAAACACCGCAAATGTCAGCCCTTGGCGAAACCCGCCACTGTTGGGGTTGGTATCGTCACCCGCCGATTGCGGGGTTTCAAAATCATCTGCCGATGCGGGGCGGCGTTCGGAATTGGCGCGCAGGGTGGAATTGATCTGCTCGACATCGGGCAGCAGGGCTTTGCGCGACGCCAAGCTGGCGGCCATCTCGTCGGGGCTGGTTTGGGGCGCCTGTGCCGGGGTTGCTGCCGGCGCTGCTGCGGGGGCGGGTGCCGGGGCCAGGCGCTGGCTGCGCTCGGCTGCGGGGGCACTGGCGCTGCGTGCGCGTGGATGTGTGGGGCGTGGTGGCGCTGCACCGGCCACGGCGGCGGCAGCGGCGGCGCTTTCTACCGGGCCTGCGCCGCTTTGGGCGGGCTTTTGCGGGTCTTCACCGCGTAGGCGGGCCATACGTTCGGTCGCTTCGCGGTGGCGGCGTATTTCAGGGGTTTCTTCGGGTGGCTGCAGCCCTAGGTCTGGCTGGCTTTCCAACGGGCTACGCGCCGCTTCGCGCTGGCGCTGCTCGCGTTCGGCCTCTTGGCGCAGCAATTCCGCGATATTTGGGTCCAGCGGGCGGCGGGCATTGGGCGCGCTTGGGGCGTTGGGGTGCAGGCTGCTGTCTTCGGGTTCTTCCCATTCGCCCAAATCGCCATCATAGGCGGCGCTGTCATCGGCTGCTGCGGGCTGCGATGCGGGGGTGGGGGTTTCCCATTCTGGCGCAACTTCGGTGGCCATCGCCGTGGCATCTGCGCTGTCTGGATGCGCCACAAACCAAGTATGCCCGCAATTCGAGCACTGCACATCGCGCCCAGCGGCAGGGATCACATCCTCTGGCACCTCGTATTGTGCGCCGCAATTTGGGCAAACCAGTCTCATCAGACCCCCTGACATAGGAACACATCCGTCACCGTTACAGCCGAACTATATGTGCTTGTCTTCGGCGGGAAAAGTGTAAACAACCCCGCCATTCCCAATCTATGATGATTGCATCGCCGCCAGCCATCGTGGCACAAGAACGCAAGCAGGAGGCCTGTCGCGTGATCGAGTTGGAAAATGTAGCCATGAGTTATGGCGGTGGCGAATTGCTAAGCGACATCTCGCTGCGTCTTGCGCCTGGGTCGTTTCATTTCCTGACCGGCCCGTCGGGCGCTGGCAAGACCACGTTTTTGAAACTTTGCTACGGCGCCTTGCTGCCCAGTGCCGGGCGGGTGCAGCTGTTTGGCACCGATTTGCGGCAGATGGGGCGCGACGATATCGCTTTGGCGCGCCGCAAAATTGGGGTTGTGCACCAAGACGTGCAGTTTTTAGACCATCTTAGCGTGGCTGAAAACGTTGCGCTGCCGCTGATGGTGTCTGGGCGTGAAACGCTGGACCAAGAGGTGAATTTGCGTGAATTGCTGGGGTGGGTGGGCTTGAAGGGCCGGGCCGATGCCCACCCGCCGCAGCTGTCTGGGGGCGAACGCCAGCGCGCGGCATTGGCGCGCGCCGTCATTATGTCGCCCGAGGTGATTTTGGCCGACGAACCCACAGGCAATATCGATTGGGAGATGTCGCAGCGGCTGCTGCAGTTGTTGGTCGAACTGAACCGCATGGGCAAGACCATTATGATTGCCACCCACGACCTGAACCTGATCCGCGCCGCCAAGGGGCAAGTGCAGGCGCGGGTCTTGCGCATCTCGAACCGGCGGTTGCATCTGGCGGGGGCTGACCTATGAGGCGCCCTGATCTGGCCCATTTGACCCGGTTCCTGACCGGCGACCCACAGGCCGACCGCATGGTGCCGCCCACGGGCTATACCGCGCGCCTGACCGTCTTTAGCGCCGCTGCCATGGCGTTTTTGGCGGTTTTTGCGCTGGCATTGGCGCTGGCCACGGGCCGTATGGCGGTGCGCTGGGGCGATGAATTGGCCCGGACTGCCACGCTGCGCATTTCTGCCCCGACCGAACAGATCGCCGCGCAAACAGCCGCGGCCCTGCGCGTGCTAAGCCAAACCCCGGGGGTGGCCACCGCCCGCGCCCTCAGCCCAGACGAGCAACGCGCGCTGCTGGCGCCGTGGTTTGGCCCTGATCTGCCGATCGAGGCCCTGCCGATCCCGCAGTTGATCGAAATTGTGGAAACAAGCGCCGGTTTTGATGCCCAAGGCCTGCGCCTGCGCCTGTCGGCCGAGGTGCCCGGCGCGGTGCTGGACGACCACAGCCGCTGGCGCAAACCGCTGGTGCAAGCGGCCAACCGGCTGCGCCTTTTGGGGGGGTGGCAATTGTGCTGATCTTTGGCACCATGGCGGCCATGATCACCTTGGCCGCCAATGCCGCGCTGGCCGCGAATGCACAGGTGATCGCGGTGCTGCGTCTTGTGGGGGCGCGCGATGGCTATATCGCGCAGGCCTTTGTGCGCCGTTTTACCTTGCGCGCCATTTCGGGTGCGTTTGTGGGCAGTGTTTTGGGGGGGCTGGCCATTGCCCTGCTGCCCGCCGCGCAAGACGGGGGTGGCTTTCTCACTGGGCTGGGGTTTCAGGGGGTGGGCTGGTTGTGGCTGCTGGTGATCCCGCCGCTGGCTGGGGCCGTGGCCTTTGCTGCCACACAATTTGCGGCGCGCACAACATTGAAGGAGCTGCCTTAACATGGCCTATGCATGGCGTTGGATAAAGTCACTGGTATTTGTGGGGCAAATGTATGTGATGATGCTGGTGATTGGCCTGCTTTATCTGCCCTATGCGCTGGCGGCCCGCCGGGGCGCGCGGGCCGGGTGCAAGGCGTATTGCCGTTGGGTGCTGTGGACCGCGCGCTGGATGGTGGGCCTGCACACCGAGGTGCGCGGCGAGGTGCCCATGGGCGAGGTGCTGCTGGCGGCCAAACATCAAAGCTTTCTTGATATTCTGATCATCTTTAACGCCGTGCCTTCGGGTAAATTCATCATGAAGCGCGAAATTCTTTGGACGCCGATCATTGGCATCTATGCCGTGCGCCTTGGCTGCGTGGCCGTAGACCGGGGCAAGCGCGGCGCGGCCATTCGCAAGATGAGCGAAGACGTGAAAAAGGGCCACGCCGACGCCGGGCAGTTGATTATCTATTCCCAAGGCACGAGGGTGGCACCGGGGGTAAAGGCGCCCTACAAGGTGGGCACCGCGGTCTTATACGAGCAAATGGGCCAGCCCTGTGTGCCCGCGGCCACCAATGTGGGCGTGTTTTGGCCACGCACCGGCATTTACCGCAAGCCGGGTTTGGCGGTGGTGGAATTTTTGCCGCCCATCGCCCCGGGCTTGGGGCGCGATGCGTTCATGGATCAGCTGGAAAGCAGCATCGAGGGGCGTTCGAACGCGTTGATGCGCGAGGCGGGGTTTGCCGTGGCCGATTAGGCCATATGCCCTGCCCAAGCGGGCGTAAGAAAAAGGCGCCCCCGTTGGGGCGCCTTTTTTGTGGTTTCTGCCTTAGGCGTGGATGGCACCATCGCCACAGGCCAAGGCCGCTTCGCGCATGGCCTCGGAAAAGGTGGGGTGGGCATGGCAGGTCATCGCCAGATCTTGCGCCGAGGCGCCAAATTCCATCGCCACGCAAACCTCGTGGATCAGATCGCCCGCCGCTGGGCCAATCACATGGCAGCCCAAAATGCGGTCTGTGTCTTTGTCGGCCAGCAGTTTGACAAACCCGTCGCCGGCAAATACCGCCTTGGCGCGGCCGTTGCCCATGAACGAGAATTTGCCCACTTTATACGCGCGCCCCTCGGCTTTCAGCTGTTCTTCGGTGGCGCCCACGCTGGCCACCTCGGGGTGGGTGTAGATCACGCCGGGGATGACGCCGTAATTCACATGGCCATGTTTGCCGGCAATCACCTCGGCTGCGGCCATGCCCTCGTCTTCGGCCTTGTGGGCCAGCATCGGGCCTTCGATCACATCGCCAATGGCATAAATCCCCGCCACATTGGTTTGCCAATGCGCATTGGTTTTGATTTGCCCGCGCTGGGTAAATTCAACGCCCAAATCCTGCAGGCCCAAACCATCGCTAAAGGGGCGGCGGCCAGTGGCCACCAGCACCACTTCGGCATCGATGCTGTGCTGGCTGTCGTCTTTGCGCAGCTGGTATGTCACGGTGTTCTTGCCGCGCGCCTTGGCCACAGCTTGCACAGCCGCGCCCATCACGAAATTCAGACCCTGTTTTTTCAGCATGCGCTGGAAGGTTTTTTGCACCTCGCCATCCATGCCGGGGGTGATCACATCCAAATATTCCACCACCGTCACATCGGTGCCAAGGCGTTTGTAGACGCTGCCCAGCTCTAGCCCGATCACACCGGCGCCGATCACCACCATCGATTTAGGGATCTTGCCCAGCTCTAGCGCCCCGGTCGAGGTGACGACGGTTTTCTCGTCCACATCGATGCCGGGCAGGGTGGCGGGCTCTGAGCCGGTGGCGATAATGATATTGGCGGCGGTGTGCACCTCGTCACCAACCTTGACCTGACCCGCGGCAGGGATGCTGGCCCAGCCCTTGATCCAGTCGACCTTGTTCTTTTTGAACAGGAATTCGATGCCCTTGGTGTTGCCCTCGATCACGCTGTCTTTGTAGGCCAGCATTTGCTTCCAATCCACGGATGGCGTTTTGCCCTTTAGGCCCATGGTGGCAAAGTTATGTTCGGCCTCGTGCAGCTGATGGCTGGCGTGCAGCAGCGCCTTCGAGGGGATGCAGCCCACGTTCAAACAGGTGCCACCCAGCGTGTCACGCCCCTCGACACAGGCGGTTTTCAGCCCCAATTGCGCACAGCGAATGGCGGCCACATAGCCGCCCGGGCCCGCGCCAATTACGATCACGTCATAGTTTGCCATGGATCATGTCCTTTCATGGGGCGGGGCGTGGGGGTGGCCCGGCGCAGCCCGCCATGGTGTGGTTATCAAAAGAAGGGTATCAAAAGCAGGGTGAGGGTGGCAAAAAGCCCAACCATCCAGATCAGGCTGCGCCAAGGTGACAGGCCAAAGGCATAAGCTGGCACATAGGCCACGCGCGCACCCAAATAGGCCCAAGCGGCCCATGCGCTGGCGCTATTGGCGCTGCCTGACAAATGCACAACCAGCACCGCAATGGTGAACAGGATCAGCCCCTCGAAATGGTTGGTCAAGGCCCGCTGCAGGCGCCCGGCCAGCCCTGTCAGGCTGCGGGGCGTGTCGCGCGGGCCCATCGCATAGCGCGGCCCAACCTGCAGGTTCGCGGCCACAGAATAGGCCACAAATTGCACAATCTGCAGCAGGGCCGCCAGCGCCAGAACGGTTAACTCGGACGTCATTGTAAGGCCTTTCCTTGGCGCCACGCAGCGCGTGTTTCGGGGGTCAGTACCTGCGCACGGCGCGCGAGAAACCAGTCTTGGCAGTCGCGCTCAAGGCGGCGCAACACCGGGTCGCTGCGCCACTGGGCCAAAGTCGCCTGTAGGGCGGGCATATAGGGGGCAAAGCTGGTGTCGGGCACATCGTTGCGGTTGGCCTGCCGGTGCCATGCCGAGCCCAGCTGATACTTGCCATGCCCCTCTTTGCCTTGGCCATCGCCGCGATCGTTTTTCATCAAAAACACATCTTGGGCGCGCACGGCATAGTGATGCAGCCGCGCATTGCGCGCAGCACAAGCCAGATCATGGGGCCGAAAGCGGCTGCTGCGCGCCTGAAACAGCGTGGCATTTGACAGGGGCGTGCCATCTGGGGTTTGCACCACGGGATCTGCCACCAAGGGTTGGCGCGGCGCGTGATCGGTTGCGGCGGCAAAGCTGGCCACGCGAAAGAGGCATTTGAACTTGGTCGTGCCGGGGGTTGGGGCGGCTTCGGCGCGGGTGTTTTTTTCTGTCACCAAATCACCCGGCACCCACTGCACCACCCCATTGTCGCCAAACATGCGCCATGGGATTGGCACAACATCGGCCGCGGCAGTTTGCTGCATCAGCTGCGCCAAAGGCACGTCAAGCACAAGAAACTCGTCGCTGTCGATATGCAAAACATGGCTGATACCATTGGCCCGGCACTGGGCCAGCACGGCATCCATGCCGCTGTCTTGGGGGGGCATGCCGGGGGGTACCGTTTGGCGGATATGGTGCACCAACCCCATCTCTGCGGCCCGGTCCAGCAATATATCCGAGCCGTCGCTGCAGGCGTTGGTCACCACCATGATCTGCGCAAAGCCAAGGCTGGCATGATGGGCCAGCCATTCTAGCACGAAGATCCCTTCGTTGCGCATACAGGCGGCAAGGGCGGTGCTGTGCTGGGTCATAACTGGCCGGTTGGTTGCAAAAAAGGGGCGCAGGCCGCGCCCCTTTTGAGTGGGTATTAGATATCCATCAGCAGGCGGCGGGGATCTTCCAGCGCCTCTTTGACGCGCACAAGGAAGGTCACCGCGCCTTTGCCATCCACGATGCGGTGGTCATAGGACAGCGCCAGATACATCATCGGGCGGATCACGATCTGGCCGTTCACCACAACGGGGCGGTCTTGGATCTTATGCATGCCCAAGATACCCGATTGCGGGGGGTTCAAAATGGGCGAGGACATAAGCGAGCCATAAACGCCACCGTTCGAGATGGTAAACGACCCGCCCTGCATTTCGGCCATGCTCAGCTTGCCATCGCGGGCGCGCAGGCCCAGTTCGCCGATTTTCTTTTCAATAGCGGCAAAGCCCATTTGATCGGCGTCACGCACCACGGGCACAACCAGCCCGCTGGGGGTGCCCACGGCCACGCCCATATGGACGTAGTTTTTATAGACAATGTCTTGCCCGTCGATTTCGGCATTCACCTCGGGCACTTCTTTCAGGGCGTGACAGCAGGCTTTCACGAAGAAGGACATAAAGCCCATTTTCACGCCATGCTTCTTTTCGAACGGGTCTTTATAGGCGTTGCGCAGCTCCATGATACCGGACATGTCGACCTCGTTATAGGTGGTCAGCATGGCGGCGGTATTTTGCGCGTCTTTCAGGCGGCGGGCGATGGTGGCGCGCAGGCGCGTCATTTTCACCCGCTCTTCGCGGGCTGCGTCATCGGCGGGCACAGGGGCACGCGGTGCTGTGGCAGGGGCAGGGGCGGCGGCGGCCGCCGCGCTGCTGCTGGCCGCCCCGGCCACGGCGCGGGCCACATCGTCTTTCATGATGCGGCCATCGCGGCCTGTGCCGGTAACTTGGCTGGGCGACAGCCCGGCCTCGGCCATTGCTTTTTTCGCGGCTGGCGCATCTTCAACATCGCGGGTGGCGATGGCGGCTGGTGCGGCTGCGGGGGCGGTGGCCGCGGGGGTTGCCGCGGCGCTGGCGCCGCCTGCGATCACGGCCAGCTGGGCGCTGGCACCCACGGTTGTGCCTTCGGGTGCGGTGATTTTGGCCAGCACGCCGGCGGCGGGGCTTGGCACCTCGACCGAGACTTTGTCGGTTTCCAGTTCACACAGCATCTCGTCTTGGGCGACGGCGTCGCCCTCTTTCTTGAACCATGTGGAAACCGTGGCCTCTGACACAGATTCGCCCAAGCTGGGCACCATCACAGCCACCTCTGCCGCGGCGGCGGCGGGGGCGGCTTTGGCTGGGGCATCTGCCTTGGGGGCAGGGGCTGCCGCGCCTTCGGTGATGCAGGCCAACAGCGCATCGACACCCACGGTGGCGCCTTCGGCGGCCACGATTTCGGCCAATGTGCCAGCGGCGGGGCTTGGCACCTCGACGGTGACTTTGTCTGTTTCCAGCTCGCACAGCATTTCGTCTACGGCCACGGCATCGCCGGGCTTTTTGAACCATGTTGCAACCGTGGCCTCGGTGACCGATTCACCCAAGGTAGGAACACGAACTTCTGTGGTCATGGGTTATTTCCCTTCGATGGTCAGCGCTTCGTCGATCAGCGCTTGTTGTTGTGCCTTGTGGGTGCTGGCCAAGCCGGTTGCCGGGCTGGCGCTGGCGGCGCGGCCGGCATAGGCTGGGCGGCCATGTTTGGCTTTGATCCGGCCAAGCACCCATTCGATATTGGGTTCGATAAAGCTCCAGGCGCCTTGGTTTTTCGGCTCTTCCTGGCACCATACCATTTCGGCCTGCGAGAAGCGTTCCAGTTCGCGCACCAACGATTGTGCCGGGAACGGGTAGAACTGTTCGATCCGCAGCAGATAGATATCGTCGATGCCGCGGGCGTCACGTTCTTCTAGCAGGTCGTAATACACTTTGCCCGCGCACATGACGACGCGCTTGATTTTGTCATCCGCCACCAGCTTGGTGTCGGAGTTGCCATATTGCGCGTCATCCCACAGCACCCGGTGGAAGCTGGAGCCGGTGGTAAATTCCTCGGCTCGGCTGATGGCCATCTTGTGACGCAGCAGCGATTTTGGGGTCATCAAGATCAGCGGCTTGCGGAACGAGCGGTGCAGCTGGCGGCGCAGGATATGGAAATAGTTGGCCGGTGTGGTGCAATTGGCCACGATCCAGTTGTCTTCTGCCGACATTTGCAAAAAGCGCTCAAGCCGGGCCGAGCTGTGCTCGGGGCCTTGGCCCTCGAAGCCATGAGGCAGCAGGCACACAAGGCCCGACATCCGCAGCCATTTACGTTCGCCCGAGTTGATGAACTGGTCAAACATGATCTGCGCACCATTGGCAAAATCGCCAAACTGCGCTTCCCACATGGTCAATGCGTTGGGTTCGGCCAGCGAATACCCATATTCAAAGCCCAACACCGCATATTCCGATAGCATCGAATCGATCACTTCGTAGCGGGCCTGCCCGTCGCGGATATTGTTCAGCGGGTAGTAGCGCTCTTCGGTTTCTTGATCGATCAGGCCGGAATGGCGCTGGCTAAATGTGCCGCGCGTGCTGTCTTGGCCCGCCAAACGCACCGGGTATCCTTCGGTCAGCAAGCTGCCAAAGGCCAGCGCCTCGGCCGCGGCCCAGTCAAAGCCTTGGCCGGTTTCGAACATGGCTTTCTTGGCATCCAGCAGGCGTTCGACGGTTTTGTGCAGGTTGAACCCTTCGGGCGCGGCGCACAGGGCGCGGCCCACTTCGGTAAAGGTTTCAGGCGCAACGGCGGTTTTCCCGCGCTGGTATTTGCCCTGCTTTTGGCGGTCCAGATGCGACCAGCGGCCATCCAGCCAATCGGCTTTGTTGGGCTTGTAATCTTTGCCGGCCTCGAATTCCTCGTTCAGATGGGCCTGAAACGCGGCTTTCATATCCTCGATCTCGCCTTCGGGTATCAGCCCGTCGGCGACCAGCCTGTCGGTGTACAGCGCAAGGGTGGTTTTGTGGCTTTTGATGCGCTTATACATCGCCGGGTTGGTGAACATCGGCTCGTCGCCTTCGTTATGGCCAAAGCGGCGATAACAGAAGATATCGATCACGGCGTCTTTGTGGAATTTCTGGCGGTATTCCGTGGCCACCTTGGCGGCGTGAACCACCGCTTCGGGGTCGTCGCCATTGACGTGGAAAATGGGCGCTTCCACCACCAGCGCGTTATCGGTGGGGTAGGGCGAGCTGCGCGAGAAATGCGGCGCCGTGGTAAAGCCGATTTGGTTGTTCACCACGATATGAATGGTGCCGCCCGTGCGGTGCCCACGCAGGCCCGACAGGGCAAAACATTCCGCCACCACACCTTGGCCTGCAAAGGCCGCATCGCCGTGCAACAACACGGGCAAAACGGCGGTGCGTTGCGGGTCGTTCAGCTGGTCTTGCTTGGCGCGTGCCTTGCCCAGCACAACGGGGTTCACCGCCTCGAGGTGGCTGGGGTTTGCCGTCAGCGACAGGTGCACGGTGTTGCCGTCAAATTCACGGTCGCTAGAGGCGCCAAGGTGGTATTTCACATCGCCCGAGCCATCAACATCTTCGGGTTTGAAGCTGCCGCCCTGAAACTCGTTGAAAATGGCGCGATAGGGTTTGCCCATCACATTGGCCAAAATATTTAGGCGCCCACGGTGTGGCATGCCGATGACGATTTCGCGCACGCCCAAATTGCCGCCGCGCTTGATGATCTGCTCCATCGCGGGGATCAACGCCTCGCCGCCATCAAGGCCGAAACGTTTGGTGCCCATGTATTTCACATGCAGGAATTTTTCAAAGCCCTCGGCCTCGACCAGCTTGTTCAAAATGGCGCGGCGCCCTTCGCGGGTGAAGGTGATTTCCTTGCCATAGCCCTCGATGCGCTCTTTCAACCAGCCGGCTTCTTCGGGGTTGGAAATATGCATGTATTGCAGCGCGAATGTGCCGCAATAGGTGCGCTTCAAAACATCGACGATCTGGCGCAGCGAGGCAATTTGCAGCCCCAGCACGTTGTCGATGAAAATCGGGCGGTCCATGTCGGCTTCGTTAAAGCCATATGTGTGCGGGTCCAGTTCCGGGTGCATCGTGTCGTCGCGCATGCCCAGCGGATCGATATCGGCAATCAGGTGGCCGCGGATACGATAGGCGCGGATCAGCATCAGCGCGCGAATACTGTCCAAAACGGCGCGTTTTACCGCCTCGTCAGACACTTCTACGCCTTTTTCCTGGGCCTTGGCCTTGATCTTGTCGCTTGCGCCTTTGAGTTCGGCCTGCGGCCATTCGCCGGTAAGGGCAAATGTCAAATCATCAGTGGGTGCGGGCGGCCAATCGGCGCGCGCCCAGCTGGCACCGGCGGCTTCGCGTTTGACATCGCTTTCCGCGTCGCCAAGCGAGGCAAAGAACTGGGCCCAAGAGGCATCCACCGATGCCGGATCTGTGGCATAGCGGGCATACATCTGTTCCAGATATTCGGCGTTGTGCCCCTGCATAAAGCTAGAAGCGTGAAGCAGGTTGTTCGGGCTTTGATCCGTCATTGTGCGCGTCCTTTCTGACCGATCGTTTGAGCAGCAGGAAAGGCATCCATGGGGCGGGTGTCTTTCGTGATGCTCGGGCGATGGGGGGTGTGGGGGGTGGGCGTTTTCGCCCACCCCGGAATGTTTATGCGCCTTTGATGGCTTTCAGCACGGCCTCGCCCAGCGTGGCGGGGCTGTCTGCAACAACGATACCGGCGCTACGCATGGCCTCGATCTTGTCTTCGGCGCCGCCCTTGCCGCCCGCCACGATGGCCCCGGCATGGCCCATGCGGCGGCCCGGAGGTGCGGTGCGCCCGGCGATAAAGCCAGCAACCGGCTTCCAGCGGCCTTTTTTCTTCTGCTCGGCCAGAAACTCGGCCGCTTCCTCTTCGGCCGAGCCGCCGATTTCGCCGATCATGATGATCGAGTGGGTTTCATCGTCGTTCAGGAACATGTCCAGCACGTCGATATGTTCGGTGCCCTTGATCGGGTCACCGCCGATACCCACGGCGGTGGACTGGCCCAGACCGATATCCGAGGTTTGTTTTACCGCCTCGTAAGTCAGCGTGCCCGAGCGCGACACAACGCCGACCGAGCCACGTTTGTGGATATGGCCGGGCATGATGCCGATTTTGCACGCATCAGGGGTAATCACGCCGGGGCAGTTTGGCCCGATCAGGCGCGAGCTGCTGTCCATCAGCGCCCGCTTCACGCGCATCATATCCAGCACGGGGATGCCTTCGGTGATGCATACGATCAATTCCATTTCGGCGTCGATGGCTTCCAAAATGGAATCTGCCGCGAAGGGTGGGGGCACGTAGATGACCGTGGCATTTGCCTCGGTCTTGGCTTTGGCTTCGTGTACGCTGTTGAACACGGGCAAATCTAGGTGGGTGCTGCCGCCCTTGCCGGGGGTTACGCCGCCCACCATTTTCGTGCCATAGGCAATCGCCTGTTCCGAGTGAAAGGTGCCTTGGCTGCCGGTAAAGCCCTGACAGATAACGCGGGTGTTTTCGTCAATAAGAACTGCCATTGTCTTAGCCCTTCACCGCTTTCACAATTTTCTCGGCGCCATCCGACAGGTTATCGGCGGCGATCACGTTCAGGCCCGACGTGTTGATAATGTCTTTGCCCTGTTCCACGTTCGTGCCCTCTAGGCGCACGACCAGCGGCACTTGCAGGCCCACTTCTTTCACGGCGGCCACAACGCCCTCGGCGATCACATCGCAGCGCATGATGCCGCCAAAGATGTTGACCAAGATGCCCTTTACGTTGGGATCCGAGGTGATGATTTTAAAGGCTTCGGTTACTTTTTCCTTTGTCGCGCCACCGCCCACGTCCAAAAAGTTGGCCGGTTCCGCGCCATAAAGCTTGATGATATCCATCGTGGCCATGGCAAGACCTGCGCCGTTGACCATGCACCCAATTTCGCCATCCAGCGCGATATAGTTCAGATCGTATTTCGAGGCGGCCAGCTCTTTGGGGTCTTCTTCGGTTTCGTCGCGCAGGGCTGCGATGTCTTGGTGACGATAGATTGCGTTGCCATCAAAGCCGAATTTGGCATCCAGCACCTTCAGATCGCCGCCTTCGGCCACGATCAGCGGGTTGATTTCCAGCATTTCCATGTCTTTTTCGGTGAACACTTTGTACAGCGTGCCCATCAGCGCCACGCATTGTTTCACCTGTGCGCCCTGCAGGCCCAGCGCAAATGCAATCCGGCGGCCATGATAGGGCTGGTAGCCGGTGGCAGGATCAACGGCGAAAGACAAAATCTTTTCCGGGGTCGAGGCTGCCACCTCTTCGATATCCATCCCGCCCTCGGTCGAGCAGACAAACGAGATGCGGCTGGTTTGGCGATCAACCAAGAGGGCCAGATACAATTCGCGTTCGATGCCGGAACCCGCCTCGATATAGACGCGGTTCACCTGCTTGCCTGCGGGGCCGGTCTGGTGGGTCACCAATGTGCGGCCCAGCATTTTCTTGGCTTCTTCGGCGGCTTCTTCCACCGATTTGGCAAGACGAACACCGCCTTTGTCGCCGGCGTCTGCTTCTTTAAATTTGCCCTTGCCTCGGCCGCCTGCGTGAATTTGTGCCTTAACCACCCACAAAGGGCCATCAAGTTCGCCAGCGGCGGTTTTTGCGTCTTCGGCTTTCAGTACAACGCGCCCATCCGAGACCGGGGCCCCGTACGAGCGCAGCAGCGCCTTCGCCTGATATTCATGGATGTTCATGGAACTGTCCCGTCTTGCTATGTTCATTGGCGGTCTTGCACAGCTGAACGACGTTTTAAACGTTTTCTTACAAAGACGGTTGAAAAAGCCCAAATAAACCAGATTTGTGATCACACGCGAAAAAGCTGTGATCACAAAAGCAGCAGCTCGAATCGTTTTATACGTGTGCTGGAAAAATAGCGCGAATTCCCCAACGTCACATGCGCCATCGCCAAAAAAAACGCGCAAGCGATGCCTGCGCGTTTGAACCCCAAGATGGGGCAATGGGGTGGGTGGCTTAGGCCAGCGACGGATCGATCGCTTTGCAGGCGTCAACCAGACCTTTGACCGCATCAACCGACTTGTCGAACATCTCTTGTTCTTCTTTGTTCAGTTTGATGTTCACAATCTTCTCGATACCGCCCGCGCCGATCACGGTTGGCACGCCCACATACATGTCTTTTACACCCAGCTCGCCATCACAATAGGCAGCGCAGGGCAACACGCGCTTTTGGTCGCGCAGGTAGGCTTCTGCCATTTCGATGGCGCTGGTGGCAGGCGCGTAAAAGGCCGAGCCAGTTTTCAGCAGGCCAACGATTTCGGCACCGCCATCGCGCGTGCGCTGGATGATGGCATCCAGTTTCTCTTGCGTGGTCCAGCCCATGTCTACCAGATCGGGCAGGGGAATGCCGGCAACGGTGGAATAACGCGCCGAGGGCACCATGGTATCGCCGTGGCCACCCAGCACAAAGGCTGTGACATCACGCATCGAAACACCAAATTCGACCGCCAAGAAATGACGGAAGCGGGCGCTATCCAGCACGCCTGCCATGCCGCATACTTTATTTGCAGGCAGGCCCGAGAACTGCTGCAGCGCCCAAACCATGGCGTCCAGCGGGTTGGTGATGCAGATCACAAATGCGTTGGGCGCATGGGCTGCAATGCCTTCGCCGACCGATTTCATGACCTTCAGGTTAATGCCCAGCAGGTCATCGCGCGACATGCCCGGTTTGCGCGGCACGCCTGCGGTAACGATGCACACATCGGCGCCTGCGATATCGGCATAATCATTGGTGCCCTTGAATGCACCGTCAAACCCCTCCGAGGGGCCCGATTCTGCGATATCCAGCGCTTTGCCCTGCGGGGTGCCTTCGGCGATATCGAAAAGGACGACATCGCCCAGTTCTTTGATTGCAGCAAGGTGGGCAAGCGTGCCACCGATCTGCCCTGCGCCGATGAGGGCAATTTTGGGTCTGGCCATGGATTTCATCTCCGGTCCGTTGAATTTCGCGCATGGCGTAGTGTGTAACGCGCCTTCACGCAAGGTGCAGCAACACGGACATCGTGTTGCGAAATGGTGTGCAATGCGGATTTTGTCCGATAAAGTTGTGAAAAATCCATTATTTCCGGGGGGGCTGACCGGGTGCAGCTGGATATGTCATTTTTCTTGATTGCTGCACCGGCTGTCTGTTTTGCAGGCATTTCCAAGGGTGGTTTCGGCAGTGGGGCGGCTTTTGCCAGCGCATCGATTCTGGCGCTGGTGCTGGAACCGGGGCAGGCGCTGGGCATTATGTTGCCGCTGTTGATGCTGATCGATGTCAGCACCTTGCGCCCTTATTGGGGAAAATGGAGCTGGCCCGACGCCCGCCTGCTGATCTTGGGGGGTCTGCCCGGCGTGGCGCTGGGGGCGTGGTTGTATCAAATCGCCGATGCCGATGTGTTTCGGCTGTTGATTGGTGCCATCTCTGTGGGGTTTGTCGCATGGCAAATGGCGCTAAAGGCCGGGCTGTTGCGCCCACAGGGGCGGCCCTTGCCGCAATGGGCGGGTGCCGTGGCGGGCATGACTGCGGGCTTTACCAGCTTTGTCAGCCATGCCGGTGGGCCCCCGGCTGCGGTTTGGATGTTGTCGCGCAAGCTGGATAAAACCCAGTTTCAAGCCACAACCGTTATCTTGTTTTGGGTGATCAACATTGCCAAATTCGTGCCTTATGCGTTTTTGGGCATCTTTACCCAAGACACCCTAACCGCCGATCTGCTGCTGGCGCCCTTTGCGGTTTTGGGCGCTTGGCTGGGGGTAAAGGCCCATCGCTTGGTGCCAGAACGGCTGTTTTTCAGACTGACTTATGTGCTGTTGCTGATCACCGGAACCAAGCTGATCTGGGATGGTTTAATCTAAGCTTGGCTGCGTTTCTGCGTTGCGGCGAAAATCTGCTTGAACAGAAGTGCACATAAATGGCATCACCTGCGCAAGATTATTTCGGGAGAGATTCATGGACAGCGTTGTGCGCCCCTATCGTTCGGTTCTTTATATCCCCGCCTCGAAAGAGCGCGCGCTTGAAAAGGCCCGGGATCTGGCCGTGGATGCAATCATCTTTGATCTCGAAGATGCCGTTACCCCCGATGCCAAGGTCGCAGCCCGCGATACGCTGAAAACTGCGCTGGCGCAGGGTGGCTATGACACGCGCGCGCGCATTATCCGTCTGAATGGGCTAGACAGCCAATGGGGCGCTGCGGATGCGCAGGCGCTGAAAGACGCCGATTGCGATGCTTTCTTGCTGCCCAAGGTCAATAGCGCGGCGGATGTTCAGGCTTTGGCCGATATTATTGGCCCTGATCGCGCGATCTGGGCGATGATTGAAACCCCGCTGGGGGTTTTGAACGCGCTTGAAATCGCCGCGCACCCCCAGATGCGCGGCTTCGTGGCGGGCACCAATGATTTGGCCAAAGAGCTGAATTGCCGTTTCCGCGCCGATCGTCTGCCGATGATGCACGCGCTGCAAACGCTGCTGTTGGCGGCGCGGGCGCATGGCATTGTGGCCATCGACGGGGTGTACAACCAGTTCAAAGACGACGAGGGCCTGCGCGCCGAATGCGAGCAGGGCCGCGATCTGGGTTTTGACGGGAAAACCCTGATCCACCCGGCGCAGGTGGATGTAACAAACGCATGTTTCTCGCCCTCCGAGGCCGAGATAGATTTGGCCCGCCGCCAGATTGCCGCGCTAGACGAGGTGGAACGCACAGGCCAAGGCGTGGCGGTTGTGGATGGCAAAATCGTAGAAAACCTTCATGTTGAAACCGCGAAGAAGATTCTGGCGATGGCAGATGCCGTTGCCGCATTATAGCGGAGGATAACATGACGCTACTGGTTCTTGGTTTGGCGCTTTGGATAGGCGCCCATTTCTTTAAACGTATTCTTCCCGATCTGCGCCAAAGCATGGGCAATGCTGGGCGCGGTTTGGTGACCGTTTTGTCACTGGCAGGCTTGGTTTTGATGATTTGGGGCTATCGTCAGGCCGATGTCATTGACGTCTGGCAGCCGCCCGCCTGGGCCACGCATTTGAACAACCTGCTGATGCTGCTGGCTATGTTCTTTTTGGGTTTGGCCCATTCCAAGGGGCGTCTGCGGGCGCGGTTTCGCCACCCAATGCTGATCAGCGTGAAAATCTGGGCTGTTGCGCATTTGCTGGTCAATGGCGATCTGGCCTCGATCGTGCTGTTTGGTGGCATGCTGGCTTGGGCGGTGATTTCCGTGATCTTGATCAATCGTGCCGAGCCATGGGTGCCGCGCACCCCGGGTGCCCCAATGCGCGACGTCATTTTGGTTGTTGCAACCTTGGTGGCGTTTGGGGTGATTGCCGGCATTCACACATGGCTGGGCGTTTCGCCATTTCCGGGATGAAATCAATGAAACTATACCGTTTGCTAACCGCCGATGACACCTCGGCGTTTTGTCACAAAGTCAGCGACGCGCTGAGCAAAGGCTGGGTGCTGTATGGCAGCCCCACCTACGCCTTTGATGCGGCCAACGGCGTTATGCGCTGTGGACAGGCCGTGACCAAAGAGGTGGACGGCACCTACAGCCCCGACATGAAACTGGGAGAGCAGTAACAATGGCCAAAACCAACCCGGGCCGGTTTTTCGAAGATTATGCGCTGGGCCAAGTGATCGAACACGCGGTGCCCCGCACCGTTGGCACAGGCGAACGCGCGCTTTACCATGCGCTTTATCCTGCGCGCCACGCGCTTTATTCTTCCGATGAATTTGCCCGGGGGTGTGGCCTGCCGCAAAGCCCGCTGGATGATTGGGCGGCGTTTCATGTGGTATTTGGCAAAACTGTGCCCGATGTATCGCTGAACGCAGTGGCCAATCTTGGCTATGCCGAGGGGCGCTGGCTGGCGCCGGTCTACCCCGGCGACACGCTGCGCAGCAGTTCCGAAGTGATCGGGTTAAAGGAAAACTCGAACGGGAAAACCGGGGTGGTTTATGTGCGCACCCGCGGCACAAACCAGCACGGCACAACGGTGATGGACTATGTGCGCTGGGTTATGGTGCGCAAAAACAACCTCGATGCGCCCGCGCCCACGCCGGTGGTGCCACAGCTGAAACCTGCGCTGGATGTGGCCGATTTGACCATTCCAAAGGGGCTGGATTTTAGCGCCTATGATTTTGCCCAAGCGGGCGAGCGGCATCGCTGGGGCGATTACCAGATCGGCGAGCAAATCGACCATGTCGATGGTGTCACCATCGAAGAGGCCGAACACATGATGGCCACGCGCCTGTGGCAAAACACGGCCAAGGTGCATTTTGATGCCACCTTCCGCCCCGATGGCCAGCGCCTGATTTACGGTGGCCATGTCATTTCGATGGCGCGCGCCTTGTCGTTTAATGGGCTGGCCAATGCGCAAATGATCGCGGGCCTGAACGCGGGCGCCCATGCCAACCCATGTTTTAGCGGTTTGACCGTCAAAGCATGGTCCGAGGTGCTGGACAAAGCCCCCACATCGGCGCCCGGCGTTGGTGCCATTCGTTTGCGTCTTGTGGCCACGAAGGGCGGCGCGCCCTTCCAGCTGCGCGGCGAAGATGGCAAATACCTGCCCGATGTGCTGTTGGATCTGGATTACTGGGCGTTGATGCCGCTCTAAAATCCCAGCCAGACTCGCCGTTGCCACGAACGAAGGATGGGACAGGGCGTAGGCCGGCCAAATTGGGGCTTGAACGGGCTGATGATTGTTTTGTGATCACATGAAGAAAAGCTGTGATCACAAAATTTAAAATTTTTAACGAATTAAGCGGTATATTTGCAAAGAACCGCCCTTCGCCGCGTGACAGTGGCGAAAAAAAGGGGCAAAACACCGTCAGACAGCACGCATACCGCCGTGTGCAATCCAAGGGACGTCGCTATGGCTGATGTAAACCGGGGCAATCGCCCACTTTCGCCGCATCTTTCTATTTACCGCCCGCAGCTTACCTCGATCACCTCGATCTTGACGCGCATCACTGGCAACGCGCTGATCGTGTCGGCCTTGATGATCGTTTGGTGGTTCTTGGCTGCGGCCACGGGCGAAGAGTATTTCGCTTTTGCCAACGGTTTTGTGACAAGCTGGTTTGGCGATCTGGTGCTGGGCCTGTCTGTTTGGGGGCTTTGGTATCACACATTGGCAGGCATTCGTCACCTGATCTGGGATAATGCCATGGGTTTGGAAATCGAGGCCGCCACAAAGCTGGGCTGGGCCTGTGTGATCGGTTCGGTCGTGCTGACCGTGCTGACCATCGCAATCGTTTAAGGGGGCCACCATGCGGTATATGACCGATCGTAAACGCGCAGCGGGCCTTGGCTCGGCCAAATCGGGCGTGCATCATTTTTGGGCCATGAAGGTATCTTCGGTGGCGCTGTTGCTGTTGATCCCGCTGTTTGTTTTCACCTTTGGCCCCGCGCTGGGTGGCAGCTATGACGAGGTAACAGCCTATTTCGCCCGTCCGTTCCCCGCGATTGTGGCGGCGCTGACCATGATTGTTGGCTTTAAGCATTTCAACGATGGCGCACAGGTGCTGATCGAAGATTACGTGCATGGCGGCACCCAGAAGATCACGCTGATCTTGGTGACATGCCTGTCCTATGCAGCCATGGCCACGGGCCTGTTTTCCATTGCCAAGCTGGCGCTTTAAGACCGGAGACTGATCAATATGGCTTCTTACGAATACGAGACGCATGAATATGACGTCGTGGTCGTCGGCGCCGGTGGCGCCGGGCTGCGCGCAACCCTTGGCATGGCCGAACAGGGCCTGCGCACCGCATGTGTGACCAAAGTGTTCCCCACCCGCTCGCATACCGTGGCGGCGCAGGGCGGTATTGCGGCATCGCTGTCGAACATGGGCCCTGACCACTGGCAGTGGCATATGTATGACACCGTAAAGGGCAGCGATTGGTTGGGCGATACCGACGCCATGGAATATCTGGCGCGCGAGGCACCCAAAGCTGTCTACGAGCTGGAACATTACGGCGTTCCCTTTTCGCGCACCGAGGCTGGTAAAATTTACCAACGCCCCTTTGGCGGCCACACAACCGAATTTGGCGAAGGCCCGCCGGTGCAGCGCACCTGCGCCGCCGCCGACCGCACCGGCCACGCCATTTTGCACACGCTTTATGGCCAGTCGCTGAAGAACAATGCGGAATTTTATATCGAGTATTTCGCGATCGATCTGATCATGTCAGACGATGGCCAATGCCAAGGTGTGGTCTGCTGGAAGCTGGACGACGGCACCATGCATGTGTTCAACGCCAAAATGGTTGTACTGGCCACGGGCGGCTATGGGCGCGCCTATTTCTCGGCCACCTCAGCGCATACCTGCACAGGCGATGGCGGGGGCATGGTGGCGCGCGCTGGGCTTGCCTTGCAAGATATGGAATTCGTGCAGTTCCACCCCACGGGCATCTATGGCTCGGGCTGTTTGATCACCGAAGGTGCACGCGGCGAAGGTGGGTATTTGACCAACTCGGAAGGCGAACGCTTTATGGAGCGCTACGCCCCCCACTACAAAGATTTGGCGCCACGCGATTACGTGTCGCGCTGCATGACCATGGAAATCCGCGAGGGGCGCGGCGTGGGCGAAAACGGTGATCACATTCACCTAAACCTTAGCCACCTGCCCGCCGAGGCATTGGCCGAACGCCTGCCCGGCATCTCGGAATCGGCCAAGATTTTCGCAGGCGTTGACGTTACCAAACAGCCGATCCCGGTGTTGCCCACCGTGCATTACAACATGGGCGGCATTCCCACCAACTATTGGGGCGAGGTGATTAACCCCACCGCAGACAACCCCAATGCATTGGTCCCGGGCCTGATGGCTGTGGGCGAGGCGGGCTGTGCCAGCGTGCATGGCGCAAACCGCCTTGGATCCAACAGCTTGATCGATCTGGTGGTGTTTGGCCGCGCTGCAGCCATTCGCGCGGGCCAAGTCGTGGACCGCAACGCGCCTAACCCCGTGTTGAACAAGGCCTCGGTTGCTGCCGCCTTTGACCGCTTCGATGGCTTGCGCCACGCCAATGGCGCCGTGCCTACCGCAGAATTGCGCCTAGAAATGCAGCGCACCATGCAGGCCGATGCGGCGGTGTTCCGCACCGATAAAACCTTGGCTGATGGTGTCGAGAAAATGACCGCGATCGCGGGCAAAATGACCGATCTGAAAGTGACAGATCGCAGCTTGGTCTGGAACAGCGACCTGATGGAAACGCTGGAACTGACCAACCTGATGCCAAATGCACTGGCCACGATTGTTGGCGCCGAGGCGCGCAAGGAATCGCGCGGGGCGCATGCATCCGAAGATCACACCACGCGCGACGATGAAAAATGGCGTGTGCATACGATCAGCCGTGTGGATGGCAGCAAAGTGGCGCTGTCTTATCGCGATGTCATCAAAGACCCGCTGACAACCCCGGCCGAAGGTGGGATCGAATTGGACAGAATCGCGCCCAAGGCACGCACGTTCTAAGGCGGAAAAGGACCAAGGGTTTGGCGCGTTTCATGGCACAAAACAGACATTGCCCGCGCGACGCTTTTGCGCACGCGCGGGCAATGTCTGTGATGTTGGGGGCGCGGTCATGAGCGCGTTTGCCCCAGTGCCAGCGCTGCCCGGTCCGCGCATGATCTGGCATTTCGGGTTCCAAAAAACAGGAACAACCGCGGTGCAAGCGCTGATGCGCAAAAACGCCCGCCTGCTGTGCGATAAGGTGGCGCTGTTTCCTCGGGGGCGGTGGACAGCGGCCCTGCGCGGGGCGGCCGCGGCCTTTTTGCGCAGCAAAACCAGCGCCGCCCGCGCTGATTTTCAAGACGAAGTGCGCAGCCTCGTGGCCAAGGTGCGCGCCGATGGCCATAGCGTGGCGATCGTGTCGGATGAAAATGTGCTGGGCCTGCGCCTGCACGACGACAGCGGCACCATTTTCGAGCATGCCGCGTCCATCGTGCCACTGGTGGCCGAGGCGGCATCTGAGGCGCAAAACGAATTTCACTTTTTCATCCGCGACCCGCAAGCATGGTTGCGCAGCGCCCATAACCAAGAGGTCAAACAACTAAGGGGCACGCACAGCTATGACAGCTGGCCCGCCCGGCATTTGGTGGTGGATTGGACCGCACTGCAGGCGCAGCTGGCCGCGCTAACGCCCGCGCCCGTGACCTTTCACGATATGCAGGCCGACCGTGCCCAAGGCCGCTTGACTGGCAGCACCCTGCTGGTGGCCGCAGGGGTGGATGCGGGGCTTATTGCGCAGCTGGAAGATCCCGGCGCGCAAAACGAGGCCCTGCCCGATGCAGCGCTGGCCTTTATGATCGAGGTCAACAAAACGGGCCTGAAGCCAAAAGACATCGGTGTGATCCGCGATTTGGTCATTGCCAACCGGGGGCTTTTTAAATGAGCGCGCCCGGGCAGCTACGGTCCATCTGGGCACATACGCAACGACAGGGCCGGCCGATGCCGTGCCCAGATGCAAGGAGAAAATGGGCATGGTACAACTGACTCTCCCAAAAAATTCCCGTATCCGCGTGGGCAAAACATGGCCCAAGCCAGAGGGTGCCACCAACCTGCGTAAATTCCAAATTTACCGTTGGTCGCCCGACGATGGCGAAAACCCCCGCGTGGATACCTATTTCGTTGATATGGATCGTTGCGGCCCCATGGTTTTGGACGCGCTGATCAAGATCAAAAACGAGATTGACCCCACGCTGACCTTCCGCCGCTCGTGCCGCGAGGGGATTTGCGGCTCGTGTGCGATGAATATTGATGGCATCAACACGCTGGCCTGTATCTATGGCCTAGACGAGATCAAGGGCGATGTGAAAATCTACCCGCTGCCGCATATGCCGGTGGTCAAGGACCTGATCCCAGATCTGACCCATTTTTACGCCCAGCACGCCAGCATCATGCCTTGGCTGGAAACCAAAACCAACCGCCCGGCGAAAGAGTGGAAACAATCCATCGAAGATCGCAAAAAGCTGGATGGTCTGTATGAATGCGTGATGTGCGCCTCGTGTTCCACCTCGTGCCCCAGCTATTGGTGGAATGGCGACCGCTATCTTGGGCCAGCCGCGCTGCTGCATGCCTATCGCTGGATCATCGACAGCCGCGACGAGGCCACGGGCGAGCGTTTGGATGCCTTGGAAGACCCGTTCAAACTGTATCGCTGCCATACGATTATGAACTGCACCAAAACCTGCCCCAAAGGGCTGAACCCGGCCAAGGCCATCGCCTCGATCAAGAAAATGATGCTGGAACGCGCGGTCTGATCTGACGCGCAGTGCCACGTCAAAGGGCCAGCCCGGTTGGGCTGGCCTTTTGCATTCTGGGCTTGCCAGCGCCGGGCCAAAGCGCCAGTTTGTCAGCAACAATCAAAGGCCAGATACGCATGCAAACCGCCCCTATCCCCGCCACACCGCCCAGCGATGCGGACGCCCGGCGCGCCGTGGCGCCGGTGATCTGCTACCCAAACGAAACGCTGCCCACGCCCGATATGGCGCTTTATGCGCGTGCGCGCGCCGCGGCTGAAAAAACCGCCGAAGTGCTGGTGCCCCCGCGCCAAGCGGCCACATTTCACGTGCCTGCGGGTGGGTTTTTTCGTATCACCAGCGTCGAGGGGCCGCAGGTGGGCGATTTGAACCTGTGGAACGCCCATGATTTGGCAGAACGGTTCTATTCCGGAAAAACCCGCGCGCTGCATGGCACCCATGTCACCACCGGGCAGCGGTTGTGGTCCAGTTTTCCGATGCTGCGCCCAATGGCGACCATCACCGCCGATACATTGGGCTGGTATGGCAAAGATGCTTATGGTGGCTCGGTCCACGATGTGATCGGTACGCGCTGCGACCCCTATACCGGCAATTTGCTGGCGGGCAGCCAATATCACCAGTGCTGCCATTCCAACCTGACGCGCGCTGTGGCCGATGAAATTGGTCTGCCCTTGGCCAGTGCCGAGCCGCTGGTGCATGATGTGCTGAACGTCTTCATGTGCACGGGCTTTACCCGTGACACCGGCCAGTATTTCATGAAAGCCAGCCCCGTGCGCCCCGGTGATTACCTTGAATTCTTTGCCGAAATTGACCTGCTGGGCGCGTTATCTGCCTGCCCAGGCGGCGATTGTTCGGCCGAACATTCCTCGGATAGCGCGGCGTGTTATCCGCTGTTGGTCGAGGTGTTCACCACCCCGCCCGATGCGCTGGCAGGCTGGCAAAGCCCCGCGCCCAATGGCTATGACCGCAGCCATGGCCGGTAACGGGGGCTAAGGGGCAGGGCTGGCAAAGGCCGCTTGCAGCGCGATCTGCACCATATCGGCAAAGCTTTGCTCGCGCTCAGACGCGGGCAGGGCGGTGCCGGTTTGCAGATGGTCCGAGACAGTCAACACCGCAAGGGCCCGCGCACCATGGCGATGGGCCAGATTATAAAGCTCGGCCGCCTCCATCTCGACTGCCAAGATCCCGTGGCGGACCATGATCTCGTTGAGATCGGGGCGTTCGTCGTAAAAGACATCGGCAGAATAAATGCCCCCAACATGGGGGCGAATGCCCAAGGCGCTGGCCGCCTGCGCCGCCGCCGAGAGCAGCCCAAAATCGGCGCATGGGGCGAAATTCAGCTCGCGGAAAATGCCGCGCGAGGGGGTGGACAGGCTGCTGGCAGTTTGCGCCAAAATGATATCGCGCAGCCCGACATGGGGCTGCATGGCGCCGCACGACCCGATGCGGATAAGCGTTTTTGCGCCATAATCGCGCAGCAACTCGTTGGCATAGATCGAAAGCGATGGCATGCCCATGCCACTGCCATGGATCGTAACACGCTGCCCCTGCCACAGACCTGTATAGCCCAGCATTCCGCGCACATCGTTCACCAAAACAGGGTCTTCCAAGAAGGTTTGCGCCGCCCAACGCGCGCGATAGGGATCGCCCGGCATCAAAACGGTTTCGGCGATCTGGCCGGGTGCGGCACCGATATGGATGGTCATTTTGGCCCCTGTTGTGATGAGTATTTAAAGCAAGATGAAACGAAAAAGGGGGGCATGCCACCCCCCTTTTTGCCAGCCTGATATATGGCCTTATTCTGCGGCGATATCTTTGGGGTCGGCCAAGGTGACGATATCCATCATGATGGTGTTCAATTCAAAGTCTTTTGGGGTGTAAACCCGGGCCACGCCCATATCGCGCAGGCGCTGGGCGTCGTCATCGGGGATGATGCCGCCCACCACCACCGGGATATGGGCCAAGCCCGCCGCCTGCATTTTTTGCATCAAGTCTTCCATCAAAGGCATATGGCTGCCCGACAGGATCGACAGGCCCACCACATGCGCGCCTTCTGCTTGCGCGCGGGCGACGATTTCTTCGGGGGTGAGGCGGATGCCTTCATAGGTGATATCCATGCCGCAATCGCGGGCGCGGAAGGCGATTTGTTCTGCGCCGTTGGAATGGCCATCCAGACCGGGCTTGCCCACCAAGAATTTCAGGCGCCGGCCCAGCTTGTCGCTGACGGTATCGACCGCAGCGCGCAGGTCTTCGAGGCCTTCGGTTTTATTGCTGACTGATTTCGACACGCCTGTGGGGCCGCGGTATTCGCCATGCACGGCGCGCATTTCTGCCGCCCATTCCCCCGTTGTGACGCCCGCGCGCGCCGCTTGGATCGAGGCGGGCATGATGTTGCGCCCCTCTTGTGCGGCTTGGCGCAGGGCGGCCAGCGCCTGGGCCACGGCGTTTTGGTCGCGCTGTGTGCGCCAGTCTGTCAGGCGCGCGATTTGCTCGGCCTCGACCGCGGGGTCAACCACCATAATGCCGCCATCACCTGCGGTGAGGGGGCTGGCCTCGCCCTGCTGCCACCGGTTTACGCCCACCACGACGGTTTCATTCCGCTCGATCCGGTTGAGGCGTTCGGCATTGGAATCGACCAGACGCGATTTCATATAGTCGATCGCCTGCACCGCGCCGCCCATGGCATCGAGCGTGGCCAATTCGTGGCGCGCGCCCTCTTTGAGGGCTTCGACCTTGGCCGCGACGGCGGGGTTGCCATCGAACAGATCGCCATATTCCAACAGGTCGGTTTCATAGGCCATGATTTGCTGCATGCGCAGCGACCATTGCTGGTCCCACGGGCGGGGCAGGCCCAGTGCCTCGTTCCAGGCGGGCAGCTGCACGGCGCGGGCGCGGGCGTTTTTCGACAAGGTCACCGCCAGCATTTCAATCAAGATACGGTAGACGTTATTTTCGGGCTGTTGTTCTGTAAGCCCAAGGCTGTTGACCTGCACGCCATAGCGGAAGCGGCGGAATTTTGGATCTTCGACACCGTAGCGCTGGCTGAGGATTTCATCCCACAGGTCGACGAAAGCGCGCATTTTGCACATCTCGGTGACAAAGCGGATGCCGGCATTCACAAAAAACGAGATGCGCCCGCACATGGCGGGGAAATCGGCGGCTGGAACGCGGGGTTTGAGCTGGTCTAGCACGGCGATGGCCGTGGCCAACGCATAGGCCAATTCTTGTTCTGGGGTCGCGCCGGCCTCTTGCAGGTGATAGGAACACACGTTCATCGGGTTCCATTTGGGCACGTTGGCATAACAATATTCTGCCACATCGGCGATCATCCGCAGGCTGGGCTGGGGGGGGCAGATATAGGTGCCGCGGCTGAGGTATTCTTTCATCAGGTCGTTTTGCACCGTGCCTTGCAGGCGGGACACATCGGCGCCCTGTTCCTCGGCCACGGCAATATACAGCGCCAACAGCCATGGGGCCGTGGCGTTGATTGTCATCGAGGTGTTCATCTGTTCTAGCGGGATGTCGCTGAACAGGGTGCGCATGTCGCCCAGATGGCTGATGGGCACGCCCACCTTGCCCACTTCGCCCCGCGCAAGAATGTGATCACTGTCATAGCCGGTTTGTGTGGGCAGATCGAAGGCCACCGACAGGCCGGTTTGGCCCTTGGACAGGTTGTTGCGGTAAAGCGCATTCGAGGCCGCGGCGGTAGAGTGGCCGGCATAGGTGCGGAAAAGCCAAGGTTTGTCTTTTTGCGGCTGGGTCATCGGGGCCTCCGGAATCAAGCATTGGGCAATTTTATTGCGTTGACCGGTAATAGAGCGGAATTTTGTGCCAAGGTCAATTCGCTGCGTCGCGGCATCGGGCTTTTCTATCGCGGGGCCGGGCAGGGCCATGCTGCAGCCGCGCCAGCCGCCGGTGTTGCGTGGGCAAGGGCGGTGAATTTGCGGTGATGCGCCAAGAATTTGGCCGATGCTGCAACTGCTCGGTTATAAAGTTACAAAAAACACCCAAATACTGTTGCAAAGTTACTTTGACGTCTTTATTCCGGCTACAGAAGCCGCGATTCTGCAATGCGGCGTGATCTGACAGTGGAGGCTGGAAATGGCTTTGGACACCGCAACCGGTATGGCCCCCTATGAGGCGCCAGAGAAAGACTTGTACGAAATTGGCGAGATGCCCCCCTTGGGCTATGTGCCCAAGAACATGTATGCATGGGCAATCCGCCGCGAGCGCCATGGCGAACCCGAGCAATCGTTCAAGGTAGAGGTCGTGCCGACATGGGAAATCGACAGCCACGAAGTGCTGGTTCTGGTGATGGCTGCGGGTGTGAACTATAACGGTGTTTGGGCCGGGCTTGGCGTGCCGATCTCGCCTTTTGATGGCCATAAAGCCGCCTATCACGTTGCTGGTTCTGACGCGTCGGGTATCGTTTGGGCGGTTGGTGACAAAGTCAAAAACTGGAAGGTTGGCGACGAGGTTGTCATTCACTGCAACCAAGACGATGGCAATGACGAAGAATGCAACGGCGGCGACCCGATGTTTTCGCCCACCCAGCGAATCTGGGGTTATGAAACGCCCGATGGGTCGTTTTCGCAATTCACCCGCGTGCAAGCCCAGCAGCTTATGCCCCGCCCCAAGCACCTGACTTGGGAGGAAAGCGCGTGCTACACGCTGACGCTGGCCACGGCCTATCGCATGCTGTTTGGTCACCACCCACACGAATTGAAGCCCGGCCAGAACGTGCTGGTTTGGGGTGCTTCGGGCGGTTTGGGCAGCTATGCCATTCAGCTGGCCAACACGGCAGGTGCCAACGCGATTGGTGTGATCTCGGATGAAAGCAAACGCCAGTTTGTGATGGATCAGGGCGCCAAGGGCGTGATCAACCGCAAGGATTTCAATTGCTGGGGGCAGATGCCCACGGTGAACACCCCCGAATATAACGAGTGGCTGAAAGAAGCGCGGAAATTTGGCAAGGCGATTTGGGATATCACCGGCAAAGGTGTGAATGTGGATATGGTGTTTGAACACCCGGGCGAGGCCACGTTCCCCGTTTCTACCTTGGTTGTGAAAAAGGGCGGTATCGTGGTGATCTGCGCGGGCACGTCTGGGTTCAACTGCACCTTTGATGTGCGGTATATGTGGATGCACCAAAAGCGCTTGCAGGGGTCGCATTTTGCCAACCTCAAACAGGCCGCCAGCGCCAACCGTTTGATGATCGAGCGTCGCCTAGATCCGTGCATGTCCGAGGTGTTCCCGTGGAACGAGATCCCGCAGGCGCATACGATGATGCTGCGTAACCAGCACAAGCCCGGCAATATGGCGGTGTTGGTTCAGGCCCCAAAAACCGGCCTGCGCACGTTGGAAGATGTTTTGGAGGCAGGCCGCAAGTAAGCGTGCCACAGATCTGGTTTCGGGGCCTGCACAGCCATGTGTGGGCCCCAATCTTTTGGGCCCGGTGCATGGCCTGTCTGGCGCTTGGCCCCGGGGCGGGGTAGTGTCGCGCCATGACTGAAACCGCCCTGCAATTTTCCGATGATCAGGCCGTGGCCTATGACCGTATCGCCGAGGCGATGCGCAGTATGGGTATCGATCTTTTGCAATCGTCTTTATCGCCCGCAACCGAGGGTAAAACCCGCGTGCTGGCGGTGTTGGGCAAGGCTGGTTCGGGCAAGACCATGCTGTTGGCGCATTTGGTCAAAGACATGCAAGCCGCAGGTGTCGAGGTTGTATCGGGCGATTACGAAAGCAAAAAACGCCGCGACAAACGTAGTTTGGCGGTGCTGGCCCCCACCAACAAGGCGGCATTTGTGTTGCGTATGCGCGGCGTGCCGGCCACCACCATTCACCGCATTCTTTATACCCCCGTCTACGACCCCGAATACGAGCGCATCGCCGAATGGCTAACGGGCCAAGGTGAAAAACCCGAAATCGAGGGCCTGACCGAGCAGGCGCTGGAACGGGCGTGGGCGTTTTTTCAGGCACAAAAATCGGTGCCGGGTGCGCTGGCGGCGGCGGGCTTGCGGGGCTCGGATTTTATCACGGGCTGGAAGCGGCGCGACGAGCCACTGGATGTGGGCTTTGTCGACGAATCCTCGATGTTGGACGAGCGCCAGTTTGATGATCTTAAAGAGATTTTTCCAACATTGGTCCTATTTGGCGATCCGGCGCAGCTGGCGCCGGTGAACGCCCCCGGCGGCATGGTGTTTGAAACCTTGCCTGCCCCCGCCCAGCTGAGCTTGCAGCGCGTGCACCGCCAAGATGCCGACAGCCCGATTTTGGATTTGGCCCATGCGCTGGCCGACCCGGCCCTGACATTCGAGCAGTTTGAAACGATGGTTCAGCACGCCGCGCGCCGCGACGCGCGTGTTGTTTGGGCCGAACGGGTCGAAGTTGATCTGATGGCGCGCTCGCCGGTTTTGGTGTGGCGCAACGCCACCCGCATTCGCCTGATACAGGCCTTTCGCCATGTGCAT
>Ga0181606_10000476_pt1 | contig 32849 bp, 15 predicted proteins | sample 041ome_10_FD_132994 | JGI IMG/M metagenome (GOLD analysis project Ga0181606, IMG submission 132994) | Coastal salt marsh microbial communities from the Groves Creek Marsh, Skidaway Island, Georgia - 041412US metaG (megahit assembly) | ecosystem: Environmental > Aquatic > Marine > Intertidal... | reverse complement strand
TTTCATGTCATCTTCCGTTTCAAACTCTATAAACGCGTACCCGGTGGGTTTCCCGGTATCGATATCTCTGACGATCCTTACCGATTTAATATCGCCGTACCGTTCAAATTCTCGTCGCAAAATATCCTCGTCTTCGCACGCGCTGAACGGTAATCTCGCAACAAACAGCGTCGCGTACGGATCTCCGGTCGCTTTTTCGTCTTTTTGCGGATCCCAAGCCTTCAAAGCCTCCTTCAACATCTTCTTGCCTTTTTCTAATTTTTTCTTCGTTTTCTCCGGCAACAGAGCGAATTTTTCCTTCTCTTCTCGTTTCTTGCGTTTCGTCTCCTCGTCAATTTCGATGATTTCCCCGTCGTCGTTCACCTCCACGTCGGACGAATCGTCATCATCGTGACCTTTTCCGCCTTCTGCTCCTCGCGTCGTCGGCTCTTTCTTTTCCGCGTCGTTCTCGTCGAACAAATCCAAATACTTCCCCACGCCGGTCAAACGTTTACACGTCTTCCTCGCCTTCGCCGGCGGAAACCACTTCACCGGCGGCCTCGCCTTAAACATGACCAACAAATTCGGAGGCAAACCGGTCGGGTGTTGATTCAAATTAATCGGTCGCATGAGCATCGCCGGATTCATGAGCGGCATCATCATCGGAGGTCCCGCGACGCCCGGCGGTCCTCCTCCACCGCCGGGCGGCATCATCAGCATTGGATTCGGTGGGAACTGACCACCACCAATCCCTCCTCCTCCTTGCATCATCATCGGCGGTGGCATCATTCTTCCTCCTGGTCCGCCCGTCATCATCATCCCACCACCACCACCCGGTGGTCCGCCTCCTCCTCCGGGAGCTTTCATCAACAAAGGGTTGTGCGGGAACGACGCATTCTGTTGTTGTTGTTGTTGAAACGGTGGGAGAGACCCTCCTCCTGAACTCATATCGATAATATATAGTATTAGTAACCGCGTATTCTCTCTCTGTCTGTCTGTCTTCGATATATCTTTCGCGACTCGTTGCGCTCTTTAACGATCGAAAAATACTATATATATATTTTGCGGCGCGGCGTGTCTCGTCGAGAGAACGCGCGTTTATGTGGGAACGGACCGAGTACGCGACGAGAGTCGATCGGCCGTTTTTTCCCCGGACGTGTTTCAAACCCTAAACTTTTGTGCAATTTTCAAAAAATTCAAAAACTCGGACCACACTAAATAAGAGCGAGAGAAAACGCAAAGCTCGCGAATAAGAGAGAGAGAGAGAGAGAGAGAGAGATTGCTCGAAGAACGCGCCTCCTGGTTCTATTCTCCCGTGTTTCGCGCGATAAGTAAAGTCAAGACGACGCCCATACGAGGATTCACAGGTTTGCTCCACAAATTTGGAACGAAATTCCGAATCATCCGACGACAGCAAAAACAACAACAACAAAAACACAACCAAGCGGCGCTGAGTAGACGCAACGTTCAGAACGACGAGAGAACCATGTCGAGTGCGGTCGAAGCCATGGATATCCCGAGAGAAGATTTGAAAAAGTTTCAAGTCGTCGTCGCCGCGGACGAACTCGGTGGGATTGGAAAGAATCAAACTTTACCGTGGAAACTTTCAAAAGAGATGAAGCATTTTAAATCTTTAACCTCGGACGTCTCGAAACCGATGACGCAAAACGCGGTCATCATGGGAAGGAAGACCTGGGAATCGATCCCAGAGAAGTTTCGACCGTTACCAGGGAGATTGAACGTGGTTTTAAGCGCCAGTGGTCAGGTGTATGAAAAGTCGAATAAAGAGAACGGAGGCGCGGAGGATGCGAAGTGTTTGCCCGAAGGCGTGCTCGCGAGAGCGTCCATCGAGGAAGCGTTGGAAACGTTGTCGACTGGGGAGTATAAGGATATCATCGAGAAAGTGTTTGTCATTGGCGGTGCGAAAGTGTACGAGGAAGCTTTGAAGTCTGAACGGTGCGAAGCTGTTCATTTGACCGAGGTGAAACCGCCCGCCGGAAAGGATCCGAAAGAACATTTTGCCTGTGATGCATTCATCCCGTTACCGTTGGATAACGAAAGGTTTCGATTGTATTCGAGCTCTAAGTTGGTGAAAGATGGAGAGTGTTCGTACACGACGTTGACGTACGTCGCGCAGAGTGGTCCGGCCGGGAAGTTTCGCGTGGAGGCGCAAAAAGTTTTGCCGGCGAAGATTTTGAAGGAGCAAAAACACGAAGAGATGCAGTATTTGGAATTGATTAGAGAAATCATCGATGAAGGGAACGTCAAAGGCGACAGAACTGGAACCGGGACCATTTCTAAATTTGGATGCTCCATGCGATACGACTTGAGAAGATCGTTTCCTTTGTTGACAAGTAAACGCGTTTTTTGGAGAGGTGTGGCGGAAGAGCTGTTGTGGTTCGTGAAGGGTTCAACAAACGCGAACGAATTGAAAGAAAAGGGCGTCGGCATATGGGACGGCAACGGAAGTCGCGAATATTTGGACTCAATCGGATTAAACCACCGCGAAGTGAACGATTTAGGTCCAGTCTATGGCTTCCAATGGAGACACTTTAACGCCGAGTACACCGACATGCACGCGGACTACACCGGTAAAGGAGTCGACCAACTCGCCGAAGTGATTCACAAAATCAAAAACAATCCAAACGATCGACGCATTCTCTTAACCGCGTGGAACCCGGCAGCATTGAAAGAAATGGCGTTGCCGCCGTGTCACATGTTCTGTCAATTCTACGTCGCGAACGGCGAGTTGAGTTGCCAAATGTACCAACGCTCGTGCGACATGGGATTAGGTGTTCCGTTCAACATTGCGAGTTACTCGTTGTTGACTTGCATGATTGCGCAAGTCTGCGACCTCAAACCGGGAGACTTTGTCCACGTCCTCGGCGACGCGCACGTGTACGCTAACCACGTCGAACCGTTGGAAACGCAATTGAAAAACGAGCCGAGACCGTTCCCGCAGCTGAAAATCAACCCAGACGTGAAGGATATCGACGGGTTCAAGTTTGAAGACTTTGAGATTATCGGATACGATCCGTGCCCGAAAATCGAGATGAAGATGGCCGTTTAATCAATGAAAATGTTTCTGTGCTAGCATGTGAGAACTATGAGTTGTTCGCCGTGGGCGAGCGCTCGCTCACATCCTTACATCCCGTAACATCCATCTGTTTTTATATATATACATATTAATCAAAATCCACCAACCACCCCACACAAATTTCTTGCGCGCTTACTGCTCTTTTATCCCCATCGAAGAATTCAAGGAGTAAAAGAGCATGACGCAAAAATCGTATCACTCTTTCGCCCCGACGTGGATGTCCGTCCTGTCCGACGTTCTATTCCAGAAAATTCGATGCAAACACCTTCCGAAAACGTCTCGGGAAATGGCTACTTTTCCGGGTAACGAGTCCAAACTAAAGATTGAAAAACAAACCATCATCGTCACTGGCCCAACGTCCGGTATCGGTGAAACCACCGCGTTAACGTTAGCTTTGATAGGTCACAGAGTGATTTTAGCCTGTCGAACGGTCTCTAAAGGCGAGATGATGCTCAAGAATTGGCAACAAAAATACCCAAATTCAAAGCTCGACTGCGTCGTCCTGAAGCTTGATTTGAACAGTTTAGCCTCGATTCGCGCTTTCGCGCGAGCATTTATCGACACCGAAGAACGTTTAGACGTGTTGATAAACAACGCTGGCGTTTTTGATATGTCGAATAAATACGTAATCACGGAGGACGAGTACGAGCAGCACCACGGGACAAACTTTTTAGCGCCGAGTTTACTGTCGCTTCTGCTGGTAGGTAAAATGTTGGAAACGAAGACGACTGAAGGGTGCGAAACGGCTGCGAGGCAATCAAACAGTCGCATCGTTTTTGTGAGCTCAAAACTGCATGAATTTGCAAAGAATTATGACATGCAAAAGAAATCGTTCGGATTCTCCGCGAAGAGGGCGTATGCGAATAGTAAAATGGCAGAGATTGCATTTGCGAAGGTGTTGGAGAGGAAAGTGTGTAAAGCTTTTTATACAAAAGCGAAGGATGGCAGGGACCCATCGAACGCGCCGATAAAGATGATGAGTTTGCATCCGGGTAATATTATTACGAACGTCGTGAAAACTTTACCGAAAGTGATTCAGTTCTTGTACCGAACGACTATGCGACAGATTTTGTTCACCTGCGACGAAGGCGCGAGGGTGACGGTGTATTGCGCGCAAAGCGAAAAAGCGTTTGAGGAGGCTAAAGGAACGTTTGGGAGCTACTTTGATTCCGCGTGCGAGTTGCGCGAGCCAAACAGCATGAGCGAAAAAGACGAAGAGATGTTGTGGCGTGAAGTACTCAATGAATTTGGAATGTCGGAAGCTCAGCTGATGAAGGAGTGGAAGGCAGCGCTCGCCTGAACAAAAGAACACAAAAACAAGTTAGAGCTGAACTCTATGCATTTTAGTTGAGCATCGCCAAATGTTTACAAACAAAATCTTACAACTGTATACGTTTCCAATTACTCCAATTCGTCTAAATCCATATCCGGCAAGTGGAAGTTCAAACCTTCGTCTTCATCCTTCACGCCTTCACTTTGCGTTCGCTCGAGTTGTTGGTTTCTGCTCGACCCATTCGTGGTATCGGGTTGAACCGAGAAAATACTCGTCATCGACCCGAAACTCAAACCTCCCCACAAATCAAACGCCGGTCGATCTTCCTGCGTAGCTATGGATAAATGAGCGGGAGTAAGCAGGGGCGCTGGTGCTGTCGACGGTCGTTGTTGTTGTTGTTGCTGCTGCTGCTGCATGGGTGATCCTCCGTAGGAGGGAGCTCCCGGCGGCAAGAACATACCTTGCGCATTCTCGAACCCAGGAGGTGCAAAGCCCCTCGGAGATCCCGACGCAGAAGATAAGTTGTTTTGTTGTTGCCGCTGCTGTTGAATTTGCTCTATGCGATGCTTAGGTGCGACGGGTGGCACGTGGTGCTGTGGATTTAACGACGAGCTGTTTGCAGGATTACTGCTGCTTTCGGGAATGTGCTTCCTCCCCCACGGCGGAAGTAGGGATTTCCGTGGTGGATCAACAGACGTCTTCTTATCTCCTTTATCTCCTTTATGGGAAGTTTCTCTTGTTGTTGCCGGTTTAGGAGCGACGTAACTATTTAAATCCACCAGTTTATTTGTATTTCCAAGTCTTACCGGCCTCGAGAGTGCGGCGGCAGCGTTGCGCTTTGCCTCTTCCAAGCTACTGTCCACGCTTGACGACTTCTTCGCACTAGTTTGCATTTTTGCAACTTCCGTGTTTTCTCCAGGCGGCGCAACCAATTGAGCACATGTATCCTTCTTTGATGCATGCGTAACTTCTTTAGCGGAAGTAGGCGATGAGCCGGATACTCTGCGCTCAATCGTGACATTATTTTTACTCGCCCGCGGAGAAGATCCCTGGGTATTTGCCTTTAGCGGAGTAGGTTTTGACACCTCCTTTATGGGTGGTAACGGCTTGCCTTCCACACCATCAATCGTCGCGACTGGAGAGGGCGAGTCAGGAAACTCTTTGAGCGACGTCTTCAAACTTGAAGGTCTTGGACTCGGAATCTTCGTTGTAGTGGCGTCCTCACTTTTTTGCAATTCATGAGAATCAACAGCGTGCGCCGTGCCGTTAGTAGAACGACGCTCTGATGAGGATTCTATTTTGGTATCAGCGACGACCACTGGTTTCAAAGAGGCAACGCTTTTTTTCTGATTGATGACAGAAATTGCAAAAAGGCACGCCGTCACAACAAAACAAACGGCAAAAAACACCGCCAAAAAGTTTGGGGACGTAACTGTCTCAAGCGTTCCGGAAACGTTCAACGCTATATTCGCAAATATCCTCGTAACAAACGCGTGAAGTTTAGTCACGAAACTGTTTTCGCGTCTTTCCTTGGCCTTCAATGCCTTCATGGCTTCTTTTTCGGTTCTTTCAGCTTCAAATGAATACGCCTCGGAAACTTTGCCCTCCACATCTACACACTCTAACAAAGTGAAAGAGTTTCTCACGCAGACGGAAGATTTCAAAACCTGTCCTTTCGCAGCTGCTTTCGGTGGTGCAAAGTATATTTCCCCCAGAGTTTTTGTTTGACTAGGATCAATGCAAATCAAGTTAACGTCTTCGTTGCTGTTGTTGATTGTGCTTTCGAAGATAAACGCATTTTCGCCCTCGCGAGCACTCCCTAATTTCGAAGGAGTCGTAGAAATAGCCCCAAATGTCAAGGTCGTGAACAAATCTGAAAACATTCCACCGCCGCGCTTGAGCAACTTTCCAATGGCTAAATCAGGTGTGTCGGCGTGCGAAGCTCCAGGAAACACGTACGGTTCTGCATCGAAACACATTTGTTTCGACGTAGGATTCCGAACTCGAAGCAACTTTGATTTCGACGAGCGCTGACCGGCAGCAATGAAATTAATAAAGGTAGATGCCGTTAGGTTCGCCACACGTCCTTCTCGTTCTTCATCTTCTTTATCATCCGCATAGTCCCTAAACGATGACGGCGAATAGTTTTTTACATCATCAGTTTCATCGCTGCTAGAAGCGAGCGATTCTATGATACTTGGCCTTTGTAACTTTACTAAAACCGCCACGGTATCGACGTCCCCTAGACTGGTCGCTTCGTTAGATACAACGACGGTTGCTTTCACGTGAAATGCATTCTGCTTCTCGAGCGAAGCAATCTTATCAAGTCTGGACCGAAGTTTCTTCGCTTCGATTTTACTGGGTGGAGTTGATACCATTTTTTTTTTCTTGCGCAACCATTCTGCAGCCGCAGCTTCTACCGCATCATTTTCATCGTCCAAATAATCTTCTCCTCCTTCACCGTCTTCAAAATCCTCATTGGTCGCGGTATCGACCATAATATCGTCATTACCGAATATTTCTTGATGCATGCTCAACAAGTCAAGTTTAACCCAGGCGCTGATTTGCGGCTCCTTGATGTCAGGCTGGATTAAACCGTCATTCTCGTTGTGCCGAACAATGACACCTTTTTGGCTTCCGCGCTTGCCATCCATAGAATGCTGTAGCACGCTCACCCTGGTCATGACTGGAACGCTGTGTGTAGAAACAACTTCGATAGGGACGCTTGCATGACGTTTTCCTATTGATGCAGACGCGCGCACCACATCTCGGACCGGGAGCAGTGTACCGGTACTAAAAGAGGCAGCGAGAGGCACTCGCATCCAACGATCATCCGTGAGAACGGCGAAAGTGTAATTTGAGCGCATCGAATCAGACGTGCTCTCGATGAACGCATTATCTTCACCGACATTAGCTGCGATGTGGAATATTGCGCGACCGCGCGGTGGCACCACGAATTCGCTCGTCAAGATTTCTGCCCATTTTTCAATTTCATCGTTCGCATATTTTTGGCGTCCATTTCGTGAATTCTCTCCATTTTTCAAATCGCTAACATAGTCTTGACGACAACCACCCGGCATGTCCGTGAACCGTTTCTTGTTCGGTTGACACGGCGCGTGGTGCGTGGAGTTTTCGTCTTTCTTATAGTATTCTTCTATCGAGTGCGACTTATCGAACACATACATCACTTGGCCGTTCCAACCAGATATGCGCGCGGATTCTGGGTCGAATGTTGTTAATCGAGCCACTTTCGCGCCCGGCATATCTGTCCACGTCGAGGCAATCTTCAAAGGTTTTGTATGCGGATTTGTGAGGGTGATCACGCGCGTGCGATTGATGCTGGGTCCTATGATGCCAAAGGAGACCGGTTGACACGTTGTTTTCGGAATATTTACGCCACTCAAACCCTCTGCATTTTCAGCGGAATTCTCGTGCTCTTCGCCCATGTCTTCGAGCAGCGCTTTTGTATCATATGACCTTTTAGAATCCACGTTGACGCAATGTAAACGGGCGTCGTAGCGTTCAATACGCAACGGAAACCGCAAAAGGTTCGTTATTATTGTGATTTCATCCTCATTCTTGTTCAGTCTCCACGAACGCATCGGTGGTCTGTCAACGAACGTGAACGTTATTTCCTCGCCTGAATTTATTTCTTGGCCTTTTGGATACCCAATGACAGCTGTTTTTGAAGCGTTGATATGCGGATGTTCAACATTCAAAAGACGTAGCGGTTCCTTACCGATATGTTCGAACGTTACGTTTCTTTCCTTGATAAAGTGCTCGAGTCCAACGAGTGGCGCTTTTTTTTCCTCTTCCTTCTTCTTTCCCTTCTTCTTCGTCTTATTATTTTTGCCGTTTTCAGTGGCGGAATTGCTCTTCTGCAAAAGAAGTTCTCGTTCTTCGATGGTGTTCGGTTCTTCAATAGTTGGAAACGTCAGCGCGTACTTTTCGATCGGACGGAACGGTACAGACGTATAAACTAAAGCTCGGACGAGGACATTAAGGTTGAACTTCGTTCCAATGCTGTTTTCAACGGTAAACGTCACGCGTTCCGCCACAAAAGTCTCCGGTGCAGTGCGACGACTTTTCACATCGTACCAAACTCTCGCTGCTTCAGCTTTTGCGCCCGGTTTCACCGTGACGCCTCGACCAGAGACGAGCTGCGGACGAATATCAGAAGTTGGTGAAGAGACACTAGTAATGCGTATCGGCCATAAGTCGCCGTTCGTGACGTAAATAGATCGGCGCTCTTTCGGCTTTTTCGAACCTTGTTTTCGATTTTCCTCACTCACTATGATCGTGCCGAAATCAATTTCGGTTGGATGTGTGAATACGGTGTTATCAACCCCTTCTACACTGACCGGAAACTCGAACGGTTGTGAATGTGTAGCAGTTTTGACAAATACGATGCCTTGGTGTACTTTTGCTCCATGAACGCTATGCACGGACCCGCTGGAAGGTGCATTCTCTTCTCCATGTCGATTAAGCGGTACAGTGAGCGTCACCCTCACGAGGCGAGAAAATGTACCCGGCTGTATGGACCATCCAAATGGAGCCGGAGAGCCTCCTTCGTTGTTCCCGTCGAATGATGATGATTGTGATGACTGTGATGATGATGATGGTGAAATTGATGGTGATGATGGTGATGATGATGATGATGATGGTGGTGAAATTGATGATGGTGATTGTGACGGTGATTTTGTCGAAGAAGAATCCTCCTCATCTCCCCCTTCATTATTCGCCCATGGAACGTCAATCTTAATAAAATCAGACCGCGTCCAAACGTCCGTGACGTTCAGTACTTTTAATAACGGGTTAAACAACCCCAAATCATAATCGTGCGGCACGCCGTACACTTGCTTCGTGCTCAATGACTGCACGCGAAATTCATTCGGTTTCGTCAAAAACGTAAACGGCATCAAGATATCCCCTCTGTCCGTTTGTACACTCAACGTCCCTCTGCCTCTCCCAGTTTGCAACGGCGCGTGCCTTATGACTACATCTATACTTCCTAGAGGTGGAATTACGAAAACAGGCTCTTTTCCTCCGAAAGGCAACCGAGATTCCTCCAACGCTTCGCCGCCAACCTTCATGATTTCCTCCATCTGATTCGAACTTCTTTGCACGTCTTCTTCCGTATCTTCAATCATCTTTTGCATTCTGAGCACGGTCAGCTTCAAACTCTCGTGCTTTTTTTTATTCGCGTCCAGAGCATCTTCTCTCGCCTTTTTGTCCAAGTCTTCTTTCGCGGCTCTCAACTTCTCGCTTAACTCGTCGATGCGTCGCCTCACGTACCTAATCTTCTCCTCGTGTTTCTCCACCTCGTCTGTCCTATTTTCCAACACCCCCCTCGCCATGAGCAAATTGCGCTGCATCACTTTCTCCTCGTATTTCGTTCTCCCGTACGAAACCCCTTCCGTGTACACTTGCACGGTATCGCTGGTGATCATGTACACTTTCAACGGCTCCTCCTCGTTCAAGTTACTGATGGTCAAATTTTTCGTCGTCGGCCACCCAACCTGCGCCTCCTCGAAACGCAACACCAACGGCTCAAGGTTCAATTTGTACTCTTTAAACATCCTCCTCGATACGGGTTTGAAATTGCGAGGTTTCGATAAGTCTTGCGTGGTTTTTGCACCCTCCGGTAACATGGTTCGTTCGCGTTGACTCGACGCCGACGACGCGCCCGTCGAAGAAGACGAAGCTTTCTCATCCTCCCTCCCGGCACCTCTGTCCTCTCGCCGAAAATTTTCCCGCTCTCCCGTTTCTCTCGCCTCGCTTCCGATCGGCACCACCACCACCACGCGCGCCAGCGAGAAGATCGCGATGATGGTAAGCAAGAAAGTCGCGAAGAACGACGACGCGGAAATAACCTTCCTCCCTGTTCCCGCGCGACGATTCATTTTCTCTCTCTCTCTTTTTCCGTAGAATTCGATCAATCAAGTTCGCCAAACGACGACGAGATGAATCCTCTCTTTTTCTTCTTCTTCTCCGTCGAAAGGTGGACGCGAGCGAGCATATTTTTACGTCGCACGGCGGGAAGACGTCTAATCTGATTCGTGGATTGTAAAGCGATTCTTCGTTTTTCTCTTTCTTGCGGTGTCGTCGTATGAGTCGCGCTGCTTCGAGAGAGAGAGAGAAATTTCTTCTCTCTCTGTGATATTTTTGTGAAGTCGACCACCGATGGCTGAAAAAACAGGATCGACTTCATAACGTGCAAGAGTTTTGAACGCGTTTAATGTACGTGTGTGTATGCATGCTGCGGTTCTGCTAAAGTTTTTTTAAATACGAGAGATGCTATGGTGCGTTAATATTTCTCGTGGTTTCGGTCGACGCACTTGACCCGCTGCTCGGGCGTCGGCAACGACATGCATCTCGTGATGTCCTCGACCGAAGCGGACGCTTTCTGCGACTGTTTTCGCTTCTTCTCCTTCTCTTCCTCGGCGGCTTTCTTTTTCAATTCGGCGATTTTAATCGGTTTTTCTCGAGCTTCCTTTTCCTCTCGTCGTTCTCGCTCTTCGCGAGCGAGGCGGTTTTTACGCGCTCGCTCTTTTTGGATTTGGACTTCGTTTTTGAAACTCTCGAGTTCGCTGAAGGAGCGCTCGACGGGCGCCAACGCTTCGCGGGCTATTTGGGCGTCTTTTTTCACCTCTCGAATGTTCTCTTTCACGTCTTTCGGTAAAAGAGGATTGAGCTCGTCCGGAACGACGTTGCTGATGTTAAAAATCAACGCCAATAACAAAGCGATGATGATGTACGGACTCAGCTGTAACGCCAACAACCCAACCGCGACGAAAGCAATCGCCATCGGGTGTTCAAACGCCCATCCGGCGGCGCCCGCGACAAACGTCCCCGCGCTCTCCGGATGCGACAGGACGCTATACGCGACCAAAATCGCGCCCAAGGGTAAAACTATCTTCTTTCCTATTTGCTCGATCGCTTTCGGGATGATGATCAAAGACGCCAGCGCGATCACCGCCGCCGCTTCCGGATTGTCCGTCGCCGCTCGGAACACATCCATCGAAAGTTCCGACAAGGACGGATTGCTCTGTTGGTGTTCAATCGTTTCTATTTTCTCTTTACGATGCGCGCGGAGGACGTTTTTGTGTCGCTCGACGTCTTCTCTGGCGCTCGCGAACTCTGGAAACTGCGTCGAAGTCGTCGTCGTCATCGTTCCGAGCGCAGCGGAGCGATGAAAAAAGGCGACGCCTTCCTCTTCGTTTGATTTCTTCTTCTTCTTCTCCGTATCTTTTTTTCTCGTCGGCGATGGCGACGATGATGTCGCCGTTGCCGACGACGGGTTTTGAAAGACCTTCTTCTTCTTCTTGCCAACCGAACTCGTCGAAAACGACGAAGCAGAGCACGAGCAAAGGATATTCGACGCGCGCATCTTCTCTTGTTTTCGTGTGTGTTTCTATCTCTCTATTGTGTATATCTAATATACAGCTGATGCGCTTTTTTTCTGATGTGAGAGAGATACTTTTCCCGAGAAAAAAGGGAAAAAAATGGTGTGCGCGAAGTGCGAGGTGAAGCTGAAACGCGTGATCACGCCAGACCCGTGGGCGCAGAGAGTCGCCGCCGCCGCGAAAGGCGGTGAGGTGGTTGGCGCCTCTTCCGCTTCTTCTTCCGCGCCGCGGGTTCTTTTGAACGAGAACAAAGCGTTGACGTCTTCTAAAAATTACATTCTCGGCAGCCAGTCCTGTTCCATCTGTAAAAAAAGTCTCCACCAGCCGGGTTTGTTTTGCCAACCGTGCGCGTTTCAGCAAGGGAAATGCGCCATGTGCGGGGTTGAGGTGCAAGACGTGTCGATGCACAACGTCGGTGGGGATTTGGAGAGGAAGTTGAGGGATAAGAGCATGAGAGAGAAGTCGGAAAAGTTGGCCAAATTGGAAAAGTTAGAGGAAGAGAGAGACAACTTGGAGGAAGAGAAGAGGAGGAAGAAGAGGAAGAAAGAAGAGAAGAAAGAGGAGGAGAAAGAAGGAAAGGAGGAGAAAGATGACGAAGAAGAAGGGGAGAAGAAGAAGAAGAAGAAGACCATCGCGACAGCCTCTCCTGCGGTGGTGGCTAAAATTGAACCGACTGGGGCGACGAACTTGGTCGGTTCGTTGCTGCAACAGTCCGCGGGCGCTTCGTTGGCGACGGCAAGTAACGCACCGACTTGGCAATACGACAGCAAGAGCGGTTACTACTTCGACGCGTCGAAGATGCAGTATTACGATCCAAAAACCAAGCTGTATTTCTGTTGTAAAACGAACAAGTGGTTGAAGCCGGAGAACGAAAAGCCAAAGAACGGGACGTTCAAAAGCGGCACGAGAAAACCGGACAAGTTTGGTTTATAGAGATTTTAGTTATTGTTTTTATAGGACGTACGTATAGTTAAGTTTTTCAAAACGTAGGATCCCTATCTCTCAAATTTGAATAGTCTACAACAATTTATTTGCTCATGTGTTCGCGAACAACCACTCGGTCGCGGCAGAAATATCGCCGCCCGTTTCTCGAATTGCATCTTTTGCCATTTTCTTGGTAAAACCCATGTTCACAAGCATCTCTACTGGCCCTTCGGCGCTCGGGCTGTTATCGTCATCGTCGTCGTCGTCGTCGTTTTTACTCTTTCTCGATTTCTTCGTTTTTTTCGCGGCAGGCTTCTTCGCCACCGCGGCTCTCTTTCCTGCGGCCACCCCGGCTGTTTTCTTAGCCTCGTTTGCGACGACGTTGGTCACGTCCTTCACCGTAACGTTCGCATTCTCCTCGTTCGTTGTCTTTGTCGTTGTCGTTGTCTGTAATTTACCTTCTTTGCTGTTCTCGCTAGTCGTATTTGCCATTCTCACCGCTAACAACCTCTTCCTCAATTGTTTCAACACCTCCACTTTCTCCTCTTCGTTCAACTCTCCTACTTTCACCTCGTCCACGTTCACGACGCGCTTCATCGGTCCCAATCCGCCGTTCACGCCGCCTTTATTGTGATTCTTCCCCATGTACGCCGCCGCGCCTAAACCGGCATCTCGAACTGGTTTCGGAACCTCGATCGCCTCGATTTGCTCCGGAGTCAAGCCGTACAAGCGCACGTTTTCCTCCCGCTTCGCCTTCAACTCTTCCTTGCTCATCTTCCCTCCTTGGTTGGTAATCAACCCATTCTTACGAACCACATCTTCGCCCGTCAAGGCATCGTTCGCTTGCTTCACCGCCAACACGTCCAAATTTAAACCCGTGTACTCCGCCAGAGACTGTTTTCCGAGCAAACGCTGCGTTTGACCGTTCAACTGTTGGATCTGTTTCCCGGGAAGCGCTCCCGAGTCGACGATTTGTACCCATCTCCCGACGCCAAACTTTTTCAAAACGATGACTAAGTTTTCAACCTCCGGTTTCGTCCACCCTGTGTTTATTGTTTATCGCATCGCGCAGAAAAGACACGCGCAGAGAGAGAAAGAAACAACAGAGCGAGCGTGAGAAAGAGAGTTCAACGAACGGACGGACGGAAAACGAACGCAAAGAGAAACACTCCAAAGCGCGTGCGTGTGTTGGGGAAAAAACAGATTTCAAAAATTTTCAAAATGCAACACGACGCGTATGCACACATCTTTTAAAAGAACGCGCGAGAAAAGGGTCGCGCCCAAAAAGGCAAAGCGAACAAAAGAGAAGAAGAAACAAACGCGTACCTGGAGAAGGGGTGAAGTTCCACAAACTTCGCGCGTCGCCTACTTTTGGTCCTTGTTCCGCCATCTTCTTTTTTTCGCAAGAGACGACGACGAGAGGTTTTGTGTGGATGCGAATGAGAAAAAAAACAAGCGCATCCGATTTGTTTAGGGTTTTATTTTCTTTAGGGTTTAGGGTTTAGGGTTTGGTGTGTGCCCCTCATTTTTGGGGAGAAAAAAGCGCGCAAATCATCACCGCACGACACACCACGCGCACGCGCAAAGCGCAATCGAGAGACGACATATACGTGGAGAGAAAAAGAAAAGAGAGTCCTACTTTTTTTTGCTCGCGCGTTCGTCGCTATACGTATATATATACGTTTAAAATGGCCGGCGGTGCTTCTTTGCCTTCTTCTTCTCCCGGAGGAGGAGGAGGCAACGGCACGACGACGACGAGACGACAATCGCTCGTGTACATCGTCACCTTCGCGTCTCTGTTCATGCTCGTCGCGCTGTACGACTGGGAGAACGTCTCCTCCTCTTCTTCTTCTTCTTCTTCTTTTCGCGACGAAGGCGTTTTCAGGGAAGATTCCGCGGCGAGCATAAACGATTTAGAGCGAGTGGACTCGGAGAAGTTATCCAGTCGATTGGAAGAGTTGAGAGAGGAGAAGCGACGGATTGAAGGCGAGTTGATTATCGCGCGAGAAGGCGAAGAAGAAGAAGAAGAAGAAGACGGGATGACGCCGGAAAAGCGGAAGAGAGAGTACGACGAAAACAACTTCCCGGAAGCAATAATTGAAAACATCGAGCGAGATATAGGGCACGGAGCGAGAGCGCAGCGCGGGCCGGAGGAACCAGCGAGGACGATGGAGTTGGCGCGGTTGCGGTGTTTGAACGCGCCGGAACCGTGGTCGCCGTTCGACGCCGGGAGGAAGAAGGATAACGACGGGAACGTGAGAGGGAAAGGAGGAGATAGGAGCGCGAGGAGGAGGAATGTGCTCTTTGATTTCGCGGAAGAAGAAGAAGAAGAAGAAGAAGAAACGGTAGAAGATAGGACGAGCGGGAGGAAGCTTTTGGCGTACAGACTTCCGGCTGGGAAATATAAGCCTTTACAACCAAAGTGCGCGGCGAGCGAACGCGTGAAGAAAAGCATAAGGGCCGGTGAAGACGCCATCGTCGGGTGCTTGAAAACCAACAGGTGCTCGCACGCCATAGAAGACGTCTTTAAAGCCGTGCAAAACTTGGATGGCATTAAATCTTTGAAAAATTACGTCAACTGTATCATCGTCAACGGGCAAGCGAAGGGATGCGGATCGATTTCGGGCAATCCGGAAACGTACCCGTATATCGGGACAAAACCACCGCCGAAAGCGAAGAAAGAAACGACGCGAACGTATAAAACATGCGCCTTGGTAGGTAACGGTCCTGGCTTACAACGCGACGGTATGGGTGAAATCATCGATAAGCACGACGCGGTCATTCGATTCAACACCTTCGTGTCCAGTGGCGTCTGGCAAAACTACACGGGAGTCAAATCCACCTTGCGCGTGTTCAACAAAAAGCGCGCGGAGACCATGAAGAGCACGAAAAACGTCTACATTTCGTCCACGAAAACGAAAGATAAAAAAGACGTCGAAAATGAGCTGTGGATCTTCTGGAACTACATGTCCTTCCCGTTCCTCCCTCCGGTTTTACGAGCGAACAAAAACACCGCCATCATGGCCCCAGACGTCATCAAATACATGGTCAACGGCTACTTCAAATCTCGATCGGATTTACACCGTTTGGGATATAAAGGTTTCCAGTGCCCAACCAACGTAAACTCCGGGATCCACGCCATGTACATGGCCATGCAAATGTGCGAACGTGTCAACTTATTCGGTTTCAGTTACAGCATGGACATGTTGAACAAACGCAACGACGCTCGATCTCCTCGCATGTCTCGATTCCACGATTGGGCCTTCGATACCATGTTGGTCAGATTGTTGCATCTCAGCGGGTACGTCAACGTGTGCACTTCGTAGGTGATGCGATGATAGTTTTTATTCACGGTAGTTTTAGTCGTCGTCGTAGTAGTAATAGTAATGATAGTAGCGATTAGAGACGGCGATTTAGCGGCAAAATCACCACCACATCAATTGTCACGCATCAAAAAGCCCAAAAACGCAGAAAAAAAAAGAAAAGAAAAAAAAGTCAATCAATTTTCTCCAATTCGCGCGCGCGCGTCACTCACGTAAAAAGGAGTACCCACGCGCACCACCACCGCGACCGACGGAGAGACACAGGACAGTCCTGTCGTTTGTTTTTGCGCGCGTTGTCGTTCAGAAGAAGAAACTCCTCTACATCGAACTACGCAAGAGAGCGCTCGCCTCGTGTCTGAAACGATCGCGGGGAAGGCGGCCTCTCTCTCTCTCTCTCTCTCTCTCTCTCTCTCTCTCTCTCTCTCGATTAGATTCGATTGATTTGCTCACTCCCACGTTACTCACACGCCGGGAAAAGAAATAATATGGCGCTCATCGATGCGTCCTTCTCGGGATTCCTCCGTGCGATTTTAATCGGCTACGCCGCGTATTCTGCGTACGCGATTCGATTGATGGCGGTGCACGAATACGGGAGGATCATTCACGAATTCGACCCGTGGTTCAACTTTAGAGCGACGCAATATTTAGCGGAAAACGGATGGAAGAAATTTTCCACCTGGTTCGATTACATGAGCTGGTACCCGCTGGGGAGACCGGTCGGGTCGACGATTTATCCCGGGATGCAAATCACCGCGGTGACGCTGTGGAAGGTGATTAATGTGTTTACGCCGTTTTCGTTGAACGATACTTGCGTGTTTTTTCCGGCGTGGTTCGGCGCGGCGGCGACAGTATTGACGGCAATGTTGACGTACGAGTGTTCTGGGAGCACGTGGGCCGGGGTGGTCGCGGCGTTGATTATGGCGGTGATTCCGGCGCACACGATGAGATCCATCGCGGGCGGTTACGATAACGAGTCCTTAGCGGTGACGGCTATGATATTGACGTTTTACTCGTGGGCGAGGTCGAATAGAAACGAAAAGTCGTGGCCGTTGGGCGCGGTTGCCGGTTTGTGCTACGTGTACATGGTCGCCGCTTGGGGCGGGTACACGTTCGTTTTGAACATGGTTGGTTTACACGCGGCGGCGTTAGTCGCGTTGAACCATTACACGGATGCGTTGAGAAAGGCGTATTCGTTGTTTTGGATCGTGGGTACGTTGGGAGCGATTCAATTTCCAGTGGTTGGGTTACAACCGATCAAAAGCGCCGAGCAAATCGGTCCGATGTTTGTGTTTTTCGGTTTGAACATTATCGGGTATGGGGAGATGTTGGTGAAGAAGCAAAAGCTGCAAGGCGACAGGAAGAAGGCGTGGCAGTTACGAATAAGGGTGTACACGGGAGCGGCTACGATTGCGTGCGCTATTTGTGCGGCTTTGGCGCCCACCGGATGGTTTGGACCGTTGTCTGTCCGCGTGCGTGGTTTGTTCATCAAACACACGCAAACTGGGAACCCCTTGGTAGATTCAGTCGCTGAACATCAACCGGGGACCGCGGACGCGTACGAGAGGTACCTGCATCAGTCCATGTTCATGACTGCCCCGATTGGATTCCTCTTCGCCGTTGCGCACTTTTTTGCGCACGTCAATCCGCAATCTTTGTTCTTACCGTTGTACGCGTGCGTAGCGTATTATTTCGCGAACAGAATGGTTCGTTTGATCATCTTCTTAGGTCCGATTGCGGCGAGTTTGTGCGGGATCGCGGTTGGTTACGCCCTCGACGATTTGCACAAGATTTGCAAGAAATACGCCGTTCGATACTTGGAAGGCCAATCCGTTTTGTTCCACGTCGACGAAGACGAGAAGAAAGCGAAAGGGGAGGCAAATAATAAAGCGAACGAACCGCCGGCGAAGCTTTCCAACACGAAAATGAAGAAGAAATACTCCAACGGCAACATGGCCTCTTCCTCTTCGAGCGCAAAAAATAAAGAATCCTTTGCCAACGACCCGAGAGGAGCCGTCTCAAAAGTCTACCACTCCAACGTTTCCGTCCTGTTTCGTCTGGTGATTATTTGTCTCGGTCTCGCGAACTTTGCTACCATGTGGCCTGCATTCATGCAATACTCCCACGATATGGCGGAAGGCATGTCTATGCCGTCTGTAATGTTCAAAGGCCAACTCCGAGACGGACGAGTCATTCTCGTTCGCGATTACATGGACGCCTACGAGTGGGTTCGAGACAACACGCCGGAAGACGCTCGCATCATGGCATGGTGGGACTACGGTTACCAAATCACTGGTATTGCCAATCGCACCTCCATTGCGGATGGAAACACGTGGAACCACGAGCACATTGCCAACCTTGCGCGAACACTCACCGCTCCGGAAGATGAAGCGTACGACGTCATCCGTCACTTGGCCGATTACGTTCTCGTGTGGACGGGCGGCGGTTCCGACGATATGGCGAAATCGCCGCACCTCTTCCGCATTGGCGCCAGTATCGGTCAAAAGGGTGGCACCGTGGACATGATGGACATCCACCGTAAATTCGGCGTCGACCGCCAAGGCAGACCGACGCCCATGATGGCTAACTCTTTACTCTACAAACTCGTCTCCTTTGAAGGCGGCGTCTCCGAAGACCACTTCGAGGAAGTCTTCACGACGAAATTTAGAAAAGTCCGCGTGTACAAAGTCGTCGATGTCGACATAGAATCCCGAAACTGGCTCGCGGATCCCAACAACCGCGTGTGCGACCCGCCGGGAAGTTGGCAGTGCCCGGGTCGGTACCCGCCGGCGCTGAAAAAGTACCCGAAGTTGATCAAACCTGCCTATCCCGCGGAGAGAGAAAAGATGGCCGCGGAGAACGCCAAGAAGAGAAAAGCGAGCGGTAAATCGGAACTTTAAATAACATTAATACTACTTTAGAAAGAGAGAGAGAGAGAGAGAGAGAGAGAGAGAGAGAGAGAGATTGCCGTTGCTGCTGTTGTTGTTATTATTAGACGTAATCGTATACACGCACACGAAAGCTTTTCCTCCGCGCGCGTCGTCGTCGTCGTTGTTTTTTTCCACATATTCCGGTTTGACTTTTCTCACACGTCAAAATTTTTTTCCAATTCGAATCGTCACCAAACTCAGACTTTCGCTGTTTGTAAACAAATCGCGCGCACACACACGCGCACACGCACGTAATAATGGCCGAACCACCGGGAACGAGAGATGTGTTCACCGAGTGGTTCGCCCTGGCGGACGCGGACAGAGACGATCGCGTCTCCGGTCAAGAAGCCGTTTCGTTCTTTACGAAATTCGACCAATTGGTGAAAAAAGATCTCATCGAGTGTTGGGAAATCGCGGACGAATATAAGCGCGGATTTTTAACCCTGAGAGAGTTCAAAGTCGCCATGGGGGTGGTGTCGCTGAAACAAGCCGGGGTGCGAGAGATTACCGCAGCGCACGTGCAGCTTTTGCGAAGCGGAGAGACGAGAGGTTTACCGACGCCAGTTTTAAAGAGCGGGGAGCGTTTAGGGGAATCTCCGAGTGGAGGTGGAGCGCCTTCGTCGTCTTCATCCGGCGAGAACGAAGCAGCGGCGGCGAACGGCGCGATGGAACAACAACAAGAACAAGAACAGAAGGAGGTGGCTGCCACAATGACGACGATGACGAGTGGAAGACCGATGCTGAGCGACGATATATTCGCGGCGTACGATCAACCGCCGCCGCAGACGAGCGGCGGTGGATTAGACAGTTTCAATGCTGCCGGAGGAACAGGATTTGACGGCGGTTTTACAGCGACCGGTCCACCGGTAGGTTCATTTAGCAACGATGCGTTCAGTAGTGCGCCTTCTTCTTCGGCAGCATCAGCAGGGTTTCACGCTCATCCTTCTACGTCGTCTGATTTTAGCAGCGGTTTCGATTCCAATTTTCAACCGCCACCGTCGTCGCAGGCTTTTGCTCCTGCTGCGCAGGTGCCTCCCGCCGTTGGAATGCATGCTTCTTCGCAAGCTTGGCCGCCAATGGGCCCAAGCGATTACCAGAGATATCAAATCCAGTTTTTACAAAGCACGAATAATGATCCGAACGCGTCGATTCCGGCGCAAGTGTGCGCTCCGATGATTGCGGCATCCGGGTTGGAGAAACAAGTTTTGAAGCAAATTTGGGAAATTGCAGATGCGAGAAAGATTGGTGCGCTGGCGTGGCCAGAGTTTGTGGTTGGAATGTACTTAGCAGATGTCATAAAGACGAGGGGTATGCAGTGTCCAGAAGTGATGCCGCCGCTGCCATTTCCTCCGTTTGATCAAGACGCGGCTGGTTTGTTGACAAACGTCGCGCCTTCGTTTTCGATGGCTCCCAATACTGCCGCTGCTGCTGCCGGTGCCGCACCGCAACAGCAACAACAGCAGCAACAACAAATGTTTGCTGGTGTCCAAGCACCAGTCGCGCAACCAGATACGTTTAGCTTTATCTCTGGTTCTCAACTTCGCGATGAGTTCAATACCGTCTCGGCCACGGTGAGCACTACATCTCACACCAGCGATGCGTCGTTTACCTTTCGCGGTCCGCAACTCGATCTCTCTGCAGTCCCAGAAGCCGAGCGACAGTTCGCGGAAACGCAATTAAATGGCGCAAAACAAGCCGACGAAAACTTATTCGCGCAAGAAAACAGAGAAACCGAAAATAAAATGTCCGCTAAAGCTGCGCAAGAGGCTTTAGGTAATTTAGCGTTGTTTCGTAGGAAATGCGAGGCGAATTTAGCGGAGGCGGAGAATAAAGCCTCAGTCGCGGAAAGCGAAGCGAACGAGTTAAAGAAAAAAGTCGAAGAGGCTAAAAAAATGTGCGAAGAGCTGATTCAGAAGAGCGAACGAGATGGTGACGATTCCATTGCGAAACGATTAGAGAAAGCGAGAGAGGAAAGAGACGCGTTGCGAGCGCAGTTGGAGGAGGAAAACGCGAAACTTCGAGAATTGAGTGGAAATAGCGCGTCGAGTGCCTTAAATACGGCGGAAATGGAACGAGAGATTGAAAATGCGGAGAGAGACGTTGCGAAATTAAAAAATGACATCGCCTTAGCGCTAAAACGATTGCAAGTGGCGAATGAACGCGCAGATTTGACGACGCAACTGGCCAATGTTTCCATGGCTGCGGAGAAGAAAGAGCGAGAACAACCTCCTCCTCCTCCTCCTCCTCCTCCTCCAGCTCCTCAACCATCGGCCATGACGCCAAACGGTTCTTGGGGAGGCGTTCAAATTCCACCTTTACCACCAATGCCGACGCCGGCACCACCGACGCCGGAGGCTGCTAAAGTAGGCTTCGACCAATGGAACGAGTGGAACACGACCAAGACGCCGCCGGTTGCGGCGAAACCGCGACAGCAACCGCAACTTCAAGATGACCTATTCAGCAATTCACCTCCACTCATTCCTCCAGCTGCGGTGCATACGAAACCGACACAAAAGCAACAAGAACCAAAAACGACGGACAGCTTTGATTTTTCCGCGCCAACGCCGCGAGATTTCGCCCCTCCGGCGGTTGCCGCCGCGTTGTACTCGCAAGGCAGTTCTGGAGGCTTCTTCTCGGACGACGAGACGACGCCGAACCATTCGAGAAATCCGAGCGGGGTAGACGGAATCAATTTCACCAACACTAACACCACCGCGACATGGGGCGAGTCATCGGCACCTGCTCTGTTTAATCTCCAACAACAAAGCGGCGTCTCGCCTGCGCCGACTTCTCCCAACGTCGTAAAGACGCCGGAAAACTTCGTCGACCCGTTCGCCGACGGCGACGAAGTCGAGGATAGTTTCGACGATCCTTTCGCGTGAAAATATAAAAAGTATGTCCGTAGAATTGCAACAAAAGTAGCTCACGTTTTAAAACGCATGAACATAATAGAGAGACGCATACAGCGCGGTAACGTATACATCATTCATTCGCTCTTCTCTGCTTCGCGTTTGAAGAAACTGAGCACACACCTTCAAAATAGTGTTTAGGGTTTAAGATACGCAAAATGTCCTCCTCCAATCCTGAATTCCCGCACACACGAAATCAGAGAGCGCGCAAAAATACGAACGCAAACGCGAAGCAGAGAGAGAGAGAGAGAGAGAGAGAGAGAGAGAGAAACCCACGCAACAGACCCCTCCATTTTTCTCCCTCTCTCTCTAAAGCATGTTTAAGCGCTAAAAATCCAACGCCACGAGCGGGAGTGCCAAAAAGCTCAATTTTACGGTGACCATTCACGAGTTAATTCTCCCGGTCTTTCCTACCACCACTACTTCTCGCGGCGATGGTGATGCTTCTCGGAACAACAACGACAACGACAAAACGACGAACGCGTTGAGAGCAATCGCGTGGTACCGAGGGAACAGGAAATCGGGCGTGACGAGAAGCACCGTCGCGAAACCGCACGGAGAAGGAGGAGAAGGGCACCGAGAAAATCGAATTGGGGATGCCCCCAATTCTTCTTCTTCTCCCTCTCTTTGGGAAAGGCACGATTTCGCAGACGAAACGTTCGCGTTTGAGGCGACAATGACGGAAAATCAGAACAAAAAGAAATCTCTGCGATTTTTAATACTAGAGGCGAACAAAAACGAAGCGGAAGCACCGAAGGAAGGGGTGAAGAAGGTGGCTGGGATGCACGTGGGGACGGTGGATTGCGATTTGTGCGATTTTATGAGGCCGGAGCGCAGAGGCGGGAGGATGGGCCAGAAGGTAACGGTGGAGGTTGAGTTGGAGCAGAAGTTTTTAGAAGGGAAAGGGAAGAATGTTTTGAAGTATTCATCGATGCCAAGAGTGAGTGGGAGAGCGAGAATGACGATGACAATTCGACACGACGGGGAGGATCCTACGGGAGGAAGCTCGTTCGCCGCGGCTGCGGATGGAAGCGCTCAGAGCGTGGGACCAGAAAATAAAAACAATCGTTTCTTGAGATTAAACCAGGAGCAGCAAGAAGCGAGTACTAGTAGTGATAACAACGTGAACAGCAACAACAACAACACTTACAATAGCAACGGTAGTGGTGGTGGTGGTGGTAGTCAAGACCAAGATACTCGGCCGATATCCACATTTTCAGTGGCGGACGTCGTGAAGCCAGGGCAGCGACCGGTCGGAAACGTCGCCACAAATCGCATGCCGCTGGCGAAACCATCGTCGTCCTTACACGCGTCGCGATTTGGTGCGGGTGGGGCAGCAGGGGTTGTAGTAAATGCAGCGAGACCAGCAATGTCTAGCGAAAACGACGCAATTATGATGGATGCGTCCAAATCTACCGCTAAGATGTTTGCCCGCAACCGATTCGAGAATGTACCATCAACCGCATCTGAGCAACCGCAAGCGAATGAAGTCGATGATGATGATCATCATGATGGAGAATGGAACCCATTTTCCAATAAGCACGATAATCAGAAACATCAGCAACAGGAAGAAGAGAAAGAAGCCACCGAAGAAGACTGGAATCCGTTTGCTGCACGTCGCGGAAATGGCGAGTCGCCGAGCAATAACTTGGGCGCAACGATAAGCGCAGCGGATAGAAGCGAGACGCCACGTATGGGCGATTCAAATGCTCCTGACAACAATGCCTACAAGAATGATGCTCTTGACGACAAAGAAGTCGATAGCGACGGCTTCCTCCTAGATTCAGATTTAGAAACGGAAGATGACGAGTTCGTTAGTGACGAGGATGATGACGAAAAGCAAGAAGATGATGAAGATGACATTGACGATGCGCTCACGCATCGCACTTCTCATAACGACGAGACGTACGTCGATGATGACGATCGGTGCACAACGCCGCCTCTGACACCCGGACCTACGCGACCACCGCCGACGCCTCCGCATAGAAAAAGTTCGTACGCGGGAAGTTCGGTCGATCACCGCTCTGAGTTACGAGATCGAGAGGAATTCGCGACGCACGGCACTCCTAATCCCGCGGGCGGTCCGATGTTTGTGGACAAGTCTCCTGAATTTAGGAGACGATCGTTAAAGTTTCGCACGGATAAACAATTGTTTGCAGATGACGTTCTTGAATCGAAAGGCTCGCCGCCGTTTCGAAATGCGCGCACGAATAGTTTGTTAGTGGACGTCTCCTTGGAAAGTAACAGAGACGATTTGCGCCGACGATCCTTCAATAATTCCATGGATCGATCCAGAGGCGATTTTGATTGGAGCAGCATACCTATGCCGCAAGTCGCAGCGGAAAGTTTGTTGTTGCAATCGCAGAGACACAACAGTAATAACAATGCCGCTTCTTCGCACACGGCGAGAAGCGATGCTCCCTCGTCACCGACGAAAAATTCTGAACTCTCCATGGTTGAGCGCATTTCACAAGATTGGGATTTAGAGTATCGTGCGAGTCTTCGCGCGAGTTCTGAGGGCAATCGGTCCGAAGGCGTTCGCTCATCTCTCTTGAACGCGGAGAGTCAACCAACTAATCGCACGTCGACCGATACTAAAGGCGCTGTACAACAACTAGAACAAGAACTAGAAATGGTCAAAACGAGATACGAGCATGAAATTTCCGAACTCAAAGACGACCTCTCTGAAGAGCAACAAAAGAACCAGAGAATATCTGAACAACTCGAACGCACAAAGAAAAACTTGGACGAAACAAAGTTGGAGCTCGGAGCCACGCAAGTTTCTCACGCCAGACTGGAAGATGAAAACGAACAGTTGAAGAATCTTGCGCAGACTCTGAAGCAAAATATGGCGGCGGCGGCGCGAAGCCAACAACAAAACAACGAGAGTGCCGAAATCGCCGCGGCGCAAAATTCTTTAAAAGTAGCATCTTCAGAACGAGAAGAGGCTAGAAAGGAAATCGAACAACTGCGTCAAGTCATCGAAACTTTGAGAACGGATTTGAGTAACGAAAAGGCGAGGACGTCCTTAGAATTCGCCATGCGTAAATCGTCTTTGGGTGACGACCAATCCGACGTCATCATGCGAGAAGCCGGTCATGCGTACTCTTCGAGTGGGAACGATTCAGACGGGGATATGATTCCACCGTGGGCGAAAAGAAGCACGACTGTTGTCACAAAATTCGACCGTCTCAAATCAACCAGGGCTATTGTTGACGAAGACTCAACTGATGAGGAGGAAACGGACGATGGCGAAGAGGTTAACGATGATAACGATCCAGTAGTTCCTCAAGATGAACAAGGAGGAGTGTTGCATCACCAACACCAAGCGACGACGACGACTATAAAAGAACACAGCGCACTCATTGAAGCCGCTCTCGTTCGAACGCCGCAAACGACGGAGAATTTCGTCGTCGCCAAGACGTTGTTTGCGTACGCCTTTCAAGACGACGAAGAAGAAGACGAAGCATCAAGAGAAGAGAGGTGTTATCGCGTCCTCGACGCATTTAGTGGATGCATTCGAGGTTACGCATTCGATGAACCGAAGCAATTGGTTGCAATTTGGGTACAAATAGCTGCATTCGCGAGAGGTTTGAAATCGAAAGGCAACAATTTTGCCGCTGCTTGGGAAGATGCCAGAAAATTGAGGGACGAAACGTTCACGTTTGCGTTTGAAGCTGTGTGGCGCCGCGCGATGTATCCATGCATCATGTGCACGAGCGACGACGAGTGTGCGGCAGAATCCATAGAAAAACGAAACGAACTAAAAGGTGACGGCGAACGCGTTGGGCGCGTCTACGTTCGTGCTTTGGATCGTGCTGCGATTCTCCTCGGCGTCAACGAAACCGCGAACCAAGCGCCGGGCTTGGCGATTGCCAATGCGGCCATCTTACGAGCGATACTTTCTCGATTAGATAACGCATTAGTTCGAACAATTTTATTGTTGGAGGAAGCGTCGAACGATACCTTAGATCTTATCAAAGATGTCGCTAATCTAGTCCCGGGAAAAGGCGTCGTGAGCTTCTCCGCTGGGGCGCATTTGAAACAATGCGTTTCGCTCGTCTCTCGCTGGTCGGAATCCATCGGCGGCATGTCAACTTCAAATGGCGCGACGCCATTCGTCGCGCTTTCAGTCAGTCGAAGCTTAGCGGACGCAATGATGGTCCCAAGAGTCAATTTAATGGACGAAACAGTCCGTTCAGGCATCCAAGGTCAACTCACGAACGTCATGATTGGCAAAATTCTAGAAAAACGAGTCAAATGCGAACTGGACGACGACCGCGTGGACCCTAACACGGCTGCCGCCATCGCCGAGTGCGTCATTCGATTGAGCGAAGAAGACGACAAAGCGAAGACAACAACAATAGCAGTAAACGCTTCTGCCTTCTTAGATTTCAACGCGGACAAAATCGGTGCCGATCAAGTTTGGGATGAGCGTCAGTTTCTCCTCCGCGAATCTCGCGACGCTTTAGAGCGCGCCAAGGCCTCCTCCTTCCCTCGGTTCGCCGAGCGTTGGTTTTTAAGGTGAACATGTATCAAAGAAAAAGAAAACGCGCGCGCCACGCGGCAGCGCACAGATAAAACGAGAGAGTGTATAGAACAACAACGCAAACTGATGGTAGTAACAGTCATCGTGTGTAATATATCATCTAATAATAAAAAGCGCTCGCGTAAGTATTCGCGAAAGAGGAGATCGATCTTCTTCCCTTTTTTTTCACTCGTTCATTCTCCAAAATTTTCTCACTCTTCCGGTGAGAAACAACGACACGCGCGGACAAAAAGAGAAATGAAAAAGAGAGACCCTTTGCACCACATCCCTCGGTCGAAGTGGGAAAAGTCCGTGGCGTTGAAATCCGCCAACGTGAGCCGGACCGGGTATTTTATCAACGCGCAAGGGATGAAGATACGATGGTACGCGTGGGACGCGAAGAAGACAAAGACGAAGAAAAATGGAGAAGATGAGGACGACGAGATCGGCATCGTGGTTGGCGCGCACGGATCGGGAGCGCACGCCATGTTTGAGTGGCTCCAAAGCGACCCGATGGGCACGCCGAGAAACAAATACAAGAATTCCTGGATTGAGATGATGAACGAGAGAGGTTTTACGTTTTACGGGTACGATCACCAAGGCGCCGGGAGGAGCGAGTGTGCGAGAGGCTGCGTGGCGTTTATGGAACGCGAATCGGATTTGGTGGAAGATAACGCGCTATTTATGGAGCTCGTGAGGGAGAGACACAACGGTGGAAGTGATAGCAAGAAAAGTAGCGCTGGTAGAACGAGTAGTCGAAGTAGAAGCACGCGTAGTAGCAGTAAAGATAGCGTTGGGAGAAAGAAAGTGTTCGCGGCGGGCGTTTCGATGGGCGGGTTCGTCGTCGCGAGAGCGGGGATCGAGTACCCGAGTTTATACAGCGACGGCGTCGTCTTATTGTGTCCGATGCTTTCCTTGAAGAAGCTGCGCGCGCACGCGTCGAACAGAATCGTTCTGAAAATCTTGCGCTTGTTCTCCATATTCACCCCGACGTGGGAAGTCGGCAAAACGCACAAGAACAAAAAGTTTCCGCTCTGTCAAAAAGAGATGGAAGAAGATCCGCTCTGCTGGCCTTCCGGCGTCCGCGGCATTCGCGCGAGAACGGCCGCGGAGTGCTATTTCGGCACCGTTCGCTTAAACAAACCCGGCGTGATTGAAAAGTTCACCCACCCGGTGATTGCCTTCCACTCCGTCGAAGATCCCATGACGGACTGTTCCGGTTCGGAGTCCTTCATCGAGCGCTGTCGATCCAAGGATAAAACCATGGTTCGATGTTCGAACGCGTTCCATCACGACTTGCAACACGTTAAGGGGTACAGCGAACCCATCGGCGAGGAAATGTGCGAGTGGCTCGCGAACAGAGCGTGAGAGTATAACGGGAGGGAGAGAAACTGAGAGTTTACTGAAAAGTATCGACGACGATGATGACACATACATTAATTTTTTTTGTAATCACTTCACAACTTGTATCTAAACAAGAAGAAACCGAAGACACCTCTCTCGTAAACGCAAAGCGCTTCTTCTTCGTCTTCTTCTTCTTCTCCGTTTCCAAAAAACAAAGAGACCCCTTACCAATTCGTCGGACAACGCGCACAGACGCGCGCACGGATGAGCGCTCGATGATGACAGCAGCGGTTTAAAAAAGAATGCTTCTTCCATTCAAAAGCGCATTCGCTCGAACGCCATCGTCGTCGTCGTTGTTGTCGTGTTCTCTGGCGATGTTCTTCTTCTTCTTTCACGTCGCCGCCGCCTCGCGAGACGAACCCGAAGCGCGCCGCGGGTGTCCAGCGTTGTTCGCCGGGGAAGCGTGCGCGGAGTTGCGAGCGAATCTTCCGGAGTGCGTCGATGGCGCTTTCGATGGTGGGTGGATTTCTTTGCACCGAAACGCGGTCGTTCCTTCTTCTTCGGCGGCGGCGGCGATGGGCGAAGAAGAAGGGGAAGCGAAAGTTAACGATGAAGACGGCGACGAGGGCGAGGGCAACTACTGGCGCGCACCGAGAGATATTTCGGAAGAAACTGCGGCGATGCTTCCTGAATTTGACGTATTCGGCACGAGCGGTCGAAGCCGCCGCGCGGCGGCAAAGTCGTGCGCGCTCGTCTCTTCGGGCGCGAGCATGTCGGGATCAAATCTCGGCGCAGAAATCGACGCGAATGAAATTGTCGTTCGCTTTAATAACGCACCGACGAAAGGTTACGAAGCTGACGTCGGAGGGAAGACGAGTTTGAGGTTAACGAATGCTATTTTTCAAGGTTATCGAGAGAAGGATGGAGAGGCGGTGTTGGCGAAATGGTGCCAAGAAGCGAGTCGAGCGCCGTGCGGCAAAAGGGACGAGTTGACGCGATTGATCGAGAAGAAAGCGCACGGCTTAAACCCGCGATTTTTTGATTACGCCAACTCGAGATATTTTCGAAAACTCGGAGAGCATCCGTCCAGCGGTATGGTGATGACGTTGCTCTTGTTGCACAAATGCGAAAAAGTCACGCTGTACGGATTCAACGGGAAGCAGTTGAAGCGCTGGTATTACCCGAAGAGAAAGAAAGGTGAAAATGCACCTAAAAAGAAAGATTGGTTGAGAGAGAAGCGATGGACGGTAGATGGAGATTGGGTGTACGCGAGACCTTCGAGCGATACTTTCGACGACGATCCAAACGTTCGAGAAGACGAGGAGTTCTCGGAGGAGGATGAGGAGAAAAGCGCCGCCGAAAGACGGACGCGAAGACGGATTCGAAAACAACGCCGCTTCTCTCGCTCGTCGTCGTCGTCGTCGTCGTCGTCGTCTTGGAACCTCCTCTCTCGCAGAGGCCTTCTCCTCGCGAACAATGACAACAGAACGAGCGATTTAACTCTCCGTCCTCCTTCCAGTAGCAGTAGCATTAGTAGCGATAGCGATAGCGCAGCCTTCGATAGTAGTAGTAGTACTACTACTCGCGCTCCCGGAGGCGTCCACGAAGACGCAGAGATGGAAGAAAAAGAACATCGAACCAGACGTCAAAGAAGAACGCTTCTCCACGCGGTGAAAGCCGAGAGAGCGTGCGTGGACCAGTTGCAAGCGCTCGGGTTTCTCAGCGAGGCTAACCCGTAGACTTTTTTGTAAAAAGACGCAGAGAGAGCTACGTAGAGAGAGACGCGAGCGTTCTCAACACCCATTGTATTTTTATGCACTTAATTGACCGGATTTTTATTAGTGTCGGGAAAATGTTTCGATCAACCTTCCTCACATTCGTAAACGCGCGCGATCAGTCGCCTCACTCTGATCTTCTCGAAAGAACAAAAAACATGTTTAAAAAAGTAGCCCTCTTCGCCTTTCTCGGCTCCGCGAGCGCGGTCAAGTGCGTCTTCTTTTTGCTTTTACTTTGTTCTCTCTCTCTCTCTCTGAATTTTCATTTTTCCGACACGCTGCTGACGCGTCCCTCTTTCTCTTCGATTCTCCCCGGGGAAAATATCTTTCTGTGTACTGATGATGACGATGCTTTAAAACACACAGGTTCGGCCAAGACTTCACGGACACTCTGCACAAGAAACCGGAACCGTTGAAAGGACCGGCGTACTCGCTCGACGACGAAGGGACCGGTTTATTCGCGGACGACATGCAACAAGCGTTCGCGCACGGATTGAAGTGCGGGTCGTGTTTTGCCGTCCTGAACGAGACGAAGTGGATGTTGACCGATATCGTCGATAAAGCGGGAGGAGAAGCGGAGCTGACGAGAGAGGAGATGCTGGAGAAGTTGTTGGAAAAATTGGACGACGAAGAGCTGTGCGATCAGATTGGCGATTTGTACGGGGTGAAGTACGAGGACGGGTTGACGTTGGCGAAAGCTTGGGAGGCGCTCGTGACGGCGTCCACGCTGAAGGAGAAACTGTCCAGCTTGGATTTGGAAGCAAAAGGCGTGACACTCGAGAAAGGGGACATTGGAAAGCACGCGGTAGCAGTGTTGGCGAGGGCGAAAGAAGATGTGGATTTTGGTTTGCACGGAAGAGATGCGGTCAAAAAATTGGAGCAAGGCGAGGCGGAAAGGTTCGACCCAAAACGGTTGGCGTATCACATTTTCAAGCAACACGAAGACGAGGAAAAAGAGTTGAGCGAAAAAGATAAGGAGCTCATAAGGGAAAGAATTTTGACGCATCCGTGGTCGAGCAAAAGACAAAAGATGGTTTTGGGAATGCAATGCGAAGCGATGGTGAAGAGCGCCACGTTTAAGGATTTGGTGACACTGTTCATGATTGACGAGGAACATCACTGGCAAAGTTGCGCCGGAACCGGCGCGTGTAAATGGTCGAGTGGAATTAGGAAAGGAGACAAGATGGTGAATAAACACGAAGAATTGTAATGATGATGATGAATGAAAACCAACGATACAAAGTCCAACAAGTTTTTTTGACATGTTTCGTTCACGTACAAAATTTTTTTCATCGCGTAAGCGCTATTGTAGAAAGTAAAATCAAACTTTTAGGAATCGCCACTCGTAGTTATCGTATTTCTGCATGGTCACGATAATTTTTCTCTTCTTAGCGATGACCTTCACTGACGATCGCTCTGGGATGATCGTTTTATACAATTTCGGTAAAAACACCCTGTACGCCGCTTTGGCGCATATGGCCCAAATCTCAAACGCTTGCTCCAAAAATTCCATCTTGACGTTTTCGCTCTCGATTTCCTCTGGGAGAATGAAATATATTTTGATTTGAAAGCCAACGTCCTCGTGAGAGTAGGTTTGTAAATCGACTCGCGGAAAGTTTTCAGATGGCAAGAGTTTGGAGACATCGATGATGCCTACTTTTTGCCACAACACAGGCGGGAGTCGCGGATTTTTCCTCCTGTTGGATTTCGATGCGTCCTCCAAGGCGTTGTCTTTGCTTCTCGTTTCCAAAGACGTCGATGCTTTGGATGCGATTGCTTCTAAACCGCTCTCGTATGGGTTCTCCGCACGCATACGTAGGCTTTGTTTATGCGCCTTTGTGGAAATTGCTGCAATTTCCTTCCCCGCCGTGCGGTAGCCCAAAGGCAGAGATGCCACCGGGCCGACGTGTAATGCCGCGTATCGTCCAGAGACAAAAACCGAACATTTGGGCCATCTGCAGCCGCCTCTTTCTTTCGCCAACGATACTTCGTTTGGTCCGTGCTCCCATACAAGAGATGTTTCTACCAGTTGCGGGTAACCGTTGAAATAATTCGTTTTGGGAAGTGAAGAGAGTAAAGGATCGGTCTCGGCGGAAACAACGGTGCCGCAGCAAACCCAAATTTCATCGAAATGTTCAACTTTGGGCGTTTCGTACGACGCTTCTTCGACTGTCATAGTCAACGCTTGGAAATCATCGTCGGCATCGACCTCGATGATACTTCGCGCGCGTTTTGCCGCAAGCTCGCGTTTAGCTACATCCGTTAGTTCAATCGTCGTCGAAAACTTCTTCGTGTTCTCGTCAAATCCGATGGACACAATCTCCGCTTTCTCCACCACGCAAAGTTTTGGCGGTGAATTCTTTCTCTGCGCCGTCGCTGCCGCTTTTGAGGTGACAGAATGGCTTCTCACACGCTTCCACGTGACGCCGTTAATTGTCCCTCGCCCTTTCGCGTCGTCTATAAATTTCGCGCGGTACTCAAAATCTTCGCTGTTGTGAAAGGGTCGCAACCCTTTCGCGCCGAAATACTCCGGCTCTACGTCGAATTCGCGTCTTTTAAAATTCTTCCTGTGTAAAAGCGTGACGGATTTCACTTTACTATTTTCCACTGCTCCGCACGCAACCGACGCCGCCGTCATGCCTCCGCCTACGACCAAAAGCCGCTTCCCGCTCAAGGTGCCCTCGGGATCGAGCACGTTTATCGATTCGCTCGTTTTCACCCGACCATAACCGCCACTCTCTTTCGACATAAACGCTTTCAATTTCTCCGGCATCACCGCTTCTTTTTTCGCGCAACACACCACCGCCTGCGCGGCGATAAACTCCTTCCCTCCTTTCGTCTTTGCCAAAATCCCGCCTCCTCGTTTTAACAGCCCCGGATACTCCTCGTTCGCTTCAATCTTCCTCAAACTCGTAACCTCATCCTTCACGATCGGCACGGACTTCAAAATTCCACCGTCTTCGTCGCTTCGAATCTTCATCGCGCACGCTTCGGCGTACAGCCTCGTCGACGGCAACGGCGCGAACTTATCGCTCCCGGAATAGGCGAGCTCCTCGTTCCTTCCCATCCTCGAGCTGAAACTCTGAATCGCCATGGAACTGCTCGCGAACGGCGTTTGCGTGATTGGATATCTCGCGTGCGTCATCCCTAACCGCATCGCGCGGTCGGCCCACGACTCCAACCACCCTCCGAACGCATCGACGACGAGCGACGCGCGCTGACGGTTTTCCGGGAAGTGCGTCAGCGTCGTCAAAGCGCATCTCCCGGCACCGACGAACAGGAGCGGGTAAATGTCCCGCTCGCTCATTTCCAAAGGCGAGATGAACACTTGGCTTTCCTCGTCGTCTTTCTTCCCGTTGTTGTT
>Ga0181606_10000473_pt1 | contig 32890 bp, 35 predicted proteins | sample 041ome_10_FD_132994 | JGI IMG/M metagenome (GOLD analysis project Ga0181606, IMG submission 132994) | Coastal salt marsh microbial communities from the Groves Creek Marsh, Skidaway Island, Georgia - 041412US metaG (megahit assembly) | ecosystem: Environmental > Aquatic > Marine > Intertidal... | reverse complement strand
TGCACGGAAGCGGAATCAACACGGCTCGTTGTCCGAATTTGTCGGCGAGGCGGCTGGTAAAAAGCGCAGCAACTGCCGAAGTAGTGGCAAAGAGTGCTTGAAGCAGGCCGGCGTAAGCATAGGAATTTGTGGTGTTGCTGATATACAAGAGGGTGCCAATGCCAACGATGCCCAGAGACAATCGTGCAATGAAACCTGCCGCTGAAAATGCAATAGCCCCTGGTAGTCGCAGCACTTCGACGTAAGCGGCGAAGGGGTTATTGACCATGGTGACGCAAAGGTACCCGTGGCAGTGCGCGAGTCGATTCTCCGGTGTTCATCGGTGGAGATCCACCATGGCAGAGTAGGGACATGACCAAGGATCCAGCGGCCCTAACTCCCAACAGTGTTCAAACTTTGCTTGACACGGATGAGCGTCTGCAGCTGGCTTGGAACTGTGGTCGAGAGGCAGCAAATTTCTTGTACACCGCAAGGCCTGAGAATTTGGTTATTGAGACCAAATCAACAGGTTCGGATCTGGTGAGCGCTATGGATAAGGGCGCTGAGGAGATAATCGTTTCTGCCATCCGGTCGCACTTTCCTGAAGACGGAATACTCGGTGAAGAAGGCACTAGTGTCGATTCAAGTAATGGCGTCCGATGGATCATTGACCCACTCGATGGAACCGTGAACTACTTGTTTGGCATCCCACTGTGGGGTGTATCGATCGCCGTCGAATTTGAAGGCCTCGTCAAATTGGGTGTAATTGTGTTGCCCAACCAAGGGGAGATATATCTGGCTATTCATAAACAAGGGTCTTGGAAAGTATCCGATAGCAACTTTGCGTTGGCGAACTCCGGAGAACAACCTGCACTAGCCCCAACGCATCAGGCTCGGCTCCAAGTGCGACCTACTGCTGATTTTGCCCGGGCACTGATTTCCACGGGATTTGGTTATGACGCAGGGCGCCGCGAAGCCCAAGCCCAACTTCTGGTCGGAGTGCTCCCAAAGTTTGCTGACATCAGGCGAAGCGGGTGTGCCGTGGTCGATTTTTGTTGGTTAGCCTCTGGCGTCACGGATGGCTACTACGAGTATGGGCTTAATGCCTGGGACTACGCGGCGGGGGCCTTGCTTGTAACGGAGGCAGGGGGAGTTGTTAAGGGTTTATCAGACGAAGATTTCAGTCAATTCCTGATCGCATCTACTCCGATGATCTTTGAAGAATTGAGATCCAAGTTACAAGAGGGTGGTGCACAAAAGGTTCTCGAGTACTAAATATGTGTGAACTAAAGCGTCATCGGTGGCTAATCCAGACGCTTTAGTTCCGCCCGATACCAGTGGGAGTTTTGCACATAAATGCGAGCCGAATGTTGAACATCGTCAATGCTCACAACGTTAGGTGTAATAGCTGCAGGCACTCCCAGTGCGCGCGCGTGAGGCGGAACACTCTTATTGTTACCAACCAAGGCTTGGGCGCCGACGAGTGATATCGGACCGACAGTTGCATTGTGGAGTACGACAGCATGCGATCCGATCAATGAATCATCATGAATGGTGCACCCTTCGAGGTGCACGCCATGTCCGATAACACATCGGTCGCCGATCACGGTGTCAAGCGTGCTCGTGCAATGAACAACGGTTCCATCCTGAATTGAAGTCTGCTCTCCAATGTGAATTGCACCGTGATCACCTCGCAGGACAGCACATGGCCAAATACTGGACTCGGGGCCGATGTGGACGTTACCGATTACTACCGCATCTGGATGCACAAATGCGGTTGGGTCAATAGTTGGGGTGAGGTCTCCGAGCGCATAGATCGCCATGTCTACGGAGTCTAGTTCGGGATTACTGGTCGCTGGTACCCATCTGGAATTTAGCTAGCATCAGCCACCATTGGATTTGCTAGGGACGCTAGCACCGACCCCGTGCTGCCGAATATTGCTTCATGAGGCACAATCTGCGCGCAAGGTCCCGCGGCTGGTGCCCGTCAGCACTGAGCATCGATGTTTCGTCCGATAAGAAAGAGGCACACATGGCTACCGATTATGACGCTCCTCGCAAGACCGATGAGGAACTGGCAGAGGACAGCCTCGAGGAGCTCAAGGCCAAGAGAGCTGAGAAAACTTCATCACCTGTTGACGTCGATGAAGCGGAACTCGCTGAAACAATTGAGTTGCCTGGTGCAGATCTGTCATCGGAGAATTTGACGGTTCAAGTGGTGCCAAAACAGACCGACGAATTCACCTGCATGTCTTGCTTCTTGGTACACCATCGCAGCCAATTTGATCATGAAGGCAAATCTGGGCCTATATGCAAGGAATGCGCCTGAGTCAGGTCTGGCGAGCGATAATTCGGTACACAGCAACTTCAACGACTGCCGCGGAGGCTGCCGTAATCGCGGACCAAATAAGGGCGTTGCCCAAATTTACAGTGGGGTCGTCGGCCACGGGTGCCTTCCTACCCAGAGCCTTGCGGTAACCGGAATCAAGCATTTTGCGCACGGCCCATGTCGCCGTCATTGCAACAATGGGGGCAACAACGTGTATCGCAATATTATTTTGTTGGCTCCCTGCACCTGAATCCTCGCGTGCCTCTCCTACTTGTTCATAAGTCATGGGGCTTGTCTATCACCAACGACATGAGAGTTCAAAGTGAACCGTAGAAATAGTGGCTTCAGGGATTATTGAGTAGTGACACAAGAACTTCCGGTTTTCTGGTCGAAACAACCCACATTCCGTGAGGATCGTCCGGATTCATTAGGTCAATGGCGATAGCCCGCATCCCTGACCGAATATCGAGATAAGCGGTGGCATCGACTTGACCACGCCGCGCGGCTAATAATTCCTCGGCACTCAAGACTCTTGGGTTAGCCCATTCAGTTGATTGACCCAACATTTGTTGCATATTGACGTTACCTACCCGAATAAACGTTGAGTCGATATTTCGTCGAACTTCGATCAAAGGGGCGTTGAAGTACATGAAAAGCAATATGCCAATGCCAATAATCACCATGATGACGATGCCAACCTGCATATCGATTGCTGCGCCGTAGGCGATAGCGATCATGGCAATCAACGCTAGTGCGACCACGAATGACGATAATCGGGGGATAACACGCTCCCGGTAGAGAAGGCCAGTTGGTTGGCTCGCTCGAATGTGCTTCACGCTCAGGAGTATGGTGCATTGTTGTGCCAACGACACCTCCGGCTGATGCCTACGTCCCACACAGAAGTGAAAACGCTCCAGAGCCTGGTAGTGCCATTCCCACCCATTACAAATCGTGCTTTGGCTGTGGTGTCGATCATGAGACTGGTCTCCACATGGTTGTGACCGCAGGGGATCATCTCACGGTAAATGGAGTCTTTACCGTCACACAGCATCACCAGGGTGCCCCTGGTTTGGCACATGGTGGATTACTTTCTGCCGCCATCGATGAAGTGCTCGGGTCACTCAACTGGCTGCTGGGAGTCCCTGCCGTCACCGGGCGGCTTGAATGTGATTTTAGAAAGCCTGTTCCCGTGGGAACCACGCTTTTTGTTAGCGCCCAAATTGATGCAGTTCACGGTCGCAAAGTTTTTACGAGTGCACAAGCTCGCATCAATTCAATTGACGGCTCGACGGCTGTCTCAGCGAAGGCGATCTTCATTCAGGTGGGTATTCAACATTTCTTGGATAATGGGAATAGTGCTGAGGTAACGGCTGCTTTCCAGGATCGAAATGGAGATTGGTCACAAAAGGCGCCAAAGAGTGATGGGGCTAGGCAAACGTTTGAGGTGAATCCGTGATGGTGCCCGTTAAAGTACTCATTCAACGGCTTGATTCAGACCTGCCATTGCCAGCGTACGAACTCCCGGGCGATGCCGGTCTCGATATTCATTCACGCATCACCCTCGAACTAACTGCAGGTGAACGTGCGCTTATACCAACCGGAATTGCGCTCGCACTTCCCGCAGGTTACGTCGCTTTAATACACCCAAGGAGCGGGTTGGCAGCTAAACACGGATTCACACTTGTTAATTCACCAGGCACTATTGACTCTGGATATAGAGGAGAAATTTCGGTCATTGGCCTGAACACGGGTGCCGACTCACTCACCATCGAGCGGGGGGATCGAATTGCCCAATTATTAGTCATGGAATTGCCTCGGATCCACATAGAAGAGGTGCATTCCTTGCCTGGGTCAGTTCGGAGCGCCGGTGGATTCGGTTCAACAGGTTGACGGTCAGGCCCGTTGACAAGGGTGGTAACACCACATCGCAACTTGAGAAGTGGGAGGATAGAAGGGTGACGGACACCAATCTGCGAAATAACGGTCCATTTGATGAGTCTGAAGTCAGTTTTGGTGACGACAACAGAGTTGATCTCGGTGGACTGTTGCTCTCCGTGCCTGCTGGAGTGGAGTTACAGGTACAGGCAGATCAAGCGAGTGGGCGAATTACCGCACTCACCCTGCGCCACGGGGAGAGCGGTATGCAGTTGCAACCATATGCAGCACGCAAGTCAGGTGGTATGTGGGAGGAAGTCATTGCGTCCATTACGACATCCGTCAATTCCTCCGGAGGCTTGATCGAACAAGTTAAAGGGCCATGGGGAGTTGAGTTGAACGCGCAAATCAAGGCAAACGAATCCGCAGGTACGGGGAGCGCCCTCCAACCGGCACGATTTGTGGGTATCGATGGACCGAGATGGTTTCTTCGTGCTGTCTTTTTGGGAAAGGCTGCGCGCGATCGCGAAGCTGCTCAGGTCCTGTCCGAATGCCTTCGAACTGCTGTCGTGGTTCGTGGAGACTCAGCCATGGCCCCTGGGGCTCCGCTTGCTTTGAGAATCCCGAAGGAAAGCATGAGCGCGGAAGTGAGTGAACCCAAACTACCCAACCCTTTTGAGCGCGGCCCTGAAATCACGGAAACCCGCTGACACCGATGAACGCCATCGCTCGGAGTGCGCGACGATTAACGCAAACGCTGACAAAATCACGTAGCTCCCACGAATATTCGGACCTCCAACAACAATTTGGAGATACCGCGGATCCACTCGTTCAAGAGATTCGGTCATGTAGTCCCGGTTCACGTGTGGAAATAATTGGAACCGTGCGCGTCGTTTCAGTTCGCCCCAAGACCTATCGCCTGCCGTTGAAATTGAATTGACCGATGGTTCCGGTGTGGTGAAAGTTGTATGGCTAGGCAGACGGAAGATTCCTGGAATTGTTGCTGGCCGAACCATGAAGGTGTGCGGACGGTTAACCTGTAACACTGAGCGACCAACAATTTTTAATCCCAAATACGAATTGCGACCACTCAAGAGATGAGAGTCATTAGGTGAGCCAAGAGCAAGAAGAGTCGCCACAAGGAATGCACCTTCCCGAGCACGAAACTATTGCCGATGTAGCCGCCGAACGCCTCATCCTTGATCGAGCAATTGGTGGGTGGCGCGGACTAATTGATAGTGGTGTACCAACTCTTGTGTTTGTTTTTGCATTCTTGGTTTGGCCAGACACTCTTGCCAATGCCGTTTACGCGGCAATTGCGGCTGGCGTTGTAATCCTTGTTGTGCGAGTAATCCGTCGTGATCCGCTGACTCAAATATTCGCGGGATTTGTAGGCCTTGCCATCGCGGCAGGATTCTCTGCTTGGACTGGAAAGGCAGAGAACTTCTTCTTGCCCGGCCTGCTCACCAATTTGGCGTACGGCTCTGCATTCCTCATCTCCATACTGGTTCGTTGGCCGCTACTTGGCGTGGCCTTGGGATATTTCACGGGCACGGGTACGTCCTGGCGAAGTGACGTTTCATTGCGAAGGGCTGCCGCAGCAGCGAGTTGGATATGGGTGGGAATGTTCTTTGGCAGGCTATTGGTGCAGGTGCCTTTCTATTTCAGTGGCTCAGTGGGAACACTGGGCGTGATAAAGGTAGTCATGGGCTGGCCGCTGTTCCTAGCCGCGGCGTATTTCACGTACCGCGTACTTTCGCCGGTTTATGCAGAACTGAATGCGCGAAAAAACCAGAATCCTGAGAACGACGCTTAATGCTGGCGGGCAAAAAGTTGCCGCTTACTCCTTTGTTGGGTGTCCTAGCATGTTTTGTAATGTATTTTCCTGATGTGGAGCGGCAACAAATACAAGTTCATCGCCGACTTCGAGAGGGTCGTCCGCACTCGGAGTGATGACACGCTCTCCTCGCACGATGGCTACCAGCGCTGTATCTTCGGGCCAGTGTTGATCGCCCACGCGTTGCCCCGCAACGGGAGAATCGGAAGCGAGTGTGATTTCAACAAGATCAGCATCGCCTTGCCGGAATGAAAAGAGGCGAACCAAATCTCCCACCGAGACGGCCTCTTCAACGAGAGCTGACATCATGCGAGGGGTTGAGACAGCCACATCGACGCCCCATGATTCATTGAACATCCACTCATTCTTGGGGTGATTTACACGCGCCACTACACGAGGGACACCAAACTCGGTTTTGGCCAAGAGTGCAACAACTAAGTTGACCTTGTCATCGCCCGTCGCGGCCACTACGACGTTGCACTCTGAAAGACGAGCCTCCTCTAGGGCAGACACTTCACAGGCATCGGCCATCAATGTCTCTGCGCCCTGAACGACACCGGGGCGCGCTAATGCAACGTCCCTGTCGATGAGGAGAATCTGATGACCGTTCTGGATCAGTTCCCGTGCGATGGCCCTGCCTACTTTTCCTGCACCAGCGATAGCGACTCTCATTGGGGGCCTCCTGGCAAGTTCAAGCACACTGATTCGATGGCCTCACGTTGCTCGGGATGGAAGAGAAGGTGGACCGCATCACCTTGTTGGAGTACAGAATCAGAATGTGGTAGTTCTGTGCTGCCATACCGGGTTATGAATGCAATCCTTGAATTGGTGTGGGCTTCAAGTTCGGCGGCATTTCGTCCTAACCACGAGTCGTCTAATGGCATTTGAGCCAAGACCATGGTTCCCGATTGGTCGGTGTATTCAACGTTTGCAGAGGTTGGTACGACGGCTTTCATGATTTGACCGGCGGTCCAGGACACGGTCGCGACCGTTGGGATGCCTAATCGTTCATAGACTGCCGCACGTTGTGGGTCATAGATTCGTGCAATAACGTGAGGGACACCGTAGGTTTCCCGGGCTACGCGAGCGGCAAGAATATTGCTGTTGTCTCCGCTACTGACCGCCGCAAATGCATGTGCACGTTCTATGCCGGCGGCTTCAAGGGTCTCACGATCAAATCCGACACCCTTGATCGTTGTACCGGAGAATTCTGGAGCCAATTTGCGAAATGCGGACGCTTCTTGATCCACTATGGCAACAGAATGGCCTTGCTCATCAAGCCAAGTTGCTAGAAGCGAACCAACACGTCCACACCCGAGAATCACAATATGCACGAGGGACACGCTACACCTCTGAGTTGGCTGCGTTCATCTCTATGGCATGGGGGGATAGAGTTCGGAGTCGTGTCCCTGTCTGACGGAGTTAAGCGATTAGTTCTGGGTCGGGCCTTGCGCAGCGATCGACTCGCTGAGACCCTGCTTCCCAAGAGAATCGCCTTGCCAGTATTTGCAAGCGATGCGCTTTCATCCAATGCATATGCGACGCAAGAGATTTTACTCGTCCTGTCCCTCGGTGGCGCTAGCCTCTTTGCTTTTGGGCCATGGATTGCGGCTGCCGTGGTCCTTGTCTATTTCACCGTCATCGCCTCTTACAGACAAAATGTTCGTGCCTATCCCAACGGGGGAGGAGATTACGACGTAGTCTCAGCAAACCTCGGTCCGCGTTGGGGAGTTTTCGTGGCGAGTGCGCTGCTGATTGATTATGTCCTCACGGTTGCCGTTTCCATCTCAGCTGCCGTAGCAAATCTTGGGTCAACGATCCATTTCGTGGAATTACACAATGTGTGGTTTGCGGTGGCCATTACCGTCATAATCATGCTTCTGAACCTCAGAGGGGTAAAAGAGTCGGGTGCTCTGTTCGCGATACCGACTTATATTTTTATTGGAAGCATTTTCATCATGATCGGAACTGCTGTTTTTCGAGGTGTCCGCGGGGACACGATGATGGCAGAGAGCGCGACGTGGGAGGTTGCCCAACAAAATGCAATTACGGGGTTGGCTCTTGTGTTCCTTGTCGCACGATCATTCTCATCGGGAACAACGGCGCTGACGGGGATTGAGGCTGTGGCCAATGGGGTTCCGTCATTCCGTGAGCCTAAGTCGAAGAATGCCGCCACGACTTTACTGTTGCTAGGCGTAATCAGTATGGCCATGTTCAGTGGTATTACTTGGTTAGCGATTAAGACGGGTGTCAAGGTCACTCCGAACGATGCCAACCTTATTGGCCTGCCCGATGGTCAGGCGCAAAAAACAGTCATTGTTCAGGTGGCGGGTGCTGTCTTCGAGAACGCGACTTGGGCTGTATTAGGCATATCTCTGGCAACAGCCTTGATTTTGGCCTTGGCCGCCAACACGGCATTCAACGGCTTTCCCGTTATGGGATCTATATTGGCGCGTGACGGATACCTGCCGCGGCAATTGCACACCAGGGGGGACCGACTTGCTTACAGCAACGGAATTGTAGTTCTCGCTGCCTTGGCCATCATTCTCATCGTATTTTTCCAGGCAGATGTGACGAAGCTTATTCAGCTTTACATCATTGGCGTATTCATCGCGTTCACTCTCAGTCAGTTCGGCATGATTAGACACTGGAGTCGACGACTCAAGTCTGAAACCAATGAACAGGAGAGGGTTCGGTCGATTCGATCGCGCGTGGTGAATACGTTCGGGTTCGGCATGACCGGCACGGTTCTGGTGATCGTCATTCTGACAAAGTTTTCCAATGGAGCATGGATAGTCCTGGTGGCGCTTCCGATCATTTTCTTTGGAATGTTGGGCATTAATCGGCACTACGAAACCGTGCGCCGAGAACTCTCGACACTTGAGACCGATCAGGTGACTCTGCCGGCTCGTGTACACGCGCTCGTCCTAGTTTCCAAGATTCACAAACCCACGCTCCGCGCTATTGCATACGCTCGGGCAAGTCGCCCAAATGTGATTGAAGCGTTGACTGTTAACGTGGACGATGCAGAATCGGCGCTCCTGGAAGAGGAGTGGACGCGCCGAGGAATTCCTGTGACCTTAAAGATCCTTGACTCTCCGTATCGTGAGATAACTCGACCAATAATCCAGTATGTGAAAGAACTTCGATCAGAGTCTCCAAATGATCTCATCGCTGTTTTTATACCGCAATATGTTGTAGGTCATTGGTGGGAGCAAATACTGCATAATCAGTCTGCCCTTCGACTCAAAAGCAGGCTTTTATTTTCAAACTCAGTCATGGTTATCAGCGTTCCGTGGCAGCTGGAATCTAGCGAGAAAAGTTTGGACAATGATTTTGAAAATGAGTCCAGTGGTGAATGATAAGGACACGCGTCCTCCGATTACTCCGCTTGCCATCGATCAAGAAATTGAGGTTGTCATTGGGCCGATTGCTCACGGAGGGCATTTCATTGCTCACGCGTTGGGCAACACCATTTTTGTCCGTGGGGGCATTACGGGTGAACGGGTCATAATTCGCATCAGTGCAAAACGAAAAAGGATCTATAACGCGGTCGTATCAACCGTATTGGATGCCAGTCCTGATCGTGTTTCCCCGATCTGTTCATCCAGCGGAAAGTGCGGTGGATGCGATTTTCAGTACATCGCCCCCGATGTACAGCGGCAACTGAAGTTGCAGGTGCTCCAGGAGTCGTTGGTGCGCTTTTCAGGCCTTGATCAGGAGCAGATACAGGCAATTTTGCCAACTGAAATTGTGCTCCTAGGGGCAAATGCAGGTGAAGCGAGTCGATCTCGAGCCCGATTCATGTGGGATGGGCAGTGGAATATGCGAGGCTATATGAACGCAGAACTAATTCCGACTCCACATTGCACCGTTATCTCTGAGCCAATGCGATCAACAATGGCCGAGGCTGCCAAGGCGTTACCTGTCGTTGAGTCGGGCACGGCAGTCGAATACTCATTTGTTGAAGGTGACAGTGGTGTGAGTGTTGAAACTATGGGTCGTCCGGTTATGGGACCACCCAAAGTTGTGCATTCATATAACGGCTTTACCTACCGCACACCAGTTTCAAGCTTCTGGCAGTCTAACCCTGAACTCATCGGGTCGGTGATGGGTTTCTTGGATTCACATCTGGCTGTGGAATCTGGCCAGCGGTGGTGGGATCTCTACAGTGGTGCGGGTGTGTTCGCCGGTTATCTATGTCAACGTGTAGGCATTACAGGGAGCGTTTTTTCGGTTGAGGGGGATCGGCAGGGAAGCCAATCGGCTAAGCGCGCATTCCACGACTGTCAAAATATTTCAGTGGTCAATGCCGATGTCCAGGATTTTCTCAATACGATTGAAAACACTCAGTGGATCGATGGAGTGTTGCTTGATCCACCGCGAGTAGGCGCGGGGCAATTGGTGTGCGAACGAATCGTCGAGCTCTCACCAGGACTCATTGCGTATCTTGCCTGCGATCCGGTGGCACTCTCGAGGGACATTGAACTTCTTTCTTCCCACTATCGACTCACAAAATTGGCTGCGTACGATGCGTTTCCCATGACCCACCATTTTGAGACTGTCGCACTCCTCGAACGCAGGACCAATTTATCTTGACGTCAAGATAAATGTGATATCTTTACGTCACGCGCAATAAGTGCCGCGCTCACACTTGGAGGCATCATGACCAGCCTAGATTCTTTTTCCGCCCGAGAAACTTTGCGTGTGGGCGATGCAGAGTTCGAAATTTTCGCGATTGATGCCGTGCCAGGGGCCGGCAAATTGCCCTTCACCCACAAGATATTGCTCGAAAACCTCCTGAGGAACGAAGACGGTGCGAACGTCACGCGGGAGACGATTAATAGCCTGGGTTCCTGGAACCCCAACGAGGATCCCAAGGATGAAATTCAGTTCACCCCCGCGCGAGTAGTCATGCAGGATTTCACGGGCGTACCTGTCGTGGTAGATCTAGCCACGATGCGTGAAGCCGTCATCGCACTTGGCGGGGATCCATCGAAAATTGAGCCTTTGAATCCATCAGAGTTAGTTATTGACCACTCTGTGATAGCTGATTTTTTTGGACACAAAGATTCGGCCGCTCGAAATGTCGAGCTCGAATATGAACGAAATCGCGAGCGTTATCAATTTTTGCGCTGGGGCCAAGGGGCTTTTGAGGAATTCAAAGTGGTTCCACCCGGTACCGGAATTGTTCACCAGGTAAATATCGAAAACCTTGCTCGGGTGGTCATGGCGCGCGGTGGAGTTGCTTACCCGGACACGGTCGTTGGGACGGATTCACACACCACCATGGTGAATGGCCTAGGCGTCCTTGGTTGGGGTGTAGGCGGAATTGAAGCTGAAGCCGCCATGCTGGGTCAGCCTGTTTCCATGCTCATCCCTCGTGTGGTCGGCTTCAAATTGACAGGGCAATTACCCGCGGGTGCCACTGCAACGGATCTCGTTCTAACGATCACAGAGATGTTGCGTGCACACGGGGTCGTGGGCAAATTCGTTGAATTCTATGGTGAAGGCGTTGGCCAAGTGTCACTCGCCAATCGTGCAACTATTGGCAACATGAGTCCTGAATATGGCAGCACCGTGGCGATATTCCCCATTGATCAGGTAACCCTCGACTACTTGGAACTCACAGGTCGAACCGCCGAAAGTATTGCGCTGGTGAAGGCATATGCACAACGTCAAGGACTGTGGCATGACCACGAAAATGAGCCCACATATTCCGAACTTCTTGAGCTTGACGTGGCCACTGTGGTTCCAAGCATCGCAGGCCCCAAGCGTCCGCAGGACCGAATAGCACTCGCTGACGCAAAACCCGCATTTGCTCGATCCCTTATTGACTACACCAATAGTCCCGAGCGCGTCGCGAAATTCGAACTTGGGGGAGAGCCGGTCACGATAGGGCATGGTGCGGTAACTGTCGCCGCTATTACCTCATGCACGAATACATCGAATCCGGCCGTCATGATTGGCGCGGGGCTTTTGGCACGCAATGCCGTGAACAAAGGGCTGCAATCCAAGCCGTGGGTGAAAACGACATTGGCTCCTGGGTCAAAAGTTGTTACCGACTACTATGAAAAATCAGGGTTACAGCCGTACTTGGATAAACTCGGTTTCAACACCGTCGGATATGGCTGCACAACATGCATTGGAAACTCAGGTCCATTGATCGCAGAGGTTTCCGCTGCGGTAAACGAGCAGGACTTGGCAGTGACTGCGGTTTTGAGTGGAAACAGAAATTTCGAAGGCCGCATCAACCCTGATATCAAGATGAATTATCTTGCATCCCCGCCGCTAGTGGTCGCATACGCCATTGCGGGCACCATGGATATAGACATTCTGAAGGATCCATTGGGAAATGAGCCTGATGGTGCACCGGTATTCCTTGCCGATATCTGGCCAAGTGCTGCTGAAATTGAATCAGTGATATCCCAGTCGATTGATACAGACATGTTTACTCGCAGATACGCGGACGTCTTCGCGGGGGACGTAACCTGGCAAACGCTTCCCACGCCGACAGATGATGTGTTCCAGTGGGATCCCAAGAGCACATATGTGCGAAAGCCCCCATACTTCGATGGCATGAAGGTCAGCCCCGATCCGGTGACCGACATTGTGGGTGCACGTGTTTTGGCCAAGTTGGGCGACTCCGTGACCACCGACCATATATCTCCTGCCGGTTCCATCAAAGCTGATTCCCCTGCTGGCGCATATCTCGCCGATCACGGTGTTGAACGCAAAGACTTCAATTCCTACGGCTCTCGCAGAGGAAACCACGAGGTCATGATTCGTGGCACATTTGCCAATATTCGGCTTAAAAACCTGTTGCTCACTGGTGTTGAGGGTGGGTTCACCATCGATTTCAATGATCCTGACATGCAAGTGACAACGATCTTTGATGCCGCCCAGTCTTACCACTCGTCCGGAACACCCTTGGTTATTTTAGCGGGCAAAGAGTATGGTTCGGGATCCAGTCGTGACTGGGCAGCGAAGGGCACGGCACTTTTAGGCGTTAAAGCCGTTATAGCCGAGTCATATGAAAGAATCCACCGATCCAATTTGATCGGCATGGGAGTGCTGCCACTGCAATATCAGCCCGGGCAAAGTGCATCAAGCCTTGGGCTCGAGGGCGACGAAGTATTCACCATAAAGGGTGTCACTGAACTCAACCAAGGTATAACACCCACTTCGCTCATGGTTGAGGCTGCGCGCTCCGATGGACGAGTGGTCGAATTTTCTGCGGTTCTGCGAATTGATACTCCAGGAGAAGCTGATTACTACCGCAACGGTGGAATTTTGCAGTACGTTCTGCGCTCATTACTGTGATCAGAGGGTAAGAGTCTAGGACATGAAACCGCCCGGCTGGCCAGTTGATTTGGTTGAACCCAATGACCCCGACTTTGATCCGCGTGTTGTGCGCTGGCTCCTTGACCTGCTTCCGGGAGAGATCCGTCAAAGTGCTGTTGCAAAAGACGCCACTGCGCTCGTGTGGTTAGTCGCGGAGCAAACGTCTGCACAGATTGAGCTCTATCGGTCGCTCTACGCACGCGCCCGAGGAGAAGCCGCAACCGAGGCGGTAGATCCGTTGTTAGAGGCAATTAGTGCAGTTGGGGCCAATCTTGTGCGACAGGATCGGGAGATTGCATTGATCGCTCGGGAAATTGGGCGCCAGAGGGCTCTCCACGGGGGCCAAATTCAGCAGATGCACCTAGACTAGAGCGGTGGCAATTCTCCAGACAATCAAAGATCCGCGGGATCTACGAGCGCTAGATCAAGAACGGTTGCCGGAACTCGCTGCAGAGATTCGTTCGTTTTTGGTTGAAAAGGTGTCGGCCACTGGTGGACATTTGGGCCCAAACCTAGGTGTGGTGGAACTTTCCATCGCTTTGCATCGAGTTTTTCGATCCCCAGCTGACATGATTATCTGGGACACTGGGCATCAGTCATACGTCCACAAAATTTTGACGGGTCGCGCAGCAGATTTCGACTCCCTGCGGCAAGAAAATGGATTAAGTGGTTATCCCAGCCGCTCTGAAAGTGACCACGACCTGGTTGAGAATTCCCATGCTTCGACAGCTTTGTCCTATGCCGATGGACTTGCCAAGGCTTGGCAGCAGCGTGGCATTTTGGGCGAACAGCACGTTGTGGCAGTCATCGGTGACGGGGCTCTAACAGGCGGTATGGCATGGGAAGCCTTGAACAATATAGCCGCGGCAGATAGACCCTTGGTAATCGTCGTGAACGACAATGCACGTTCATACTCCCCAACAATTGGAGGGCTTGCGCACCATCTGTCAACCCTGAGAACGGCTCCGAGCTATGAAAAAGTTATGGGTTGGGGTAAGCGTGTATTGCACAAGACTCCGCTGGTGGGCGAGCCAATCTATGACGCTTTACATGGCATGAAAAAGGGTGTGAAAGATGTTGTTGCGCCGCAGGGCATGTTTGAGGACTTAGGCCTGAAATACATAGGTCCTATCGATGGACACAACGAAGCTGAGCTTGAATTCGCACTCACGCGGGCGAGAGATTTCGCGGGGCCCGTTATCGTTCATGCCATTACACATAAGGGTCATGGTTACGCCCCCGCTGAAAATGACGAGGCCGATCGATTCCACGGTGTTGGGGTAATTGATCCCGACACGGGCAAACCGTTGACCTCGGCAGGTCCAACGTGGACCCAAGCGTTTGCCAATGAAATGGTTGCGATCGGTGGCGATCGTAAAGACGTTGTTGCCATTACCGCTGCAATGCTCGGTCCCACGGGTCTGGACCTCTTCGCTCAGACCTACCCTGACAGGATTTTTGACGTGGGAATAGCCGAACAGCATGCGGCAACCAGTGCCGCGGGGATGGCCTATGGCGGATTGCACCCGGTCGTCGCGCTCTATGCAACCTTCCTGAATCGAGCATTTGACCAGGTGCTGCTGGACTGTGCACTGCATAAAGCTGGTGTCACATTTGTGCTGGACAGAGCAGGCGTTACAGGGGATGACGGTGCGAGCCACAACGGAGTCTGGGATATGTCCATGCTGCAGGTGGTGCCTGGTTTGCAGATCGCGGCACCAAGGGATGAATACACCCTCAAACGAGCTCTACGCGAGGCAATTCAGGTCGATGACGCCCCCACAGTTGTCCGCTTCTCAAAGGGAGCGTTGCCTGCCCCGATTCCTGCCCTCTCTCATGGTGAGGACATTGACGTGCTCGCGGTTCATGGTGCTGGAGAAGTACTCATTGTCGCGGTCGGTGCCTTCGCACAATTGGGACTAGATGTTGCAGAGGGGTTACAGGCCCAAGGAATTGGCTCTCAGGTGATCGATCCTCGTTGGGTTAAGCCAATTTCCCAGGAAGTGATTGAACAAGCAGCTCGTTCGTCACTCGTGATTGTTCTGGAGGATGGAATTCGCGTCGGTGGCGTGGGGGCGGCAATCGGTCAGGAACTCCGGGACGCTGACTGTGACGTACCGCTGCGTAACTTTGGAACCCCACTTGAATTCCTGAATCACGCAAAGCGTGCATCGATCTTGGTCGAGGCTGGATTGACGTCCCAGGCGATTACGCGTGAAATCACCGAGTTGATGGCGCAAAAGGCTGGCGCCGAATCCGAAGAATCCGAATCCGGCGCCATAGTCGATTAATCTTTAGTTTGCTCCTTATGCGGGGACACTTGCAATCCCGCGCGCCAAAAATGGAGTTTTTGAGATTCCGCTACGATCGAGGTAGGGCGTGATCCCGCCCAACCAGAATGGCCAACCTGCGCCAAGAATCATGCATAGGTCAATATCCTGTGGCTCGGACACTACGCCTTCATCGAGCATGATTCGTGCTTCTTCCTCCACAGCGATGAGTGCGCGGTTGAGAATTTGATCGGGTGTCATCGTGCTCGGGGAATCTCCAAAGATCGTTGCAACCCGGGGATCGAGAGTCTTGTTTCCCTTGTCATCCCATTGCCATACACCAGGAATTCCTTGGGAAACGAGTTCACCCATTTTTTCGGAGACGTGGAAGCGCTCCGGATAATGACCATTGAGGGTTTGTGCAACATGCTGTGCGACCGCGGGTCCAACCATTTGCACAAGTACGAATGGTTCCATGGGTAGGCCGAGAGCATGGACGGCTGCATCTGCGTCAGCAAAACTCGCTCCCTCGTCAACGCAATGAATAATTTCACCCAAGAACCTATTCAGGAGCCGGTTGACCACAAATGCGGGCGCGTCTGCTACGAGGACGCAGGACTTCTTGAGACCTTTACCGACCGCGAAAGCAGTTGCTAATGACGCATCATCCGTTTGCTGTGCCCGTGCGATCTCGAGGAGAGGCATGAGTGCAACGGGGTTAAAGAAGTGGAAGCCAACTACGCGCTCTGGGTATTTTAGGTCCTTGGCCATTTCCGATACGGACAACGAGGATGTATTGGTGGCGAGGATGCATTCAGGTGTGACAACCTCTTCGACCTGGGCAAAAACAGTCTTTTTGACATCCATCTGCTCAAAAACAGCTTCTATGACGAAGTCGGCATCAGCGAATCCATCCTTTGATGTCGAGCCCGTGATTAATGCTTTGAGTCTATTTGCCTTGTCTGGAGAGAGGCGTCCTTTGCCCAGGAGTTTGTCTATTTCCCCGTGCGCATAAGCGACACCTTTTTCAACACGCACTTGATCGAGGTCGGTCATGATTACCGGAACCTTGAGTTGACGGGCAAAAAGAAGCGCTAACTGGCTAGCCATCAGGCCAGCCCCAACGATCCCGACCTTCTTGACCGGGCGGGCTAGTGATTTGTCCGGAACTCCAACCGGTTTTTTGGCGCGGCGTTGTACTAAATCAAATGAATAGAGCGAGGCGCGCACCGCGTCAGTCATCACGAGATCGGTAAGTGCTTCATCCTCGGCATCGAATCCTTGGCTTCGGGTGTTTGTCTTAGCGGCAGCCACTAGATCCAATGCGATGTAGGGAGCTCGGGTTGCCCCATGAATGCGTGCATCCACCTGCGAGCGATAACCCTCGACAACGGCATCCCACGTTGAACGATCTATTTCCGCGCGGGGTACGTCAATGTCACCTTTGACAACCTTTGCCGCCCAAAGTATGGATTGCTCTAGGAAATCAGCTGGTTCCAGAACAATGTCCATCACCCCGAGCCGAAGTGCATCTTTGGGTTTCATCTGCTTGTTCTGACTCATCGAGTTAGAAATAATTACCTCGAGCGCATTAGCCGGGCCAACGAGATTGGGAAGCAGCCAAGCGCCACCCCAGCCGGGGATAATCCCCAGGAATACCTCTGGCAGTGACAGTGCAGCAGCGTCCGCTGAGACGGACCTGTAATTGCAATGGAGAGCAAGCTCGAGCCCACCACCCATTGCGGCCCCGTTCACAAATGCGAATGTGGGAACTTTCTGCTCACCAAATCGACGCATGACATCGTGACCAAGTTTGCCGAAGGACGCGATGATGCTTGGATCGTTTACAAGGCTCATTGCAGATAAATCCGCGCCGACCGCAAAAATGAATGGTTTGCCTGTCACGGCAATGGCGGCAATATCTGGCTGAGCGTTAATTTCATCGAGAGCTGTGTTGATTGACGCAAGGCCGCCAGGTCCAAAGGTTGATGGACGGGTGTGATCCTTGCCGTTGTCCAACGTGATGAGTGCCATTGTTCCGGCACCCAAGGGCATTTCTATATAACGCACACGTGCGTGGGTCACTACCTCATTGGGATTGTCGGGTGTACTCATGATTAGTTACTTCCTGTCAGATTTTCCCAGATGACGGTGCCACCCATGCCCAAACCAATACACATTGTTGTTATTCCATATTTTGCTTGCGGATTCATTTCAAAGTCCTTTGCAAGATTGGACATCAATCGGATGCCACTTGACGCCAAAGGATGGCCGACTGCAATCGCACCGCCCATGGGGTTAACCCGGGGATCGTCATCGGCAATGCCGAAGTGGTCAAGGAATGCGAGAACCTGAACCGCGAATGCCTCGTTCACCTCAAAAAGATCGATGTCTTGTATTGACAGTCCTGCTTTTAATAGAGCCTTCTCTGTACTGGGAACTGGGCCCACTCCCATTACTTCGGGTTCGACACCTGCAAATGCAAACCCGACCATACGCATCTTCTTGCTCAGTCCGTGGTCATCGGCGAAACTCTCACTGGACAATATGGCCGCCGTGGCGCCGTCAGAGAGGCCTGACGCGTTTCCCGCTGTGACCCGACCGTGTGGCCTGAAGGGAGTCTTGAGAGTTGCCAATCCTTCAAGGGAAGTTCCCGGCCGTGGGGATTCGTCCTCGGTAACAAGTGTGACCCCAAGTTCGGCAGACCGGGCTGCGACCGGAACCAGATCAGGCTGGATAAGTCCGTTTGCGTAGGCCTTTGCGGTCTTCTCTTGTGACGCCAGAGCGAAAAGGTCCGCGCGCTCCTTGGTTAGGTGAGGGAACCTGTCGTGGAGGTTCTCAGCTGTCGCCCCCATCTGCATTGCATCAGGGTCAACCAATCGTTCGGAGAGATATCGGGGATTGGGATCAACGCCCTCACCCATGGGGTGATGAGTCATGTGTTCCACGCCGCCAGCAATGGCGAGGTCATACGCACCCGCCATGATCGCTCCTGAAAGAGTGGTCACGGCCGTCATGGCTCCTGCGCACCATCGATCAATGGAGTAGCCGGGTACCGAAGAAGGTAGGCCGGCCAGAAGTGAAACTGAGCGACCAATATTCATGCCTTGGTCTCCGCTTTGCGTTGCAGCGGCTATTGCGACATCGTCGATCTTGTCAGCAGGGACGTTGGGATTGCGCCTTAATAGCTCTCGAATCACTTTGACCATCAGGTCATCGGCGCGCGTTTCGGCATACAGGCTTTTGGCGCGAGCAAATGGGGTGCGGGCACCGTCAACAAAGACAACATTTTCACGTTGGGTCATGGGATCCTCCTCAGGAAAAGCCTATGTTACTGGCTAGTAACTTATCTCGCCATGGTTCCTGGAAATTGAAGGTTTGTGTCGCAACCCGGTCAACTGGGTTCTGGTGTGCCTTCGGTTGAAAGCTCGGGCTCAAAACGCTGGTCAAAGGCCGTGGTGAGTATCGGGCTGGTCAGCTCGATCTGCCAATCACGGGCACCGCCCTGTCTCATTTGGTGCGCAAGGCCTTCTAAGGAGTCGATTGGCTCATTCCAGCATAGGCGACGCAGAAGGTCTGGCTGAAGGATATTTTCCATCGGAATCTGGATGCGTTCGGAGAGTTCTGAGATGGCAGCTCGCGCGTACTCGAGTCGGGCAAATGCGTCGGGGTTCTTATCAGCCCAGGCCCGAGGCGGGGGTGGACCCTCACCACGGGGAGGCTTACCCGGTAACTCAGATTCACCAAGGCTTCTAGCCCGTTCGATCGCAGAAAACCACTGATGTTCATATCTCTTGGCACCCCGCCCATTGAACTCTTTGATGGATATCAGATCTTTAACTGACGAGGGGTTACTAGCAGCAGCCGCAACAATTGCCCTGTCAGGCAGGATGCGGCCCGGCGCTATGTCGCGACGGCGAGCAATGTCATCGCGGGTTATCCAAAGTTCGCGAGCAATGCCTCTGCCCAGTGGAGTTTTTAGTGCGTGTACCCCAGATGTGCGGCGCCATCCTTCTCCAGTTTGCGCCCGAGGTTCCCAACTCAGCAGGGCGGTAAATTCTTGCTGAGCATATTCCCACTTGCCCGTGGAATGAAGGTCCGCTGCCAAAGAATCTCGCAATTCGACGAGTAGCTCAACATCTAATGCGGCATACCTGAGCATTTCATTCGTGAGTGGGCGCATTGACCAATTGGCGGCGCCATGCCCTTTTTCTAGGTGGGCTCCCAATTCGGCATCGATCAATGCGGCCAAACCAACTCGCTCGCGCCCCAGCAGGCGCCCCGCGAGTTCTGTGTCAAAAAGAGCGCTTGGATGCATTCCCACTTCGCGTAAACAGTCAAGATCCTGCGTGGCTGCATGCAAAATCCATTCGATGCCAGCGGTGGCCTCCTGCACCACGGAAAGGTCCTTGAATGATGTGGGGTCAATGAGTGCTGTTCCCGCACCCTCACGGCGCAACTGAATGAGGTAAGCACGCTGTGAATAGGTAAATCCTGACGCCCGCTCTGCATCTAGGGCCAGAGGTCCGTGGCCGTCAGCGAGTTTGTGGGTGTAGTCGCGCAAACGAAGTTCTGTTGTTATGACCTCGGGCAGTGGCTCGCGAAGGGCGAAGGGTTCTCTTGCTACGTCCTCGAGTTCTTCATCCACGACGGCGAGCCGCATTAACGTGTACTACCCCAGCAGGAATGGGCGTTAACCCTCCAGCGAACTCCATGCAGGATACCCACGCATTGAGATGCATTGCCAGATCGTCCAGCGGCTGGCCAGTGGCAGATTCTTCTGGGGTCCAGGAACTGCGAACTTCAACGAATCCATCCGACGGTCGGTCAGAAAGTGAGCCGAATGACTCCCCGAAATTTGTGGTGACGGTTCCGCCAAGTTCCGTAATACGTAGGTTCGTCGTGGACTCGGTAACCCAACTCCAAGCGACAGGGCGTACTAATTCGTCATTGAGCACATCAGGCTCGAGTGCCGCTCGAAAAAACACGACGACTCTAAATGTACCCGCCCATTCGTCGACGCCATCAGGATCATGGAGCAGCACGAATCTGCCAGAAAAGGAGTCGTCGTCTAAGTCAGTTGGTTCAGCCGTCATTGCGAGCGCAAAGGGTGCCAGGCGCGATGGCGCAGGTACCTCGGTAACACTGATATCAGCACGCAGGGCAACCGCTCGAATTTTCTCCACAGCCGAGGTAAACGTTTCAGCTTGAGAAGTTACGGTACGCACCGCTTTAGGTTAATCAAGTTGCATGATCAGATGCAGCTGCCGCGCCGAAACCCAGATATACTTCCAATGAATTCTAATTTGTCTCTGCAAAATTGACGCTGATTGAATTTATGCAAAAGCGCAAATCGGTGGGTGTATCGAATCCTTCGCCCTCAAAAACATGTCCAAGGTGACCGCCGCAGTTGGCACACCGAACCTCGGTTCGAATCCGACCCCCGGATCGATCCTCCAAGTACAAAACACGATCCTGTGCGAGGGGTGTGTAGAAGCTCGGCCACCCGCATTGCGAATCGAATTTTGTGTCGCTGGTGAACAGTTCGCTTCCACATGCGCGGCACGAATACGTGCCCTTGGCCTTGTTGTCGGTAAATTCCCCCTGAAAGGCTGGTTCCGTGCCAGATTTACGTAGAACCTGGTACTCGGCGGGACTGAGCCGTTCATTCCATTCGGCTTCGCTCAAGACAACGGGAAATGGTGTTCCATCTGGGCGCAATGGGCCATCGTTGGCGGGGTCTGAATGTGACATGCGCACAGCCTATGTCGCATTTATCGGTGTCGCATCATTAATCGTGCGAAGATGGGCTCGTGCTATTCGACCTCTTGGAAAATTCTGGTGCCTGGCTCTCTGATCAAGACTTGGATCAGGCCCGGGCAAATCTCCCAATCGTTTACGTTGACGCAATTCCGGTTCGAGTCGATTCATCGGGGACTGTCACTGAAGTCGGGTTGCTCCTTCGGGCATTGCCAGATGGCACGATCAGTCGGGCGATAGTCTCCGGTCGAGTTCTGTATCGGGAACGAATCCGTGACGCCATCATGAGGCATATTGAGAAGGATCTTGGCCCGTTGGCCTTTCCCAAATTGCCTGCGTCACCACAACCGTTCACCGTAGTTGAGTACTTCCCCGATCCCACCGTGACGGGGTTCCACGACCCGCGCCAACATGCCATCTCACTGGCATATGTCGTGCCCGTGGAAGGCGAATGCGTCCCCTCCCAGGATTCACTGGACCTCATGTGGGTAAGTCCTGCGGATGCAACAAGCCCAGAATTTGAGGCAGAAATAGTTGGGGGACAGGGACGATTGGTGCGCATGGCGCTCGCGCATTGTGGTTTGTTGTTGTGAATTAACTCGGATAACCCGCAAAATTCGGTGGCTGTTTATTGGCTTTCCCGATCAAAGCTTGCTGTAAGTCTTCCCTTTTGAACGCGTGAGCCATCTCCGTGAAAGCATCGTCAGCAGCAGGATTGAACTCGGCCAACTGACCTCGCATGATTTGGGCTTTTATCACCGCAACCGAAGCGGGTGAGCAGTTAGTCACGAGGTCGCGCGCATACGCGTAGGCATCTGCAAGTGGATCGTTAGATGCGCAATGAACCAGTTTCATATCCGCGGCCTCGGCCCCTGAAATCGTTCGACCGCTAATGAGCAAATCAGTTGCTTGCCCTAGACCGATCAGGCGGGGTAATAGCCAGGCAACGCCGTACTCTGCAATGAGTCCCAGCCGAACAAATGTCGTGCTCAATTTTGCATCGACGTGGGCAAATCTGACGTCAGCGCTAATTGCGATGACAAATCCAAGTCCGGCCGCGGGACCGTTGATTGCAGTGATTACGGGTGTTCCAAGGTGGATGATTTTCCCAGGCACCGTTCGGTGGCTTTGCCCATCAAGAAACCCCTGAACGACTTCAGGGTCCGTGCCCAAGACGCTCAAGTCCGCGCCGGAGCAGAAGCCTCTGCCAGAGCCTGTAACCACGATTGCACGGACCTGTGGGTCCGCATCCGCGCGGTCGAGCAAGTCTGAATATGCATGAATCATCTCGGGTCTCAGAGCATTGAGTTTCTCTGGACGATTGAAAGTAATGGTGGCAATGTGGTCCTGGACGCTGTATAGGACGAAATCATTCCTGGCGGATTCGGTCATGGCTTATTCATACCAGCAAATGATCGGGTGAATGTCGTAGACTCCAATTGCAGGTTGAACGAGGTCTGTTGTAGTGAGCGATTCTTAGGGGAGTGCACCAATGTCACAGAATTTTGCAAAATCGGGAGCGAAAAAGAAGGGCATGACAATCACCTGGCGGGGGATAGTCCTCATCGTCATAGTTGTGATCTTGATCGTGTTCGGCGTTCAGAATCTCAACTCAGCAACCATTAGTTTCCTTGGTTTTGATGTCAGTGTTCCCGTCTGGCTGCTTGTGCCAGGGACGTTCATTCTTGGAATGGTCTTTGGGGGCGTTGTCAAAGGCACGGCTCGAAAACTGCGCAAACCGCACCCTGAGGTGAAGGGCTAGTCCTGATAAGGGTCAATTCCGAGCGCAGTTTTGTCTTCATCGGTCAACGGCCCAACAGGCTCATCGAATTGGTCAAAGTTTGGATCTGCACGTTGTTCGTTGGTCTCATCATCGAGATACTCATCTGATTCAACAATATGCATGGCGGCGCTTTCGGCCGGAATGTACGGCGAGGGGTTCAAGCCACCCGCGTGCATTGGGTCATCACTTGAGTCTTCAGCATCCTCCATGGCCAAGGTTTCTTCCGTATCCTCCAACGGATACGACAACCCATCAAGTGATCCCTCACCGCCATACTCCCCGGATGTTCCTCGAATGGCGTTCCGGGCAGCTTCTGCCTCCATGATCATGGTAAGTCGATCCGCTTGATCTGCGGAGTCACCGCTCGGATCGGTCATATCAACAGTTGATTGGGCGATTTGCGCAGGATCAATTTCCTCATGGCTCATGACAAGAATCTACTCTGCATTTGCCTGTCATGTGACCTGGGAAAATATTCCATGCCAGACTAGTCACATGACCGCTTTTGCTGAGGATCTTGCAACACTCGACCTGCTCACCCAACTGGAACCCGTGGTTGAACAAGAACTCAATCGACACATCACACAAGCGAAAGAATGGTTTCCCCACGATTACGTTCCATGGGACGAGGCAACAAACTTCGCTCACCTCGGTGGTGAAGACTGGACTCCGGAACAACGCCGCTTTAGTGAGGCTGCTCGGACGAGTCTCATAATTAATCTGCTGACCGAGGACAACCTTCCCAGTTACCACCATGAGATCGCCACCATATTTGGGCGCGATGGCGCATGGGGTGAATGGGTTGGGCGTTGGACCGCTGAAGAAGGACGGCATGGCACCGCCATCAGGGACTACTTAGTCGTCACACGCGCTGTCGACCCTGTTGCATTGGAACGCGCTCGCATGGTGCATATGCAGGAAGGGTTCCAGGCAATACACCCGGGGATTTTGGCAGGCTTGTCCTACGTCTCATTCCAAGAATTAGCCACTCGCGTCTCGCATCGCAACACGGGCGTGGCAACAGGAGACCCCATCGCTGAAGCATTGCTTCAGCGCATTGCTCTAGATGAGAATTTGCACATGATTTTCTATCGAAACCTCCTGGCTGCGGCATTGGAGATTGCTCCGGACCCAACAATGGTTGCGATCTTGAAGAGTGTTCGAGATTTCGCCATGCCTGGTCACGGGATCGACGGATTCCAGCGCAAGGCAGTCGAAATCGCAGTTGCTGGAATCTATGACCTAAAACAGCACCGTGACGAGGTCCTCATGCCCGTGTTGCGCAAGTGGAAGATCTTCGACCGTAATGATTTCGGTGCAGAGGGAAATGCGGCCAGAGAAGAACTGGCGGAAATTCTCGCTGATATGGATGTCAACGTGAATCGGTTCGAAGAGCGACGCGAGGCCTTGAAAGCACGACTGAGTTCCAGAGACTGACGTTTTCCGTTTTAACGAGACGATAAGAGCCCGAATGCGGTGATTCACCGTGTTTACACGGTACTGAAACCGCCGCTGAGTAATTCACGTTTTCAGGCAATGCCCTGCGACGCCCGGGTGAGTCAATGCCTAAGAGCACACTCGAACCTGGCTGCAGAGGAAGATTTTTCAACGGGAAGATGATGAAGCACAAGTGCAATTTTTGTGTCCGAGGGGGGACTTGAACCCCCATGCCCTTTTGGGGCACTAGCACCTCAAGCTAGCGCGTCTGCCTATTCCGCCACCCGGACTGGGTTACCGCTTGCGCGGCGAAGCGCAACTATACCCGCGGTCGTAATCGCTCCTTCACCCCCTCAGAATTGTGGGTCTGGATGTCCTGTTTGTGATCAGAGACCCAATTCGCGTTGCTCAAGATGGCATGATCAGTACATGAGCCCTGATCCACATGCGTATTCGTTGAATTCATCGCAGCGACAAGCGCTGGAATCAGATGTCATCTCTCTGACCCAAGAGCTGATTCGCATTGACACGAGCAATTGGGGTGATTCGCCTGAAACTGTCGGTGAGGCAGAGGCCGCTGAATACTGCGCTGCTCGCCTTGCCGAAGTTGGTTGGCACCCTGAGGTGATCACGACTTCTTCGGACACTCGTCGGGGCTTGGTCTGTCGAATTCCGGGCACGGACCCGAATGCGAATGCCATCGTTGTTCACGGACATCTGGATGTGGTGCCGGCCATGGCACATGAATGGACCCATCCACCATTTGCTGCCGAGATCGCCGATGGCTTCATCTGGGGTCGCGGTGCGGTGGATATGAAAAATATGGATGCCATGATCTTGGCCATCGCGCGTCATTGGGGCAGGGAAGGCATTCGACCACGTCGGGACACCATCATTGTCTTTTTCCCAGACGAAGAAGCGGGTATGCAGCATGGTTCCCAGTGGTTTGTGCGCAATCGGCCCGATATTTTTGAAGGGGCAACTGAGGCAATCGGCGAGGTTGGCGGTTTTTCGATCTCCGTTCGCGATGATCTACGGCTGTACCCGATCCAGACGGCAGAGAAGGGAATTCGCTGGCTTCGATTGCGCGCAGCCGCCCGAGCCGGGCACGGATCGATGATTCATACTGACAATGCGGTAACTGAGTTAGCTCGTGCCGTGACAAGGGTCGGCGAACACAAGTGGCCGATTCGAAGGACGAAAACTGTAGATCAGTTCCTTGCTTCTTTGAGTGATGCCTATGGAGTAGAAATTGACCCGGCTGACAGCGAGGGACTCGTTTCAAAACTTGGAACTCTTGGGCTCCTAGTTGGCGCCACCATGCAGAACACTGCCAACCCTTCCATGTTGCAGGCTGGCTACAAGGTGAACGTAATTCCAAGCGAAGCTGTTGCCTACGTCGATGGGCGTGTATTGCCAGGATATGAACATGAATTCGATGCGACCATTCGCGAGTTGGTTGGTCAGTCCATTGAGATGGAGTACATGAGTCATGACATTGCAATCGAGGCTCCGTTTGACACATTAACGGTGGATCTCATGGCGAGTGTTCTTCGGGCTGAAGACCCACAAGCGCTAACGGTTCCCTACATGATTTCTGGCGGTACTGACGCGAAGGCTTTGTCGAGCCTAGAAATTGACTGCTACGGATTTTCTCCACTTCAGATGCCAGCGGACCTAGATTATTGGCGCTTGTTCCATGGCGTGGACGAGCGAGTACCCGTGGATGGCCTGAAATTTGGTGTTCGGACTCTTGATCGATTCATGCAGTCCGTATAGGACGCATGACCTTTCTTTTGAGTCTTATCTTTTTGCGCCCATCCCTGAAGATTCGAGTCTGATCCAATTCCCAGCGTCCACGTTCAGCTTTAAAAGTGAGAAGTTCTCGTGTCTCTTCACGCCCTGTTTCCCGAGAGAATGAAATCTCTCGAAATTCCCAGACTGTTTCCCGACTCGAACCCATGCTGCTAGCGCCTCTGCGCCCATCCCGCTTCTGGGTAACCCATCGCGGGCTCTGAAATATCGTCGAGTGCCGCATGGATTTCTGAGGGCAGTTGCAGTTCTAAACTTCCCAAGGCCAAAACCAACTGTGCAGCAGTTCTGGCACCGAGTATTGGTGCCACAACCCCGGGCCGATCACGCAACCAGGCGAGTGCGACCTCTGCCGGACTGGCACCGAGGCCTTCCGCAGCCGTCGCGACTGCATCGACAATCCTTCTTGCCCGCTCATCGTTGTAGGCGTTCACAAATGAACTGGTGTCCGGATTGGCACCCCTTGAGTCAATTGGTATTGAGTGCCGATATTTACCGGTCAAGACACCTCGACCCAATGGGGACCAGGGAAGGATGCCTATGCCTAGGGCTTTAGCTGATGGAATGATCTCCCGTTCAATCCCGCGCTCTAACAGGGAGTACTCCATTTGTGTTGTCACAATTGGAGCCAGTGGCCCCTTAACCTGTTGCAGCGTGCAAGCACGCGTTGTTTGCCAACCCGAGTAGTTGGAAATTCCGACATAACGAACTTTGCCACTCGATACTGCTTGATCGATGGCACTTAAGGTTTCATCGATTGGGGTGTTCGGATCCCAGGCGTGCATTTGCCATAGATCTATGGTTTCAACGTCCAGGCGTTTGAGGCTTCTTTCCAGCGCCGCCAGTAGATGTTTGCGACTTGCATCAAACCTGCGCTCAGTATTGGGAAGCGAGACCGCTTTGGTCGCTAGCACGATTTGATCACGACATTCAAATTCCTGAATCAAAGTGCCAAGCAACTCTTCGCTGACACCATCGACGTAGACATCGGCCGTATCAATCAGGTTTCCACCAGCGTCAAGAAATGCAGCCAGTTGATCCCGAGCGTCGTATTCATCCGTAGTGCGACCCCACGTCATGGTCCCAAGAGCTAACGCGCCGACCCGAATACCTGAGTTTCCCAGTGGTCTCATTTGCATGGCTCAACCGTATCCCGCATGGGCCTCGCATATGCGGATACGACGCCGTAGGCTGCTCCCATGAAACTAGCCGTGAATTTGGGTTACTGGGGTGCGGGTAACGATGCTGATAATTTGGAAGTTGCCAGGGAGGCCGACCGTTTGGGTTATTCCTGCGTATGGGCTGCAGAGGCGTATGGTTCTGATGCAGCCACGGTGCTTACGTGGATAGCCGCGCAGACCGATCAGATAGATGTTGGCAGCGCGATTTTCCAAATCCCTGGTCGCACACCTGCGAACACGGCGATGACTTCTGCCACCCTCGACACACTCTCTGGTGGACGATTCCGGTTGGGCTTGGGGGTCTCGGGTCCGCAGGTCTCTGAAGGTTGGCATGGCGTGAAGTTCACCAAACCACTTCAGCGGACTAGGGAATATGTAGACATTGTCCGTTTGGCACTGTCTCGGCAGAGGGTCAGCTATGACGGAGAGTTTTTCACCTTGCCGTTGCCTGATGGCCCGGGCAAAGCCCTAACGCTCACGGTCCACCCTGTTCGGGAAACCATTCCAATTTATTTGGCGTCCATTGGTCCCAAAAATCTTGAACTGACTGGCGAGATCGCGGATGGGTGGCTGGCTATCTTCTTTTCACCGGAAAATGCTCCCGAACTCATGAAGCCGCTCATTGCGGGACGTGAGAAAGCTGGCAAAACCATGGTGGGTTTTGATGTGGTTCCAACCGTTCCGGTTGTCCCTGGAGCAAGCGTGGAGGAATGCGCAAACTACGTGCGCCCTTACACAGCGCTCTATGTCGGTGGAATGGGATCACGAGACAAAAACTTTTACAACCAGTTGGCCGTGCGCATGGGCTATGAAGAAGCAGCCATTGAAATCCAAGAGAAGTACATGGCGAAGGACTATGCGGGAGCCGCAGCCGCCGTGCCACTTGAATTTATCGATGCCACCTCACTCCTCGGCCCACCGGCGCGCATTGCAAAGCGCTTACCTGCCTATGCTGAAGCAGGGGTCACAACCCTGAGCGTTGCTTCTTTCGCCGGCACCCTTGAAGAGCGTGTTGGAACCCTTCACATTATGAAGAAGGCACTCGCTGACTCTGGGGTGGGCGACTAGTACGTGTCATGGTTTGAGGCAATTTTTCTTGGTGTTGTTCAAGGATTAACCGAATTCCTGCCCATCTCATCCTCGGCACATCTGTTTATTACTAGTCAAATCTTTGGTTGGTCTGATCCAGGTGCTGCATTTACAGCGGTAACACAGATCGGAACCGAGACTGCGGTAATTTTGTTTTTTTGGCGGGATATCGTCCGCATCATTGGAACATGGGCTCGCTCGCTTGTCACTCCGGCGTTGCGCAGCAATCTCGATGCGCGCATGGGTTGGTACGTGATCATTGGAACGATTCCCATCGGCATTCTCGGTTTTGCATTTGCCGAACAAATAGAAACTACGGCGAGGAATTTATGGTTGGTCGCATCCACCCTCATCATCTTTGGCTTGATACTTGGCGCTGCAGACAAATATGGACGCAAGAACCGCACAATTGAATCTCTTAACCTTAAAGATGGCCTCCTATTTGGACTGGGGCAAGCCTTAGCTCTAATTCCTGGTGTGTCACGCTCAGGTGCCACCATCAGTGCGGGTCTGACAATGGGATACGACCGCGTTGCGGCTACCCGCTATGCCTTTTTGCTTGCGATACCAGCGGTCATGGGCTCCGGGCTCTATGAAGCAACCAAGATTGGTGATGAACCTAACGTTCAATGGGGTCAAACAATTTTGGCTACGGTAATCGCTTTCGCGGTTGGGATAGCAGTCATCGCATGGTTGCTACGATGGCTCGCCACTCGCACGTACACGCCATTTGTTATTTACCGAGTTGCACTCGGAATCCTCGTACTGGTGCTTCTGGCAACGGGAACAATCAGCAGCTAAAGCCAACCACTCTTTTTGAAAGCTCGATAAAGAACGCCACAGACAACGAGCATTCCGCCTAGTGCGAGCGGGTATGCATACTCATATCGCAACTCGGGCATGTTCTCGAAGTTCATACCGAAAATGCTGGCCGCCAAGGTTGGAACTGCTGCGATAGCGACCCATGCTGAGATCTTTCGCACATCTGAGTTCTGCTTTAAATCTTGTAATGCTGTTGACGCCATCAGCATGGTGAGTAATGAATTGTCTATTGCGTCGACGGTCTCATGTACCCGCAAGATGTGCTCTCCAATGTCCTCGAAGAATGGCTTGAGAACTTCTGGAATTGATTCATCCGCGTTACCAATGAATCGCTGGGCTGCCATCGTGAGGGGAGATACTGCCCTGCGAACGGAAATATTCTCGCGTTTGAGTTGGTAAATCAATTTAGTCGTCTGAGCCGTTGGATCCATCGAGAAGACTTCTTGCTCGATCTCTCTCATGTCGTCGTGGACTTCTTCGGCCACTGCAAGATAGCCATCAACGGTAATGTCCATGACCGCATACAGCACTGCGAGTGGACCGTGGGTACGCAAACGCTCACTTGCTGATATCCGCTGACGAACAGTAGTGAGATCGCCTGCGGTCCCGTGTCGAACCGTGATTGCGAACCAAGGACCGATGAAAACGGAAGTCTGACCAATCGTAATCTCCTGTGAATCAATCTTGTAACTCAAAGTCTTGAGAAGAGCAAAGGCACCATCAGCGCGGATCTCAAATTTGGGGCGTTGTTTAGTGTTGGATGCGTCCTCAACTTCCAGAGGCTCCAGATCGAAGAGTTCCGCCACGAGTGCGAGTTCAGGTCGTGTTGGGTCAACCAAGCCGACCCAAGCGAATGAACCTGGGACCTCGTGAACCTCGCTGATGAGTTGAACTAGCGATTCTCTGGCGTGCGCCCCCGTAAAGTCGTTGTCATGAGGGACATGCATGGTTTCAACGCTCATGCGATCAAATTCACCGTCCGGTGAATAGGTCCCCATCCGCCTGATCATGTGCCCATTGTCCTCCGATTCTGCCACCTGCGAACAGCAGGGGAATGGAGTGAGCGTCAGAGGATCTTGGGGCTAGCGTTGGCCCATGGCAACTGTGATGCTCGTGCGGCATGGTCGTACCGCGGCTAATGCAGGAGGCACACTAGCTGGAACCGCACCGGGCACACATTTGGACGAGCAGGGTGAGGCTCAGGCCAACGAATTGGGAAAACTGTTGGCCCTCATTGAACCAGCGGCGATTATTGCCTCTCCTTTAGAGCGAACCATGCAGACCGCGGGCATTATGGCCACGCATATTGGGGGATCCAAGGAGTTCATAGTCGCTAAAGAACCAGGAATTATCGAATGCGATTACGGTGATTGGACAGGCAAATCCTTGGCGGACTTGAGCGATCTACCCTTGTGGTCGGTCGTGCAAAATCACCCGAGCTCTGTCGTATTTCCTTCGGGCGAAGGTATGGCCGCTATGCAAGGTCGAGCGGTGTCAGCAATCCGTAGGTGGAATGAGTTATTAGGGCCCGATGCTCTTTACATCGCGGTGAGTCATGGCGATGTCATTAAGTCCATAGTCGCTGACGCGTTGGGAACACACCTAGATCATTTTCAACGAATCACGATCGATCCTTGCTCTGTCTCGGTTATTCGCTACTCGGATAGCCGCCCATTCGTACTCGCGGTGAATGGCAACGGGTCAAATGTCGAACGATTCGTGACCGCGGCGAAGGAAACCTCAACCGAAGCTGCCGTTGGAGGTGGAACGGCATGACTCGTCGAGTGATCGAATACAGACTCCCTGAAAGATTCATCGTGGGAACCGTAGGCATGCCGGGGGAGCGCGTCTTCTACCTCCAAGCGCGCTCGGCCGGAGCACTCACCGCCGTTGCCTTTGAAAAACAACAGGCGATTGTGTTGGCTGAACGCATTGATCAGCTGCTCGATGAAGTCCGTTCTTCAAGAGATCCAGAAAACCTAGTTCCCGAGACGGCACCTGTTGAATTACTCGATTCTGATCCACTAGACATGCCGATCCTCGAGGAGTTCCGGGTAGGCGCAATGGCACTGGGTTGGGATGAAACGGCTATGAACGTGGTCATCGAAGCTCACGCGATCAGCGACGAAGACTCTCCTGTCCCCGAGTTGGGGGAGGATGGAACTGACGGGCCCGACACCTTGAGAGTGTGGATTAGTGCACCCTATGCACGTGCTTTCGCTGAACGCGTGCGATTGGTGTCTCAGGCGGGTAGGCCTCCGTGCCCCTTTTGCCAACAACCACTAGAAGCTGACGGGCATATTTGCCCAAAGGCAAATGGCTACAAACGTCGAGTATGAATGAACCACGAATCAGACCCAGAGTCATTCATCGATGGCGAACTGAAAATTGTTGGTCAGTTGCGGGCTGCAAGCAACCAGACTTTTTATTGCACTGACGCATCAGATAAAGAATTTGTTTATAAGCCAGCCGCAGGGGAGGCCCCTCTGTGGGATTTTCCGGATGGAACATTAACTGGTCGAGAACTTGTAGCGGCCTCTATAGATGCAATGCTGGGGTGGTCACTGATTCCCACCACAAAATGGATCGATCAGGGCCCTTTAGGACCTGGCATGATTCAAAAGTGGATCGATGAAAGTGATGAAGCACGGCCGGTGAATGTCTTTGCCCCCGATCAGGTACCAGAGGGTTGGCTGGGAATTTTGTCGGCGCAGGATGCACAGGGCAACCCACTTGTCCTCGCTCACGAGAACTCGGAAACGCTGAGAAAGGTCGCGGTTTTTGACGCCGTTGTCAACAATGCGGACCGCAAGGCTGGACATATTATGTGCACCGCCGATGGCCAACTTTGGATCATTGATCATGGTGTGTGTTTTCACCAAGAGGACAAACTACGCACGGTGCTCTGGGGTTGGGTGGATCAGGAACTTGGGGACGATTTAATCTCAAGCCTCATCACGTTACGGTCGACACTAGGAAATTGGCACGAGTCCATTGATAACTTCCTGTTGGAGCATGAGTCAGTCGCGTTGCGCGCACGGCTTGACCGACTTATCTCTGAAGACAGATTTCCACTACCTTCCCAAGAGTGGCCCGCAATTCCTTGGCCCGTTTTCTAATGGAATGGTGTGACAAGTTTCCTAGAGGCGCGAGTTTCATGGCGCAGGTGTCACCACAGATTCCTGCCGATAGGCTGAAGTTGTGAAGAGTTGGTCAGAACCCGAGGTCTCACGGTTACCGGGTACAGGTCGAGATCTGCGCCTTTTTGATACCGCTACACAACAAATACGCCCCACTTCTCCGGGTAAGCGGGCCACAATCTACGTATGTGGCATTACTCCCTACGACGCCACCCATATGGGCCATGCAAAT
>Ga0181606_10000468_pt1 | contig 33033 bp, 36 predicted proteins | sample 041ome_10_FD_132994 | JGI IMG/M metagenome (GOLD analysis project Ga0181606, IMG submission 132994) | Coastal salt marsh microbial communities from the Groves Creek Marsh, Skidaway Island, Georgia - 041412US metaG (megahit assembly) | ecosystem: Environmental > Aquatic > Marine > Intertidal... | reverse complement strand
GCGTTTAGTTTCTTGATCAATAGGGCAAAAAAGCGAGTAGAGCGTGAGCAGAATAGCCTCAACCTGCTTGTTATTGAGCGCGTAAAAGACTTGTTTGCCTTCTCGGCGGGTGGAGACGACAGCCTCGTTTCTTAGAACGCCAAGTTGCTGCGACAGCGTAGGCTGCCTTATGCCCGTAAGAGCTTCAAGGGTGCTTACGTTCTTCTCGCCGTCGGTGAGTTGGCAAAGCAGCATAAGCCGATCCTCATTCGCAAGCAGACGCAATAAACCCGAGGCCTCGGTTGCGGCAAGCCGCAAGCGGGTAAAGTCGACGTCCGATGGCATGAGGTTGGGAAGAGACATGGAGTCCTATTTTACGATTTTGGCGGCATTTCGAAATTTTGAAGGGGGCTAAACATTTCCTCGAGAAGCGCATTACCCTTTTCGAGCATGAAATAGCGAAATGCTTCTGCCGCCAAAGACAGGGTTCGATTGGTCAGGTTAACGACATGCCAAAGCCGCATCACAGGAGTATCTTGGACGGGAAGAATTCGTAACACACCATGGCGAAGCTCAAGTCCTATGGTGTGCAGAGACACAAACGAGATGCCTAGCCCTGCCATGACGGCCTGCTTAATGGTCTCGTTGCTTGACATCTCTATGGTGGAAAGTGGCCGAAAGCGATGCTCATCAAAGAAGCCTTCCATGACCGCGCGGGTACCTGAGCCCTGTTCGCGAACCATGATTTCGTGTTGCTCAAGCTGGTCTATCGATATCGAGGCGCTTTTTATCAAAGCGTGTTCGGGTGCGGCAATAAATCCATGCGGATGGGGGGCAAACGACTCTGAGCGGGTGTCGAGTTCCTTGGGGGGGCGTCCCATGACAGCAATATCAATGTCGCCGTCTCTTAAAAGGGTAATAAGTTGATCACGATTACGCACCTGGATGATTACTTGAATGCCAGGATGCTCCTTACGAAAGGCCGCCAGAAGCTTGGGCAGAATGTATTTCGCGGTACTCACGAGGCCTATCGTCAGATTACCTGTCTCGATGCCTCGAAGTTTAGCCATCATGTCTTCGGCTTCACGGAGTGCCGTAAGCACGCGCCGGGCGTAGACTAGAAAGTATTCCCCTGCGCTTGTCAGTGTGACCCCTCGGCCTTTTTTCGCAAACAAGGAAATCCCAAGGTCTTCCTCGAGATCGCGCATCTGCATTGAGACCGCGGGTGCCGTAAGGTGCATTTCTTCTGCAGCCTTGGCAAAGCTGGAATGTCTTGCAGCAGAAACGAAAATACGCAACTGCCTAAGTGTCAAATTCCGCATGGGTCTCCTCCCACACTTTATTTAGTGTTATGACCTGAAGGATTACAGATATTGCCGGTGACCACAAGCCTAAGCGCTTGTCTTTTTTCGTGCCGAGATGGCTCCTGCCTTTGGGCGGTAGGCCTTGAGCCAGGCCTTAAAACGCGTTGCGGCGGGTGATAGGCGCCTACCCGAGGGGTACACCAGATTCCACTGCCGCATAAGCGGGAAACCTTCGAGCTTAACGACCGAGAGCTCCCCCAGGGCTACTTCCGAGGCGATTGTGCTCGATGACAAGACAGCCACGCCAAGGCCGCCCGCCACAATATGTTTCACCGCCTCGTTACTAACCACCTCAAGCCGAGTCTGGATTCGAACACGATATTTTCTGAAGAAGCTCTCGGTGGTGAGTCGTGTTCCCGAGCCTGCTTCACGAACAATGAAGAGTTCTTTGGCCAAGTCGGCGGGCTTGACGAGTCGCTTTCTGGCGATGGGGTTGCTTGGGTGGGCAACCAGCACGAGTGGATTTGGGGCAAATGGTTCTGAGATGACATCGAGTTCATCGGGTGGCTGCCCCATTACATAAAGGTCGTCCTCGTTCTTGCGCAGGCGATCGAGGAGGGACTCTCGATTACCTATCCATAAAGATACGTTGATACCGGGGTAGTTGACACAGAACGAGCCAACAAGCCTTGGCACGGTGTACTTCAGAGTGGTAAGAATGGCGACCTTAAGTTCCCCTTCCTTGAGGCCCTTGAGCCCTGCGAGTTCTTGTGACAACTCCTCAATTCGCGCCTCAATGTCTTGTGCGCAACGCAACATAAGCTCGCCCGTGGAGGTGAGATAAAGCCTTTTACCCAGCACTTCAAAAAGGGGGCTGCCGGCGATTTCTCCTAGCTTCTTGAGCTGCAGAGAAAGGGTTGGGGTGGATAGTTCAAGGGCCTTGGCGGCCTTGACCAGGCTTCCATGACGCGCCACAGCAAGTACAAACTTTAGCTGGTGCAGTGTCATTGCGCCGAGGTTCATAGTTAGTTTTTTGTAAACGTTTTCATCAAAATATTTTACTTTCACATGAGCATCATGTCGATCAAAATGTTCTAAGAGAAGGAAATGAATTTAGTTTGTTTGTCCCGTGACACATAGAGGAAGAGGAGCTTTCATGGCCGCAAAAACCTACAGCGCTGGCGTAAAAGAATACCGCCAGACTTATTGGATGCCGGAGTACACACCGCTTGATACCGACATTCTCGCAGTCTTTAAAATCACGCCACAGCCGGGTGTCGATCGCGAAGAGGCTGCCGCAGCTGTTGCTGCTGAATCGTCAACAGGAACATGGACAACCGTCTGGACAGACCTGTTAACAGATATGGACTACTACAAGGGTAGAGCCTACCGCATCGAAGATGTCCCGGGCGATGACTCTTGCTATTACGCCTTTGTTGCTTATCCAATTGACTTATTCGAAGAGGGTTCGGTGGTCAATGTCTTCACCTCACTAGTGGGGAATGTCTTTGGCTTTAAAGCTGTGCGTGCCCTACGCCTCGAAGATGTGCGCTTTCCCATAGCCTACATTAAGACCTGTGGTGGGCCTCCTAATGGCATACAGGTTGAGCGTGATGTCATGAATAAGTATGGCCGTCCTTTGCTGGGCTGCACCATCAAGCCCAAGCTTGGACTCTCGGCGAAGAATTACGGTCGTGCCGTTTATGAATGCCTGCGCGGTGGGCTCGATTTCACCAAGGACGACGAGAACATTAATAGCCAGCCTTTTATGCGTTGGCGTCAACGGTTCGACTTCGTTCAAGAGGCAACGCTTAAGGCTGAAGCCGAGACTGGTGAGCGTAAGGGTCACTACTTGAACGTCACTGCGCCAACACCCGAGGAAATGTACCGACGAGCGGAGTACGCCAAAGAAATTGGCGCGCCCATCATCATGCACGATTACATTACCGGCGGTTTTTGCGCCAATACTGGACTTGCCAATTGGTGTCGCGAGAATGGGATGCTGCTTCATATTCACCGTGCCATGCACGCTGTGATTGACCGAAATCCGCATCACGGTATTCATTTCCGTGTGCTTACTAAAATTTTACGTCTCTCGGGTGGCGATCACCTGCATACCGGAACGGTGGTTGGGAAGCTCGAAGGTGATCGTGCCTCAACGCTTGGCTGGATTGATCTTCTTCGCGAGTCCTTTGTTCCCGAAGATCGGTCTCGTGGGCTCTTCTTCGATCAAGACTGGGGTTCGATGCCTGGTGCTTTTGCCGTTGCCTCGGGTGGTATTCATGTCTGGCACATGCCTGCACTTGTCACCATCTTTGGCGATGACTCGGTTCTTCAGTTTGGTGGTGGAACACTTGGTCACCCATGGGGGAATGCAGCAGGCGCCTGTGCGAATCGAGTTGCCCTTGAGGCTTGTGTTCAGGCGCGTAACGAGGGTCGGCAGCTTGAGAAAGAGGGCAAAGAAATTCTTACCGCTGCGGCCCAGCATTCGCCGGAACTCAAAATTGCCATGGAGACCTGGAAGGAAATCAAGTTTGAGTTTGACACGGTAGACAAGCTCGACATCGTTAACAAATAAGTTGAAGGGAAACGAACATGACTGTTCAAGCCTATAAGTCTTCGCAGAAGTACGAGACCTTTTCTTACCTGCCCCCCATGACGGCGGACCAGGTGAATCGGCAAATTGCCTATGCCATTAGCCGGGGCTGGAACCCAGCTGTCGAGCATACCGAAAAGGGCACGGCGGCAACCAGCAATTTTTGGTACATGTGGAAGCTCCCTTTATTTGGTGAGCAGTCTGTTGAGGCTGTTCTTGCAGAGCTCAACGCTTGCCACAAAGAGTTTCCCAGCCACTTGGTACGCTTTGTTGCCTATGACAATTACGCCCAAAGCCAAGGAACGTCTTTTGTCGTTTATCGATAGGGTGGTTGTATGTCACTTTCCGAATTGCAAAGCTACACGGTAACCTTATCGGGTCGCGAGCTTGCCCTGCGTCGCAGGCAGGCTATGTCGAGCCTAGGTAAGTCAGCCGTTCGAGGCGCGTCGCACAAAAGCTCTACTGGGTCTGAGCATCACAGAAAATCTGCTCAGAATCTGGATCAGGCCGCGGGTCAGAGTTGGCCGTTCAACCCCATGCTAGTCCGCGAAGGCCAAGTGATCGCCAGCCGTCAAGAACTTTTTCCCTCCCGGGTCTGGCCTGACTGAGGTGCAAAGTATGAAAACGTCTGGGCCTCGTCAAGCACAATTTGTCTCTCCCTCGGCGCCAAGCCACCTTGTGAATGAGCCAAACCCTGCCACGGTTCGACCGGTTAACGATCGAACTGTAGCTGCAGGTGGCAATACATCGTTGCTTTCAAACTATCTCGTGCCAATTGAGCCTTACTACAGGCCTGTTGGAGATGAGGTCAGCCTCTTTGAGGCGGCGTACTCCGTTCGCATGCCTATGATGCTTAAGGGCCCTACAGGCTGTGGAAAGACGCGGTTCGTCGAGTACATGGCCTGGCGCTTAGGAAAGCCACTTGTAACCGTTGCTTGCAATGAAGACATGACAGCCTCCGACCTTGTAGGCCGGTACCTTCTTGATGCAGATGGAACGCGTTGGCAGGATGGACCACTGGCCCTGGCTGCACGCCATGGTGGCATTTGTTACCTTGATGAGGTTGTTGAGGCAAGGCAGGACACCACTGTGGTGATTCATCCCTTAACTGATGCACGACGAATACTTCCGCTTGAGCGCAAGGGCGAGGTCATCGAGGCTCATCCCGATTTCCAGGTGGTCATTTCGTACAACCCGGGCTATCAGTCACTCATGAAAGACCTTAAGCAGTCGACAAAGCAACGGTTTGGTGCACTCGACTTCTCCTATCCCGAGCACCAGGTGGAGGCCGAGATTGTTGCGCATGAGTCGGGTGTTTCCGCTCAAGATGCCAGTAACCTTGTGCATATTGCTGAGCGAGCGCGACATTTAAAGGGTCACGGCCTTGATGAGGGCATATCGACCCGCATGCTTATTTATGCAGGCTCGCTCATGACTGCAGGGGTACCTGCGCTGTCCGCCTGCCGTGTTGCCTTGGTGAGGCCGATTACCGACGACCCCGATATGCGAGATGCACTTGATGCCGCTGTAAGTACCTATTTTTAGGCTTTATGGGGCAAGCCTTATCCGACTTCCTCGGCCCGGACGACGACTGTTCCGAAGCTTTACGACTTGCGCTTGAGGAGCAATGGACTGGCCTCACAAGAGCCTTTAGCTCGCGCGGTGTCGATAACTACCTAAAAGGCTGCAAGGCACTCGATCAGCTTGGACGTTCGCAGGAACTGCCCGCCGCATTTGCCAGCTGCATGCCCGAGGTCGCTCGGGCCATTGGGGAGGATGTCTTACCCGATCTTGTTAACTTTTTGTTGGGCATGGCGTCGAAAACCTCTGGTCGGGTTCTCGCAGCGATTGTTCAGGTATCCCCAATCGTCGCGCGGCGACTTGGCGATGTCGAATTGTTTCGACAATTTTTGCAGGTACTCGCTAATATGCTTGCCCAGGCCCCGAGGGGCGTTCGCCCCATGCTTGAGCAGATCGACCCACTACTTTCGCAGCTCACGCTCGGAGGGCTTCGGCGTTGGGCCTCATGGGGCGCCCAGGCGTACAAAAGTGATTTTGAAGGGCAGATTCGTTACTTCTCTTTGCAGAGTGAGGACGCCAGGGCCATGCTTCAGGCCGAGCGTAAGGGAACTTTGTTTGTCGATATTCAGAGGCGCCTTCTCATTTATCTTAGAGCGATCTGGGGTCGTGACTTCTTCCTACGACCCACTTCGGGGGACTACGAGCGTCGCGAAGGAATCAGGCCTTATATCGATCGATTTGTTATCTATATTCCAGATGCCTTTGACGACTGGTCTAATGAGGCTCATCAAAAGTCGGTTGCTGGTCTGGATGTCTATCGTGCTGTGGTGAATCATTGTGCGGCTCATCTTCAGTTTGGTGGTGACGCGTTACCGGATGAGGGCTTAACGCCGTTGCAGCGTCATCTTGTTGAGTGCATTGAGGACGCCCGTGTTGAGTATTTGGCCGGAAAGGCTTTTCCCAACATGCTCGACTCCTGGGCGGTTTTCCACACCCTGCCCCTCGGGGAGTCATCGCCACTGAGGCTAGCCAGCCTACTTCGGCGTTTAGCCTTGCGTCTAACAAATCCTCAGGCCCATGACGGCCACGACTGGGTGGAGTATGCCGCCCACGCCTTCTTCAATCATCCCGACCTCACACAGGGTTTAGCGAGTATTTCCATTGCGCGTGATCTCGAGGCAAGGCTTAGCTCGCTCAATCTTCCTGCATTCGATAGCCGTCTCGATAGCCTCAGTCTCTTCTACCGCGACGATAACCGAGTGATCTGGCAGTGGGCTCGCCATGATGAGAAGGATGCATTGGCCGTGACCTGGAGAGAGAAGCAGGTCCGCAAGAAGGTGAGCATTATGGAGATGGTGAACGAGGTCAATAACGAGTTTGCTGGTGATGATGCCGAGGAAATCTGGGTGCTTCCCACCGAGTTCTTCCTTGATCAGGAGGGGGTTTCCATTAACTCGCTCGAGGGTCGTGAGCCCATTTCAAGCCCCTTCCATTACAACGAGTGGGACTATCAGATTCAGCTTGATCGGCCCGCCTGGGTGACTTTGTACGAACGGGCTGCACCTCGCGGGGATGATGCGGTGATTGATGCATTAATTGCCGAACATAAGCCGGTTGTGGCCCGACTTAAGTACCTTATTGAATCGATGATTCCCCAAGGCCTCAAGCGTATACGACGCCAAGAAGAGGGCGATGAGATTGACATTAATGCGGCGGTGAGTAGTTTCATTGACCTGCGCATGGGCTATCAGCCTGACCCACGCATTATGACGCGCTACAAGAGGACCGAGCGCGATGTCTGCGTTTTGGTTCTTCTCGATCTCTCGGAATCCTCAAACGATACCGTACGGGGTCAGGACTTCACTGTCATTCAGCTAACAAGGGCTGCGACCGTTCTAATGGCCGATGCCTTAAGCCGAGTGGGTGATACCTTTGCCATCCATGGGTTCTGTTCCAACGGACGAGATGACGTCCATTACTATCGACTAAAGAATTTCGAGGATCCTTATGAGAAAGAGGTCAAGGCGAGGCTCGCAGGCTTATCGGGGTCTTATTCAACACGCATGGGGGCAGCTGTACGACATGCTTCAAGCCTTATCGCCCAGCGTCCTGAGCGCAAAAAACTTATTTTTGTCGTGACCGATGGGGAGCCTGCCGATAACGACGTTCGCGACCCTCAGTATCTAAGGGCTGACACCAAAAAGGCAGTTGAACAGGCTGGACGACAGGGTGTTAGCTGCTATGCGCTTTCACTCGACCCCTATGCCGATCAGTACGTTTCAAGTATTTTTGGCGCAGGCCGCTACACGGTTCTTGATCATGTCGAGCGAATGCCCGAGAAGCTTCCCATGTTGTACCTTGGATTAACGCAATAGTTTCGGTATAAGAATTAGCCTCCAAACCTTTATTTCTATCGACATGCTGCAGCCGCAGCTTGCCTCGTACCTGGGAACCTTGTCTCAGGGCTTTCTTCCTGTTCCTGGGGATGCCTGCCTTTGGATTGAGGTGGCGCCAGGAATGGCTGTGCATCGGCTTTCGGACATTGCTCTTAAAAGAACAAATGTGCATATGGGTGAGCAAGTAGTGGAGCGTTCCTTTGGGTCCATGGAGATTCATTACCGTAATCAGAATGAGGTTTAGGAGGCGGGCCGCGTAATTCTGGAGAAGCTTGCAAGTACCCCTGAGGATCGTATGGGCTGCTCCATTGGGTCTGAGATTGACGAGTTTCCTTAGGCCTGGTTTCTGCACCCAGATCCATCCATCGATCTCGCTGTCATTCCTCTAGCACCACTTGAGCAGGCGGCCAATGAGCGGGGGGTCGACTTTATTACCAGCTTATCGATACCAGCCTTGTCTCAGAGGTCACGGATGAGCTTGCCTTTGATGCACTCGAAGAGGTTCTTTTCGTTGGTTATCCAAGTGGCGTCTGGGATCAGGTCAACTTAACGCCTATTCTGCGCCGTGGGACAATAGTAATTCCACCACAAATTAATTTTGAGGGACGACGTGAGTTTCTTATTGATGCGGCGGACTATTCTGGGTCAAGTGGGAGTCCAGTTTTTTCTGTGCTTCCGATGGGCTTGCAAGCCGAATTACAAGTGATACGAAGTTCTTTTTTGCAGGCGTTTTTGCGGCTGTTTTTTTTCGCCAAGAGGCGCAGCAATTGGTACCGGCCCCCGTCCCACCGAACAATGGTCATGCCTCGGTGATGGGCTCTGAGATGATTGACCTAGGACTTGTTATAAAGTCGTCTCAGGTTGTTCATTAAATTAATGCCTACCTCAGTACCTGGAAGGTTTAACTCGAGTTTATGAAGACACAGTACGCAGGTTTTTTTGAAGACTCCCACGGTATCACTCAGCTAGGACGGGTGGTGCTTGACGCATGGGTCTTCGGAATTATTCCGCGCGAGGAAGATTGCAAGCAATGGGATCTTGGGCGCATGCAGAACCTCATGCAGCAGGTGCAAGAGGCCTGGGACGCCCATGGTGGTCTCCCTAGCCTTTTACCCCCTGAACTTGGCAAGGAGCATGAGGCAACCTACAACTGGGCCATGGACCGCGCCCGATCATTAGGATGGTCTTCCACTCTTGGTGACGACGACTAAGCATTTATTGGCCAGGAGTACTTATGGTTCTTGACCCTATCGTATTGTTTTTTCTTCTGGGCGTGATTGCCGGAATTGTAAAGTCGGATCTCAAAATGCCCTCGGCGCTTTACGAGGCGCTGTCTATTTTCCTTTTGCTGGCTATCGGACTGAAAGGGGGCGTCGAGCTCTCGAAGTACAACATCCTTGAGCTTCTTCCTAGCAGTCTTGTTGTTATTCTCGTTGGGGTCATCATCCCCTTAATTGCCTTTCCCATACTTAAGTTTGTCGGCAAGTTGAATCATTTCGATTCCGCCTCCATTGCTGCGCACTATGGTTCGGTGAGCGTGGTGACTTATTCGGTTGCGCTTGCGGCGCTTGCTGAAAGGGGTATGACCCACGAGGGCTACATTGTGATTTACCTTGTTTTACTCGAGATGCCTGCCATTATTGTGGGGGTTGCACTTGCCCGAATGGCACCAAACTCCAGCAAGAAAGCCGCAGGTTGGGGTAAGTTAATGCACGAGGTCTTTTCTGGCAAAAGTATTCTCCTGTTAACGGGGGGGCTTGTGATTGGCTGGATTGCCGGAGAAAAAGGCTTTGCCCCCATCGAGCCCATGTTTGGTGGGCTTTTCAAGGGGGCGCTGGCTTTATTCTTGCTGGAAATGGGCCTTGTAGCTGCCTCAAGGGTGGCTGCATTTCGTTCCTACGGCATTTTCTTGGTGGTCTTTGCCATGGTGATGCCGCTTATTTCTGCAGCAATTGGCATCTTTACGGGGTTGATGCTTTCGCTCTCGCCAGGCGGAATAGCGCTGCTCGCCACGCTTTATGCCAGTGCCTCTTACATTGCGGCACCTGCCGCTATGCGAATTGCGGTTCCCAAAGCGAATCCCTCGCTCTCAATAGGGGCCTCTCTCGGGGTAACCTTTCCATTCAATCTGTTTGTTGGGATACCCTTATACTTCGCAATCGTAGAGAGGTTCTCTTAGGACTCCAATGCAAGTCAAATCGTTCAGGTTAGTTACTGTTTTTTGCGAGGCTATTTTAGAGTCCTTGGTTATTACAGAGCTTGATGAGCTTGGTATTGTTAGCTACACAGTAAGCGATTGCCGCGGCCGAGGAACCCGTGGTGTCCGCAGTGGCGCATGGAGCCTTAGTTCGAATATTCGTATTGAGGTAATGTGCGACGAAGAAGTCTCTGAGAGGCTTGCCTCTGCTCTTACCCAAAAATACGACAAAGATTACGGTTTACTTATTGTTGCAAGTAACGTTGATATTCTGAACTAATCGGGTCTACCTATAGGGTGGAGTAGCACATTTACTTCGCCCCGGTAAGCTTGCGTCGCTTTTCCATCATGCGCCAAACAAAAGGCGTGAAGATAAGCTGCATGGCAAGTTCCATCTTTCCCCCCGGAATCACAATGGTGTTTGCTCGGCTCATCCAGGACGAGTTAATCATATTGAGCAGGTAGGGAAAATCGATGCCCTTGGGGTTGGCAAAGCGGATAACCACCATGCTTTCATCGGCCGAGGGGATATCTCGTGCAATAAATGGATCGGAAGTGTCGACAACGGGGACACGCTGAAAATTCACGTGCGTATGAGCAAACTGAGGAACAATGTAATGCACATAGTCGGGCATTCGGCGAAGTATGGTGTCTGTGACGGCTTCGGTGCTATACCCCCTTTGATGCTTATCGCGCCAGAGCTTTTGTATCCACTCAAGGTTAATTACAGGAACAACACCAATACGAAGGTCGGCGTACTGAGCAACATTCACGGTGTCTGTCACCACGGCACCATGAAGTCCTTCATAAAAAAGCATGTCCGTGTCTTGCGGTAGGTCTTCCCATGGGGTGAATGTGCCGGGCTCTTGCTTGTAGGGCTCGGCTTCCTCTTGGTTATGAAGATACTTTCTTGACTGTCCCTGGCCTGTTTCAGAGTAGGTTTTGAAAAGGGCCTCAAGTTCGGGGAAGAGGTTGTTCTCAATACCAAAGTGACTAAAGTTCTTGTTACCAAGCTTTTCGGCATCGCTTTGTCGCTTGCGCATTTCGAGGCGGTCGTAGCGGTGAAAACTGTCTCCCTCAATAATGGCCGCCTTAACACCCTCCCTTCGGAAGATGTTCTGAAAGGTGCGCGTGACGGTTGATGTGCCAGCTCCGGAGGAGCCCGTGATTGCAATAATGGGGTGGCGATCAGACATGAGGGTTTCCTGTGTTAATCCCGAAACAAGCTGCGGGTTCCGAAAAGTGGGGAGGCATCTTCGTCATGGGTGCCCTGAGGAGGGTCGTTGTGGTAGCGCTCAATAAGCTCAACCTCTTCGCGCGACCCAAAGACTAGGCCGATGCGCTGGTGAAGAGAGCTTGGCTGCACCGTTAGTATTGGTTCGTAGCCGGTGCTAGCCCTACCCCCGGCCTGCTCCATAATCATGCCAATCGGATTGGCCTCGTACATAAGCCGAAGTCGGCCAGGCTTGGTTAGATCTTTGGTGTCTTTGGGGTATAGAAACACGCCACCACGCATCAGAATACGATGGGCCTCGGCAACCATTGAGGCGATCCAGCGCATATTAAAGTCTTTACCTCGAGGCCCGGTTTGGCCTGCAAGGCACTCGTCCACGTAGCGCTTCACGGGTGGCTCCCAGAAGCGGGCATTGGAAGCGTTAATGGCAAACTCTTTGGTTGATTCCGGTACCTTGATATCGGGATGCGTCAGCATGAACTCGCCAAAGCTTGGGTCGAGCGTAAAGCCGTGAACGCCGCGTCCAACCGTAAGGATAAGCATGGTGGCTGGCCCATAAAGCGCATAGCCTGCTGCGACCTGCTCGGTCCCTGGCTGAAGAAAATCGTCCGCGGTTAGATTGCGCCCGTCATGGGCACTCTCGGGTGCTCTAAGCACACTGAAGATACTTCCGACAGAGACATTGACATCAATGTTTGATGAGCCGTCGAGTGGGTCAAAGACAAGCAGGTAACGGCCTCGCGGCTGACCCTCCGGAAGGTTATAGGGCTCGTCCATTTCCTCGGAAGCCATTCCTGCCACATGTCCCGCCCATTCATTCATCTTGATGAACACGTCATTACTAATAACGTCGAGCTTCTTTTGAACCTCGCCCTGGACGTTTATGCTCTGACCGTCCGATGAACCTGAGGCAAAGTTCCCGTGTAGGCCGGCAAGTTCGCCAAATGCAACGGACTTCGCAATGGCCTTGCAAGCCATGGCGATATCGAGAATTAGAGCGTTAAATTCGCCGCTGGCGTCTGGGAAGCGACGTCTTTCCTGAATCAGGAATTGCGTCAGCGTATGACTCATCATTGGGCTAAGTTCCACTCCAAATCTCCCTTAGTTCTGCGACCGGTTTGCTTTTGTCTGAAGCTCGTACTTTATTCAATAAAGCCAGCCTAAGTCTTCAAATATAGTGAGCAATCGGTATAAGGATCGCTGAATAAAGCCGCCCCTATTAGATGGGACTGGCGCCGCTTAACTCCTCGGCCTCGGAGCGATTCTCCGGGTGTGTCTTGGCCCCCGATGATTTCTCGGAATGGTCAATGCCAGGGGAGATCGTTGACTGGGAGCTGGCAAAAAATGCGTCGAGGAGTGGCCTACCTTGTGCTACCACGAAATCACGAAAGTCTTGTGCGGCGCGGGACATGGTCTTGCTGCGACCCACGACATACCAGGTTCGTACAACGGGGGTATCGTGCACGTTAAGTACGCAGAGCTCGCCATGGGCAAGATCCAAACCCACCGTATGCAGAGAAACAAACGAAATTCCCAGGTCCGCCATAACCGCTTGTTTAACTGTTTCGTTAGACGACATCTCAATGGTTGAAAGTGGTCGGAATCGCACCTGGTCAAAGAATTGCTGCATCACCGAACGTGTTCCTGAGCCAGGTTCACGAACGATGATTTCTTCTTGATCAAGCATACTCAGCTTCAGTGGGCCGTGTTGGGCGAGCCGATGGCTGGGCGAGGAAATGAAGCCGTGGGGATGATCGGCGAAGGCCTTTGCAACAACATCGAGATCTTTTGGAGGCTTTCCCATGATTGCGATATCAATGGCTTCGTCTTGCATGAGCTTAATCAGGTCTTCGCGGTTCCTAACCTCAATGACAACACTCACACCCGGGTGGGTTTTCCGAAAACCTGCCAAGAGTTGAGGAAGTATGTAAATGGCGGTGCTCACCAGGCCAATCGAGAGGCTTCCAGTCTCGACGCCTTGGAGTTTGGTCATCATGGACTCCGCCTCTTTAAGGGCGCTAAGAATTCGACGTGCGTAGACTAAAAAGTATTCGCCCGCACTTGTCAGGCAGACACCTCGTCCTTGGCGTGTGAATAATGAAATACCGAGGTCAGCCTCAAGGTCTTTCATTTGCATAGAAACCGCCGGAGCCGTGAGATGCAGTTCTTCTGCTGCGCGTGCAAAACTACTATGGCGCGCCGCAGACGTGAAAATACGAAGCTGTCGTAGCGACAAATTTTTCACTTAGTCTTCTCCCCTTATGCTGATTAAGTCAGTCTTATAGGTATTTATCAGCAAAACTTACTTTACCTGATAACCCGGTTTGCAAAAAATGGGGGCTTACTACTACTGGGGAGAGACCTTGAATCTGGTCATATTTGATCTTGACGGTACCTTGATCGAGACAGCAGGCGAAATTGGTCTAGCAGTTAATCGCACGCTCGAAGACTTTGAGCTTGACCCCGTTAGCGACTCCGATGTCCGTCGTTGGATTGGTCACGGAACAGGCTGGCTGATGAAGCAGGCCTGGATGGACAAGGGTAGGGACCCTGAAAGTGACAAAGATGCTTGGAGCAAGGTCATGGAGCGGTTCGTACACCACTATTTCGAAACCGCCGGTACCTTGAGTTATCCCTATCCGTACGTCATCGATACGCTTGAGAAGCTTGGTGAGATGGGCGTTAAGAGAGCCGTCCTCACTAACAAAGAGGCGCGTTTTACCGATCGGGTTCTTGCGGCTCATGGCTTAGAGAACGGTCTTCTTGATGGGGTGGTGTCTGGAGATACATTACCCGTGAAAAAGCCAGATCCTTCCGGCATTCATCATCTTCTGGGTCAATTCAATGTAGGCGTTGAGAGCGCTTTGTTTGTTGGTGATTCGGAGACCGACATCAAAACTGCCAAAGCGGCGAAGGTGGTCTGTTGGGCTGTGCCTTATGGGTATAACCATGGTCGGCCCGTTGCCGACGAGAACCCCGATCGCGTCGTTGACGATGTTCGCCCTGTTCTCGATTATTTCTCTGCGCTGCAGAATCTTTCAAAAGCACAACAACACTAAAGGGGAGCCCCATGGCACTTATTTCATTACGACAACTTCTCGACCATGCTGCCGAGCATGGCTACGGATTGCCTGCTTTTAACGTTAATAATATGGAGCAGATTCACGCCATCATGCAGGCTGCCCATGAAGTGGATAGCCCAGTCATTCTTCAGGCCTCAGCTGGAGCCCGGAAATACGCAGGAGAGCCGTTTCTTCGACGCCTCGTGGAAGCCGCCATTGAACAGTACCCCCATATTCCCGTTTGTATGCATCAAGATCACGGTGGGTCCCCCGCAGTTTGTCAGGCCTCGATTCGAAGTGGTTTCTCAAGTGTGATGATGGACGGGTCTTTGAAGGAAGACATGAAGACGCCCTCCGACTATGCCTACAATGTTGACGTCACGAGCAGGGTGGTTGACATGGCCCACGCCGTTGGTGTTTCGGTTGAGGGTGAACTCGGCTGCCTGGGCTCGCTTGAAACAGGAACAGCGGGCGAGGAGGATGGTGTTGGAGCAGAAGGCGTGCTTGATCATTCTCAGTTGCTCACCGATCCTGACGAGGCGGCCGACTTTGTCGCCAAGACCCAGGTCGATGCGCTGGCGATTGCGATTGGTACGAGCCATGGCGCCTACAAGTTCAGCCGCCCACCCACGGGCGATATTCTTGCAATTGGGCGCATCAAAGAAATTCATTCGCGCATTCCCAACACGCACTTGGTGATGCATGGTTCCTCCAGTGTCCCCCAGGAGTGGCTCGAAACCATTCGTCAGTACGGAGGTGAAATCAAGGAAACCTACGGCGTTCCCGTGGAGGAGATCGTCGAGGGCATTAAGCATGGCGTTCGTAAGGTCAACATTGATACCGATATTCGGCTCGCCATGACAGGAGCGATGCGCAAGCTTATGCATGCAACGCCCGAAGAGTTTGATCCACGAGCATTCTTCAAGGCGGCCACAGCGGCGGCAAAGGGTATTTGCAAGGCACGTTTTGAGGCGTTCGGCTCGGCCGGCAAGGCATCGACCATTCGTGTTATCCATATGGACACCATGGCCGCCCGCTACTTAAAAGGAGAGCTGAAGGCGGTCGTACATTAGGTCAGCCATGCTAGTCAACAATCGGGTTCCGAAAGCTGTCTTATTTGATGTTGACGGAACGCTGGCCGAGACGGAGCGAGATGGCCATCTTGTCGCCTTCAATCGCGTCTTTCAGGCGCTTGGCATTCCTTGGGTCTGGACCGATGAGGATTACCAATGGCTTCTCAAGACCACGGGTGGCCTAGAACGTATGCGGGTTTATGCGCAGCACTGCGGTCAGTTACAGTTTTTAGAAGGGGATGGCGCTCAGCGCCTTCAAGAAGCTCATAAACTTAAGAATAAGTTCTACGCAGAGCTTGTAAGTCAGGGGGCGGTGAAGCCACGGCCAGGTGTGGCGGCGTTTATTCAGGACCTATTGCAGCAGGGAGTGATCTGGACGGTTGTGACAACGACAAGCCGCGCAAACTTTGACGCCCTTTATAAAGCCAGCCTAAAACCTGCCGGTGTTCCGCCTCCTCAGTTTGCCGTTTGCGGTGAGGATGTCGAGCATAAGAAGCCTGATCCCGAGGCCTATCTTCAAGCTCTGCATCGCCTTCAACTTCGGCCGGTGGACTGCCTAGCTGTCGAAGATGCTCCCAACGGACTTAAAGCGGCACGTGCAGCGGGCATTGCCTGTCTCGTAGTCCGCTCGGTCTACTTTCAATCGGGCCCTTGGGATGGGGCCTACGAGGTGCGCGACAGTTTTCTAAGTTAACCTTAGATTTTTTCTAGGGTTGAATTCGATGCAGGTAGAAAAGACAACACTCGAGCAGTTTCTATCGACGCACCTTCGGAAAGATCTGCATCAATCGGGTCTTCATTCAATCACCTTGCAGATTTCAAAGGCCGTTGTATCAATAGCCAAGATGACTTCTAAAGGGGCCTTAGCGGGCGTGCTCGGGAGCCTCGAGTCACAGAATGTTCAAGGAGAGACACAAAAAAAGCTTGACGTCTTGGCCGATGAGGCGTTTATAAATGCGCTCAAGCAGGCAGGTTGCGTTCTGGGGCTCGCATCGGAAGAAAACGAGCAGCCTCTTTTTCTGAGCACGCAGGGTTCAGACCATGGCTACCTTGCGGTCTTTGACCCCCTTGATGGTTCGTCGAATATCGATGTCAATGTTTCGGTGGGTTCTATTTTTTCTGTCTATGCCGCCCCGAGGGAACGGCCTGCAAGCCTACAAGATTTTCTAAGGCCAGGCCTTGAGCAGCTTCTTGCGGGTTATGCCGTGTATGGCCCTGCAACCATGCTGGTCATTTCCTTTGGACAGGGTACCCATGGTTTTACTCTCGACCCCGAGTCAGCTCGCTTTTTTCTTACCCATCCTTCGATGCGAGTGTCCGAGCAGAGCGCGGAGTTTGCCATTAACACAAGCAACGAGAGGTTTTGGGAGCCGCCTATTCATCGTTACATTGATGAGTGCAAGAAGGGGAAGACGGGCGGCCGGGCAAAAGACTTCAATATGCGTTGGGTGGCAAGCATGGTGGCTGATGTGCATCGTATCTTGATGCACGGTGGGGTCTTTATGTATCCACGTGACACCCGCGACCCTTCAAAACCTGGCCGATTGCGACTGATGTACGAGGCCAAGCCCATGGCCATGATTATTGAGCAGGCGGGCGGTCTTGCCTCGACGGGAAGAGAGCGCCTTTTAGAGCTAGTTCCTAACAATATTCATCAGCGCGTACCCGTTGTTTTGGGCTCGAAAGACGAGGTTGAGCGTATTGGTGAGTATCACGCTGACTACGATCAGGAGAAGGCTTAATTAGTCGCTTCTTGCAGGGTGAATAGCTGGCGAGTTCATGGACGCTCGTTAATCAACAGCAAATCGCTTTCGTGCCTGCCTTAGCGCCAGTAGCAGACCAATCGCAATGGTGGGCACTGCAAAGGCTGTAACAATGTCGATGGGCACCGAGTAGCCCAATGCCTTCGCACCCTTTGCAAGGTATTGCACAAGGCCAACACTATAGTACGTAAGAACAACAAGCGAGAGCCCCTCAACGGTCTGCTGAAGCTTTAACTGCAGCTGGGCCCGGCGGTTCATACTTGCCAGCAGGGCTTGATTCTGACGTTCGGTCATGAACTCGATGCGAGTTCTCAGAATTTGAGTCGTGCGCGAGACACGGTCTGAGAGCTCGCGCAACCTGCGTTGCGTCCATCGGCAGGTGCGCATGGCGGGCTCAAATCGGCGGTCCATAAATTCCGAGAGTGTCTGAACCCCCGTGATGGGGGTTTCTTTGAGCTCTGCGAGGGCTCGACGTACGAGCTCGGAATAGGCCTCGCTGGCGGTGAAGCGAAGCCCGTGCATGGAAATCCAGTCTTCTACCTTTGAGGCGAGGCTTGAAAGGCCATTAAGCAGTTGTTCATGAGGGGTTGACTCGTTTTCAGGCTGGACGGCCTGATGCTTGGCCATCTCGTTGGCCCAATGAGAAAGTTCATTCTCGGCGCGCTTAAGCGGGTCAGACAGGCCTTTTGCATGTGGCAGTGACAACATGGACATCATGCGATAGGTATCAATGTCAATAAGCCGCTGAGCAACCCGGCCAGCCTGGCGAGACCCCATGCCCTGGTGTTGAACCAGCAGACGAACAAAGCCGTTAGAGTCGAGTTGCAGGTCGGTCCAGACCTGCGCATTAAGGGACCCAAGAATGGTTGAACCAATGAGTGTATTACCAGAAAAAAGTGGGGATAAGGTTGCTGCGTCATCAACACGCGGACCGGGCCGGATGATTAAGTCGCTTGCAGCAATTCGATTTTGAAAGGCGTTTTGCGGAAGCGGATGACCAAGATTACTTAGTAGGGTTTGGAAGTCTTCAAGCAATAAATGACGGCTTGTTGACCAATCGTGGCTGTCATCTTTGGTGCCTGCCTGATGAAACAGGCAGAGTGTTGAAAATTCCCCGTGCAGTTCCCAACGCAGCAAGAGGCGTGCGGGCGGTTCCGCAATTTGAATGAGCTTATAGCCCGGGCTGCTGGCGAGCCTCGAGGCCTCGGGGTAACAGGCGAGAACCTGATCAATCCATCGAATTTGGGTTTCGCGCTCTTGCTGCCCCGACATAAGGAACGCCTGGCTGCAGACACGCTCCTCTGGCCATAAGGCAATGGGTGGACGGGCATGCACTTCGTGATGAAGGTTCGAGCGCTGCGAGTAATCGTGTAGGGGGTGATTCATAGTGCATCCTTCGGGCATTGCGAGTGAATTGGCCAACAGCGATTCATCGGGCCTTGGCCCAATAGCGAATGGATTCGGTGATTTGTTCTTCCAGGTAGGCCCCGTAGAAGTCAACCGAGCTGTAGCCGATAAGGGGTGCGCGCAGGGGTGAAAGTTGCTGATTGACTGCTGTAACAGAGGGCACAACACGAATCTTGTGGGCTTTTGCCCAAGTGCGCGGAGACAGGCTTACCGGTAGCCTGAGCCCCTGTGAAGGATCACCACTGGGGTTGGGCAGGGGTGTTGAGTCGTCGATGTCGAATTCAACAATTGCAATTTGGGGTAGCCCACTGGCTTTTAACCGCGGCAGCAACTGGTCGTTCGCAACTAGCCCGCACCAGGGGCAGTACCTTGAGCTAGCAAAAATAAGCAGGCCCTTAAACTGGCCTTCGTGAAGCTGTTTCGAGATCGTATCAATCTGCTTGGCTTTGAAAATTTGAATAGTCATCAGTCAAACCCGCTTTCATAGAGAAAGCCTTCGCTTGTGCAGCGCATCACAAGTTCATGTTGACTATATGCGATTAAAGGCATATTTTCCTATTCCATGTCGAAACAGCTTTCTACCAACCTCATGGGGGACCACATGTCAGAGCCAGACTGCCGCGCTTCTTCAGCGACTTCGGCGACCTTTCAGCCCTGGGTGAGTCAAGATCAGGCCGATATTGAGTTTATTTTAGAGCGAGCCTCGCGTTATTTTTCATTGCTTGCGGAGCCCGCGCGGCTTCGCATTCTTCAAGCGGTGTGCGACAAAGAGTGCTCGGTTCAAGAAATAGTGGGGCAGACAAGTCTTCCCCAGCCCAACGTCTCACGGCATCTTAGTCTTTTATTCAATGCTGGCGTGTTGTCGCGTCGACGCGAGGGGACGTTTGTGTTTTACAAGGTGTCCGATCCACTGGTGACCCAGCTTTGCCGTACCGTCTGTGTGCATTTGGCAACGTCTGAGCTTGCCAAGCCAATGGTTGTCTAGCCAGGGTGGTGCGGGCGTTTGTTTGCGTAGGTTGATATTAGGGTAGTTCTGTTGTTGAAGTTGCTTGTGTTGTAGGCCATTTCGAGCTGTGCTTCGTAGTCAGGTGGGTATCGAAAAGGCTATAAAAAAATAAGCCTAACCGGGAGAGAAATTTGAATAAATCCATTGCCATGTCGGGGCGAGTTATAAAGGCGCCCGAGAATTTCCTTGTTAAGGAGGATGCAATGTCCCCCGAGACCATGCGCCGAAAGTTTTTGGCGGCCACAGCGGCCGGTGCGGGGCTTGGCCTTGCTTCCGTAGCCAAGGCTGCCTCTAACCCTGTTTCTGGTCAGGGTGACCCCAACATTCTTGAGCTTCCTATGCACACGACAGGGCTGGGTATGCCCGTTGCGGCCAACGGCTACGGTGTTCCTTCGCAGTTTGAGAAGGGCTTACAGCGCCGCGAAAGTCCGGGCCTCACCCGAGTCTCTGCGGCCTCGGTTGCTTTTACGCCCTTGCAAGGTACGTTCGGAATTATTACTCCCAGCGGCCTTCACTTCGAGCGCCATCACCAGGGCTGGTGGGACATTGACCCGTCCAAGCACCGACTCATGATTAACGGTATGGTGAAAACGCCCAAGGTTTACACCATGGACGACATCATGCGTCTGCCGTCGGTTTCTCGCATCCACTTCATTGAGTGCGGCGCCAATACCGCCATGGAGTGGGGCAATGTGGCCGTACCCACCGTTCAGTACACGCACGGGATGGTCTCTTGCTCCGAGTTCACTGGGGTTCCCTTGTCCGTTCTTCTTGAGCATGCCGGCTATGACAAGAAGAAGGGGAAATACATTCTTGCCGAAGGGGCCGATGGCTCCGGTATGACCCGTACCATACCGCTTGATCGCGCCCTTGACGATGTCATTGTTGCCTACGGTATGAACGGTGAAATGCTCCGGCCGGAAAATGGCTACCCCTTAAGGCTTGTTGTTCCTGGTATTCAGGGTGTGTCTTGGGTGAAGTGGCTTCGGCGTATTGAGGTCGGCGACATGAAGTGGGCCACAAAAGACGAGGCCATTCACTACGTGGACCTTATGCCCGATGGCACCCATCGCCAGTACAGCGGCATTCAAGAGGCTAAGTCAGTTATTACCTCACCCTCCGGCGGTCAAATTCTGCTTGATAAGGGCTTTCACAACATTTCGGGTCTCGCCTGGTCGGGGCGCGGAAAAATTAAGCGAGTGGATGTCTCTGTTGATGGCGGAAAGAACTGGCGCACGGCGCGTCTTGAAGGTCCTATCCTTTCAAAGGCGTTTACACGCTTTAATATCGACTGGGTCTGGAACGGCAAGAACGCATTCTTGCAGTCGCGTTGCATTGATGATGCGGGCTACGTGCAGCCTACCGTTCACCAATTACGTGAAGTGCGGGGTACACGTTCGATCTATCACAACAACATGATTCAGACTTGGCGTGTGGCTGAGTCGGGGGAGGTGAGCAATGTCCAAGTGGGTTAATTCAATGGTCGCGGGGCTAGCCCTCGCTGTGGTGGGGTCGTCGGTCATGGCCTTTGATGGTATTGGCCGCAAGGCGACTCCCGACGAAATTAAGGCCTGGGACATCGATGTTCGTCCTGACTTCAAGGGTCTGCCTAAGGGCTCGGGGTCGGTTGCGAAAGGTATGGAGGTATGGGAAGCCAAGTGCGCCGCGTGTCATGGTGTCTTTGGTGAGAGCACCGATGTATTCACACCCATTGCCGGGGGTACTTCCCCAGAGGACATAAAAACAGGTCGAGTTGCAAACCTGGCCCGGAAAGATTTTCCTCAGCGCACAACCATGATGAAGGTCGCGACGGTGTCGACCTTGTGGGACTACATTAACAGGGCCATGCCCTGGACAAATCCTAAGACTTTAACGGTCGAGGAAGTCTACGCAACCGTTGCCTACATTCTTAATTTGGCCGAGGTGGTCCCAGAAGACTTCGTGCTCTCGGACAAGAATATCGCCGAGGTGCAAGCCAAACTACCCAATCGCAATGGTATGACTTCAAATCACGGTTTGTGGGATGTCAAGGGTAAACCTGATGTTAAGAATGTGGCATGTATGAAAAACTGTAAGCCGGAAGTGAAGGTAACCTCGTTCCTGCCTGGGTCTGCGGTTGATAGCCACGGAAACCTTATTGAGCAGAATCGTCCCATCGGGCCTGCTCGGGGTTTGGATACAACTAAGAAGCAGTAAGTTCTCCTCTTTAGTCTTCGAGAGGTGGGTTATCGAAGACGTCATGCAGGTTACCCACATCTCATTTGAAAGGAGCTTTAAATGAAAGTAGAGCGCAGAGACGTACTGAAAGTTGGTGGTGGAGCAGCTGTATATTCCGCCCTTGCCTCCATGGGTTTTTTTGCTGCTAATCCCGCCATGGCCTCGTGGAACAAGGACTGGTTTGCCACCAAGTCCATCGCTGACACCTTAAAAGTGATGGGCGTAGGTTCTACGGCGGAGTCGTCCGATATCAACATCACCTCGCCTGACATTGCTGAGAACGGCGCGGTTGTTCCTGTTGGCGTTGCAAGCAACCTTCCAAAGACCCAAATGGTTGCTGTCATGGTTGAGAAGAATCCCTCGATGATGGCTGGCTTCTTCGAGTTCTCAGACGGTGCAGTACCCGACGTATCCATGCGTGTGAAGATGGGTCAGAGCTCCGATGTCTACGCCCTTGTAAAGGCTGACGGTAAGTTCTATATGTCCAAAAAAGAAATTAAGGTCACCCTGGGTGGTTGCGGCGGTTAATTTTTTGCCTTATTCAGCAAATACCTTAGAAGGCATTTTTCCGATTCAAGATTGAAAGGAGTTTCACAATGGCACGTCCAATGAGAATTCGAGCCCGTATGGCAGGCGACATCGCTGATGTTCGCGTACTTATGGCTCACGAAATGGAAACGGGTACCCGTAAGGGATCTGATGGCAAGCCTATTCCCGCCTGGTTTATTAACGAGGTGACCGCACAGCACAACGGCAAGACCGTCATGACTGCGCAGTGGGGTCCTGCGGTATCTAAGAATCCTTATATGCAGTTCAAGGTAAAAGGCGCCAAAGCCGGTGACAAGGTTGCCATAACTTGGAAAGATAACAAGGGCGAAACGCGGACCGACGAGGCCGCTATTGCCTAAAACGTGCACGCAGAAAGGGGCGGATTGATTCCACCCCTTTTTCACTGCAATGTTGCCCTTCGCTTCGTGCAGGGCAAAGCTGGGGTCGCTAAGACCATGGATTTAAAAAAGGGGACACAACTATGACTAAACCATTGCGTACCGGATTTCTATCCGCATTCCTCGCTCTGGGCTTTGCAATGCATTCTGCACATGCCTTAGAGACGAAAACCGAAGCCGAGAAAGGCATCGACCGTTATCGCGAGCTTATTGCTGACGGGAATCCTGCCGATCTTTATGAAATGGAAGGCGAAGAGCTTTGGAAAAAGCCCGCTGGACCAAAGAACGTCTCGCTTGAGACCTGTGATCTAGGCCTCGGTGCCGGCGTGGTCAAGGGTGTTTATGTTTCCCTCCCACGTTACTTTGCAGATGCAGGAAAGGTCATGGATCTTGAAATGCGACTTGCCCACTGCATGAAGACTATCCAAGGTATTGAGGTCAAGGACTCGAAGTACAACAAGGATGACCATAAGAAAATTATCGCTCTGGCCACTTATGTAGCTGCGCAGTCCAAGGGTATGCCTGTTGCTGTGCCTCAGGGGCATGCCGAGGAAAAACGTCTTTACGAGGTTGGTAAGCGTGTGTTCTTTTATCGGGCCGGCCCCTACGACTTTGCTTGTGCAACTTGTCATGCTTCCGACAACACCCGCATTCGTCTGCAGGGCCTTCCTAACCTTACGACAAGCGAGCCTGCGGGCAAGGCCTTCACTTCTTGGCCTGCCTATCGAGTGGGTAACGGTCAGCTCTGGCCCATGCAAAAGCGCATCAATGACTGCTACAGGCAACAACGTTTCCCTGAGCCCGTTTACGGCTCCGAGGCGACTGTTGCTCTGCAGGTATACATGGGTGTGAATGGCAAAGGTGTGGCTTCGCTTGCGCCAGCCATCAAGCGCTAATTAGGGGGAAAAGCAAATGAAAAAGCGTATTTACATTGCATTGGCTGCAGCCTCTGTCGCTCTTGCCGGATGTGCCGGTTCCTATTCGTCGGCTGACTACGACAAAATGGCGAAAGACGTCATCATGAAGTCCTTCAAGCCAACAGGTCAGTCAAAGATGGAGTGGCTCAACCAGGATGCGGTCAACCTAGCCTGTACTGAGGCTGACATTAGCGGTAAAGATATCGACTCCGCCGTTCGTAAAAAGGTTGAAGACGAGAACATGAAGCTCATTAAGTTTCCTGCGGACGGCAACTATTTTGGGGACTGGAAGGCCGGTGAAAAGCTTGCCCAAAGTGGTAAGGGCGGTACCTGGCGTGATAAGCCTGGTAAGGCGAATGGTGGAAACTGTTACAACTGCCACAAGATCTCCAACACTGAAATTTCTTACGGAACCCTTGGGCCAAGCTTATACCAGTACGGCAAGCTTCGTGGCAATTCAGAAGCTGTTGTGAAGTACACCTGGGGCAAGATTTACAATGCGAAGGCCTATAACGCTTGTACCAATATGCCTCGCTTTGGTCACGCTGGGATTCTTACCGAAGCTCAGATGAAGGATCTCATGGCGCTCTTGCTTGATCCCAATTCACCGGTTAACAAAAACTAAGATTGTGAAGGCGTTTCGGGTAGAGGCTAGGCTCTACCCGAAACTTTAGAAGTGGGCGGCCTGGCCTTTCGTTCGTGCCAGCCCACCGTGAAACCAGCCGTCTTTGACGGCTTCTTTTTTAGGGATGGACGTATGAGTTTAAATCGGCGCGAGTTTATGGGGGTTATGGCGGCAGCCACAGCCAGTGGATTGTTCGGTAGCTGGCAGGAGGCAAATGCCGCTGCGGCCAAAGGCGAGAAGCTTTACGAAATTCCTAAGTTTGGAAATGTAAGCTTTCTTCACTTCACCGACTGTCATGCCCAGCTCCTGCCGGTTTATTTTCGTGAGCCTAGCGTTAATTTAGGGCTTGCCGAAATGTTAGGTAGGCCCCCACATTTTGTGGGTGAAGCCCTTCTCAAGCACTTTAATGTTCCTGCAAATTCTGCCTGGGCTCATGCTTATACCTTTCTTGATTTTGAAAAGGCGGCCCGCACCTACGGGAAGGTTGGCGGCTTTGCCCATATGGCCACGCTCGTGAAGATGATGAAGGCCTCACGCCCACAGGCCTTTTTAGTAGACGGGGGAGACACCTGGCAGGGTTCTGCCACAGCACTGTGGACGAAGGGCCAAGACATGGTCGATGCCACGAAGCTTTTGGGCGTTGACATGATGTGTCCGCACTGGGAGTTCACTTACGGTGCCGACCGCGTTATGGAGATTGTTGAAAAAGAGCTCGCCGGAAAAATTGAGTTTCTTGCCCAGAACGTAAAAACCAACGACTTTGGTGACCCGGTTTTTAAACCCTATGTTATTCGTGAGCAAAACGGCATTCCGGTGGCAGTGATCGGGCAGGCTTTCCCCTACACGCCCATTGCCAACCCGCGTTATTTCGTTCCTGACTGGACCTTCGGTATTCAAGACGACAATATGCAGAAAATGGTCGATGAGGTTCGAGCTAAGGGCGCTAAGGTGGTTGTGGTGATCTCGCACAACGGCATGGACGTCGATATTAAAATGGCCTCACGCGTGCGGGGCATCGATGCCATTATGGGAGGCCATACCCACGACGGTGTTCCTCAGCCCGTTAAGGTTAAAAATGCAGGCGGCGTTACCCTGGTTACCAACGCAGGTTCCAATACCAAGTTCCTTGGCGTGCTTGATTTCGATGTGAAGGGCGGTAAGGTTGCCGATTTCCGTTACAAGCTCCTTCCTGTTTTTGCCAATATGTTGCCTGCCGACAAAGAGATGCAGACTTTTATTGACCGTGTTCGCGGTCCTTACAAGGCAAAGCTCGAAGAAACCCTAGCAATGACCGAAGGCCTGCTCTATCGACGTGGAAACTTCAACGGAAGCTTTGATCAGCTTATTGTTGATGCCCTTATGGACGTGAAAGGCGCCGATCTTGCCTTCTCCCCGGGCTTCCGTTGGGGAACCAGCTTGTTGCCGGGTCAGGCTATTACCCGTGAGCATGTGATGGATCAAACCGCCACCACTTACTCGTACAGCACACTGACTGAGATGTCGGGCGAGATGATTAAAACGGTCTTGGAAGACGTCTGTGACAACTTGTTTAATCCCGATCCTTACTATCAACAGGGTGGAGACATGGTTCGTGTAGGCGGGCTTGAGTACACCTGTGCGCCTCTTGAGAAGATGGGTAATCGTATCCAGGATATGCGTCTGAAGGGTAAGCCCATTGAGGCCAACAAGAACTACAAGGTTGCGGGCTGGGCGCCTGTGGCTGAAGGCGCAACGGGTGAACCTGTGTGGGATGTGGTTGAGACTTGGCTCAAAGCTAAGAAGGTTGTGCCACCCCTTAAAATCAATACCCCCAAACTTGTTGGCATAAAGGGTAATCCAGGTATTGCCTAAGAGCGGTTGGCTTGTGTTGTTGAAATAAAAACGCCCCACTGAGGGGCGTTTTTTATTTGGAAGCGTCGCAAGTCGTGCCCGTTAACCTCAATGGAGCTTGGCTCACTACGTAAAAACTTGCTGGATCTAGCTCCTTGGGGGAGGTTGGCTAAAGTCGAGGTTATTGCACTCCTCACATTCCTCTTTAAACACGCCGATCTTGACCATTAGCGCATGTATTTTGCAGCCCACGCAAAAGCCCAAAACAGCTTCGAGCCACATAAACCCAAGGCAGACCCAGACCATAACAAGCGGCAGCCAGGTGGGTAGATACTGCTCTGTTGTAGGAAGCAAGGGGTGCTGCACAAGCGTGTTTATTGCGCCTGCGAACTTTTCGGGATGGAAGAAAACCAGGCATAAACAGATCATGCTAGCTCCAATGGACCATGCGAAGCGCTTGGGAGCCAAAGGCTTCCACACGGGACGATGAAACCGAGCCAACAAGCTGGCGATCCAGATGCTTGGGGATAGATAGGCGGTGCGTACCGACATGCCCGCGATCATTTCAAAGAGCGCATAGAACAAAATGTAAGTCTGAATGGTATAGTCATAAGTTCGACGCACGGCCTCGACCATGTAAAGAATACGGCCATCAAAATCGATATCGTAGGTGTCGGTAATCACGTTGCCGGTAATCACCCAACGGCCCCCATAAATAATGTCAAAAAGAGTGAAGGCCATATAGATTGGAATGGCAAGCATCATCCCCGCGCGAATCTTCACGGCTGTCTCGTTAATGTAAGGGGTGAAATCGTCCTTGCTTCGGAACCAAAGTGGCCCAAGGCTGGGTAGATTTGGCGGGGCAGATAGGGTTGTGCTCATAAGTGTCTTAAGGCTCGAATGAAGGGGTGTTGATCATCATGACGATAAACCTATGGGAAGGCCCAATCAACCCCCGGGGGTATAAAACTTTGGGAGCTAACTGGGCCTAGGGGACACAACGGAGACGACGACCTAGAACTGCTTGCTGTACTGCAGGCCGAAGGAGTATTGCTTCATTCGTATTGTGTCTGTTAGTGCTGGATTATTATTCATAAGACCGAATAATGAAGTTCCTTGAACCTTTACTTCGGGAGCGTACATGGCGAACCAGCTCCACTCGCTGTTCGAGGACAAGCGATAGGTACCTCCGAGCGTGTAGTGATCTTCCATGACCCCTGGAGCAAGGATGTTGAAAGTGGCGTCAGCCGCTCGGATGGGGTTATCACCCTTGTTGTAGCCAACGCGCAGCGTGGTCTTATCATTAAACTGCCATTGAACCCCCAACTTAACGACGTTGATATCTCTCCATCCGAAGCCTGGCCCATTCTCGCTTCCGAGCTGGGATGTGAAAAAGTTGGCACTTGGGTTTCCTACCGACTTGACGTCCGTGTAATTAATACCGCTGTAGTCCAAAGCAATGAGTACATCGGGGCTGGCTTGCGCAGCGAGTCCTATGGTCCAATTCGATGGAAGATCAAAGTCCCCCCCACCGGCAAACAGACCCTTGTACTTGTCGAAGGTCGACATGTTTGTCTTTGGGCTGTAACTTGCACCAACTGAAAAACGATCGCTAACTTTCGACAAGATGCCGAGACGAACGCCAACGCCCGTACTGGAGTCATAGCCTGTATTGGTAAGTGCTTGTGGGGCAACAGACGCATTCTCCATACCTTGGAAGGCCTGAAGTCCAACCGCTTCAAATCGCTGATAAACAAGTAGAGGCGAAAGACCCAAGGAGGTAGATTCTGAAATTTTATAGGCGACCGTAGGTGCAATTGTGAGCTGCATTAGATCGACGCCAAGATTTGTCATGCCACAAAGCATATTGCCCGGGTAGGCGGTAGCCGGGTTAGATGGATCTTGCGCACAGCCAAAACTCATTGATTTATCACGGTATGTCGTATTCATTCCACCGAAACCGTAGACGGTAAGCCCAACCGCAAGCTTTTCCGATAGTGCAACGTTATAGCCAAACTCAGGGATCGGGAAGGTTCGTTCTGAACTCGTCGTCTCACCACTAAACATACCTGGCATCGTTCGCTCGGCCGATCGATCCGGCATGAAAAAATCCACACCCAAATCCCATCGGTTACCCACAAAGGCTGCAGCCGCGGGGTTGTTGGCACCCGCAAATGCATCTTGCGTCATAGCTACTGCCGCCCCACCCATACCTTTGGCTTTAACGCCCATGCCATGGGGGAAATAGCCGTTTGTAGCGAAAGCCGATGCACTGGCCAAACTTAGTGATACAGCAACTGCGATTTGTTTGAGCTTCTGATTACTTTTCATTGTTGTCTCCTCGACTTGTTATTAATGGTGCTTTATTTCTTGAAGTGCTTTTTAAAATTCGCCCTTAGAGGCTCTTTCCATCATGATGTACATAGTCTCGCGAACAGACCAGGCCTCTTCTTTAAGGGGTGAGGGCAGTTTGCGGCCCATCTTCACCATCATGTCCATGTTCAGCGTGTAGAGCCACAGACCGTCTTCTTTCTCGAGAAGTGTGATGCGGCATGGCATGTAGGCAGCCATGTGGGGGCTGAAATCGGCCATACGTCGAGCGATCATCGGGCTGCAGTAGTTGAAGATGGTGAGGAGCTTTTCCTTCTTTCCTGTGCGCTTGGCAATTTCTTCAGAGAGAGGAAGAATGCCAACCTCGCGCATGTTGCGTTCGGTGGCCACAAGCGAGAGAATCTGGGCAACCTCGTCGGCCGATACGCCGGATTTCACTTTACGTTCCCAGGTGGTGGCAACTGCAATGTCACCATTTCCCTCAATCCAACGGTCCCAGAGTTTCATTGCCTCAGGGCCCGCACCATCTTCAAGTTTGCTAATGGTTGCGAGCGTGCCGCACCCTGTGAGGCCTAGCGTAAGCAGTAAAGCGGCTGTTACTCGAACGAGTCCTCTGGTGAAGGTGAGTTGTCGCATAGTCAAAGTCTCCTCTTATGATGTTTTTATTAATACTCTAGGGGGTATAGGGAGACTGCGCCATTTTTTTTAATTCTGCAAATTGCACCGCAGCAATTCAGCGAGAATTGTTGCGGTAAGTTAACAGCCTTCGTAAAAGGAGCTGGAATGAAGACTGTTATTTCAGAGCGAGAGCAGAAGGAACGCGCCGCGATGGTCAATCGCCTGCGGCGCATTGAAGGTCAGGTTAGGGGGATTAGCGAAATGATTGCCCAAGGCCGTAGTTGTGAGGACGTGGCTCAGCAAATGGCTGCAACTCGCCGGGCCCTTGAGAAGGCATACCTTCACATGATGAGTTGTTCGATTATGGAGGCTGTTGCCGACCTTTCCGACGATTCAATGTTACGTGACAAACGTAAAGAGCTCGATCGGGTTGTTGAATTACTGCAGAAATACGCTTAAGTTATTCTGTGTCTCAAAATTAGCGTGATCTTTTTGAAGGGGTGACATTTATGAATCAAGTTTTTTCACGTGGTGGCTCGGGTATGAGTGTTTATGCAGTAGCAATCCTCTTAGGTCTTGGGCTCATGCTTGGCCAGAACAGTGCGCATGCGGTTTTGTTTGCAAAAGGCAATGCGGAACTGGGTGCGAAGCTTCATGCAAAAACCTGTGCGTCCTGCCATAACTCCATGATGCCCGACGGCAAGGGCGAGGAACTTTATTCAGAAGATTTTCGCAAGATGACCGATGCGGGCAAGCTAAAGACTATGGTCCAGTTCTGTGCGACTCGTACCAATTCGGGATGGTTTGACGAAGAGATCGAGCACGTCTCTCGTTACCTTAACGACAACTATTACAAATTCAAGCAGTAGACTTTTTTTCGTCCTAAGTCTCAGCATCGAATTGTTAGCATTCGCGCTGTAGAGCCCTTTTTAGCGACGGTCTTCTAAGGCAAAGTGGCCTTTGAACTTCCCTGCGAAGGTAATGAGCATTTCGGCGCCTGCTGGGTCTGACTGAATGGAGACACCAGGCTGCTGCGTGGGATCGCTTGATTTCATCTGCAATAAGCCCGACGGCCAGCTTACTTTAAGTTTTGCCGACATTGGCAGGTAGCCGTCGAAGTAGCGTCGCATTAAAGGACCTGCCTGAAGCTTGTAGACGCCTTTCTCTGTTGTAACGTCGAGGGCCTTCGATTTAAGGCCAATGCAGACCTGAGCCCCCCGCTTAACATTTGTGAGCGTGACACGGTGTTGGTCTTGCGAAATAGACTCGATGCCCGAATGACTTTCAACCTTGAGGCTTTGTAATCGGTCGGGGTTAAATGCTATGACCACCTTGCGAATAGGATCGAGACGGTAGTGGCAGGTTGATAAGGAGACCAGTCCATCTTGAAGCGAGGACTCGGTGAGGAAGACGTTCGACTCGTAGTGGTAGCTGTTTGGCTCAGGGTGCTTTGCCAAATAAATAAGCTCCCCTTCTTTTGCGATATCACTGAAATCCAAGGCCGTTACAACGGATGGCAGACCAAGCGCCGCAAGAGCCAAGGTAAGGCATTGTGCATAGTGCTTAATCATTGGCAGACTTTCATAGAAGCGGGCTCATCGTCTTCCAGAGGGTCTCAAGAATAACGGGCTGAGCTTTGGCGTTGGGATGGATTTGATCGTCTTGAAAATAGCTGAGGTTGGCAGCAAACCCTTTAAGCATGGCGGGGACCGCCGCGACCTGAAGTTCTTTAGCCAATGAGGGTACGATGGCGTCGAACTCTCTTAAGTAGGTTGCGCCTAGGTTGGGCGGCAGTCGCACTCCAACAACCACAACCTTCGCCTTTGCAGTCAGAGACATCTCAATCATGGCTTTGAGATTAGAGCGTGTGGTTCGCAAATCGAGGCCACGCAGCCCGTCGTTGGCGCCAAGCTGCAGCACAACGAGTTTTGGCTTTACCTGAGCCAAGGCTCGGGGCAGTCGTTCAAGTCCGCCGAAGGTGGTCTCGCCAGACAGGCTACGATTCTCCACCTTGTAGTTCAGGTTACTTGCCTTGAGTCGCTGTTGAAGAAGGCTGACCCAGCCTTGGTGTCTTGCTAAGCCGTAGGCGGCCGATAGGCTGTCTCCAAAGATGAGGATGGTTGCTTCTTGGGTATTGGCTGATGGGGTAGGGTTGTTTGCGCTGCTTTGCGCGGCAGTCGTTAGTCCAGTAAGTAGAATCAAAGCAATTAACCATTGCGCGATTTGAAGGAGTGGTATGACAGACGGTGCAGGCACGGCAAGACTCGAGAAGTCAGTGGCCATTGAGGCAAAGGGCCTCGCAAAATGGGTTTCAGATGGCAATGACAAGCTCTCTATTCTCCAAGACGTGAATCTCCAAGTTCAAACGGGCGAATCTCTGGCACTGGTAGGCCCTTCGGGCTGTGGTAAGTCTACGCTGCTCGGGCTTTTGGCAGGCCTGGATACGCCCTCGGAGGGCGAGGTTTATTGGGCTGGGGAGGCCATTGCCTCGCTGTCTGAGGAGGAGCGCAGCCTGCGTCGCAACGGTCGTTTTGGCTTTGTTTTTCAATCGTTTCAGCTTTTGCCTCAACTCAATGCTCTCGAAAACGTGATGTTACCTCTTGAGTTAAGGGGGGATCGTGATGCGAGGCCAAAGGCTCAGGCCATGCTTGCCGAGGTTGGCCTATCGGGTCGAGAGCAACATTTCCCGGCAACCCTCTCAGGGGGTGAGCAGCAGAGGGTTGCGCTGGCGCGGGCGTTCGTGGTGACCCCCGAGCTTCTTTTCGCGGACGAGCCCACAGGAAGTCTTGACTTTGAGAGTGGGGCACGGGTTATGGAGCTATTTTTTAACCTACAGAGAAGCCTCGGTACGACGCTTATTGTTGTGACCCACGACGAAGGCCTTGCGAAGGCTTGTAGCCGACGTCTAAGAATACAGGCGGGCCGGATCGTATAATCAAGGCTATGTTAGAAGTTAGCTTTTTTCCGGGGGCAAGCGCCATCTCGGCCTTCCGTCGCGACCGGCTTCTATCGGCGTTAAATGGCGCAGACTTTCCGGCTCGCAGCCTGTCGTGCTCGTGGGCCTACCTGGTTTATCCACGCCCCGTGCAGCTGGTTGCCGGATCTTCTTCGAAGCAAGTAAGTCTGTCCGTCTATGAAGAACTCGCCCCTCTTCTCGATCTGCAAGGCACGGGCTTTTCCGCAGCGGCAGGCGACTGCCTGCGCTTATGGGTTTTTCCTCGTCACGGCACCTTATCGCCCTGGGCCTCAAAGGCCCTTGATATTGTGCAGCGTTGCGGCCTTACCCCGCTGAATCGCCTGGAGCGGGGTGTTTGTTTTGACCTGCAGTTCGGAAAGCAGGTTTCCGATCAAGTTGCTCAGGGGCTGCAGGCTTTTATTCAGAGTGAGAAGGGCCAAGGTTTATTTTTCGACAGAATGACCGAGGAGGTCTTCTTTAATGAGCCTCCATTGCATCTTGTCGAGCAACCCTCAGTTAAGCCTCTTGAGATGATCGAACTCTCAGGTGATTCGAATCAAAGGCTGACGCAGCTTCAGGCGGTTAACGAAAGGCTGGGCCTTGCCCTGTCAACCGATGAGATGGACTACCTTGTTCAAGCCTACCAGGCCATGAATCGTCATCCCACAGATGTTGAGCTGATGATGTTTGCCCAAGCGAACTCCGAGCATTGCCGGCACAAGATTTTTAATGCCGCTTTCATCATCAATTCAGCGCCTCAAGAAAAATCACTGTTTCAGATGATTCGTTATACCCATGCGGTTTCGGGTCAGGGAACGGTCTCGGCCTACGAAGACAACGCAGCGATTTTGCAGGGGCGTCCAGCCATTCACCTGCAGGCCTCGGTTGCCAAGCCCGGGCCTTATCAGGAGGTTCATGGCCTGATGCATACTGTTTTGAAGGCAGAGACCCATAACCATCCCACTGCTATTTCACCCTTCCCGGGAGCTGCAACGGGGGCCGGTGGCGAGATTCGCGACGAAGGAGCAACGGGCCGAGGAGCCGAGCCTCGGGC
>Ga0181606_10000464_pt1 | contig 33270 bp, 30 predicted proteins | sample 041ome_10_FD_132994 | JGI IMG/M metagenome (GOLD analysis project Ga0181606, IMG submission 132994) | Coastal salt marsh microbial communities from the Groves Creek Marsh, Skidaway Island, Georgia - 041412US metaG (megahit assembly) | ecosystem: Environmental > Aquatic > Marine > Intertidal... | reverse complement strand
CTCGCTGATTTCCAGATTTTCCCAGACCCTACCGGCCAAAATTGCCGGGCAGGCAAATCTTGCCTGCAGATCTTGCCGCCCATTTCCGCTGGCCCGGCACTTTCTGCCGTCCCGGTTGGGGCACCAGAACGGCGCTCCCGCCCCCTTCCCCGCCAGGCCTCCCAAAAGCCCCGTGCTCCACCCACGGACCTTTTTGCGGTTAAGCTAGGTGCAAACCACTTCCAGGAGCAGCACCCATGAGCATCGACTTCACAGACGAGCAGCGCCAAATTCAGGAAAACGTTGAGCGGCTCTGCGCTGATTTTGGCGACGAATACTGGCTTGAACGCGACAGTGACGGCCGGTTCCCGGAAGATTTCTGCCAGATGATCGCCGACCAGGGCTATATGGGCATCGCCATCCCTGAAGAATATGGCGGGTCCGGCCTCGGCATCACTGAAGCGGCGATCCTGATGCAGGCGATTTCCGGGTCTGGTGCAGGGAATGGCGGGGTCTCATCCGTTAGCCTTGGCATATTCGGCCTTAATCCGGTCGTGAAATATGGAACCCACGAACAGAAGTCACGCATGTTGCCGCCGGTCATAAGCCGTCAGGACATCGCCTGCTTTGGCGTGACGGAACCCAATACTGGTCTCGACACAACCCGCCTTAAAACCAAGGCTGTTCGCAAAGGTGACCACTATGTGGTGCACGGCCAGAAAACTTGGATGAGCACAGCCCAGGTCGCCAACAAAGTCCTGCTGATCGCCCGCACGGCGGATGAAGGCGAAACTGCCCGGCCAATGGATGGCCTCACCCTATTCTACACGGACCTCGACCGCTCCAAGGTCGAGATTCGCGAGATCGAGAAGATGGGTCGGAAATGCGTCGATTCCAATCAGGTATTCATCGACGGCCTGGAAATACCCGTTGAAAACCGCATTGGCGATGAGGGCAAAGGGTTTCGCTACTTGTTGGATGGCATCAACCCGGAACGCATCCTAATCGCTGCTGGCCTCATCGGGCTTGGCCGCCGGGCGCTGAAACGTGCGACCGATTACGCCAATGATCGCGTGGTGTTTGGCCGGCCCATCGGTCAGAATCAAGCGATCCAGCACCCCCTTGCCCAATCCTGGGCGGAGCTTGAGGCCGCTAACCTGATGGCCTTTCGCGCCGCCCAGCTTTACGACCGCAAGGAAGATGCTGGTGCCATGGCCAATGCCGCTAAATATCTGGCGGGCGAGGCCACATTCAACGCCTGCAACAACGCAATCCTTACCCATGGCGGCATGGGCTACGCCAAGGAATTCCATGTGGAGCGGTATCTGCGCGAGGCGATTATTCACCGTATCGCGCCGATCACGCCCCACATGGTGCTCTGCTATATCGCGGAACGGGTGCTGGGCCTGCCTAAGTCGTACTGACGCTATCCGCCTGCCGCTTCCCGATACGCGCCGTTGCCGCCATGGCAAGGCCGACACCGAGCAGCAGCAGGCCAGAGCCGATCAAAAGCGCATCATCCTCACTCATCAGCATCACGTAGAACGCGGCGTAGAGGATCGCGAGCGCGCCGCCAGCACCCGCGCCGCGCTTGAATGACGACAAGGATGCACCGACATAGGCACCGTTCATCAATGCAATCACGGCAGCGGCACTGATGTAAGCGCCAGCGAGGCCTATCCGTTCAGCCAATGAAATCAGCAGCAGATAAAACAGGGCCAGCGAAAGCCCGACCAACCCATATTGCGCCGGGTGCAGTCGCCGCCCGCCGAACCGTTCCAGCACGAAGCAGGCAAGGAAGGTAGGGCGCGGATAACGCAGCTTGTTCGCCACCTCATGGACAACGCTGTCAAATACAATAATGGCCAACGACCAATGGTGCGTATGTCAGTGGAACGTGGGCCGGGGGAATGGGTAATTGCGATTGAGGACAATGGCATTGGAATCGCACTGGAGTACCAGGATCAAATCTTCGACATGTTCCAGCGGCTTCACCTAAGGGACGAATACCCTGGCGCAGGCATTGGCCTGGCCATCGCAAAACGGATCGTTGAAGGCTTTGGCGGTCGCATCTGGGTCGAATCCATACTTGGCGTCGGCTCAACGTTCTACTTCACAATGCCGGATATTCCGGGAGAGCAAAATGAAGAAGCTTATCGATTTGGACAGGCTGCTCGAGGTCAATCCAATCCGGGTCTTGCTGGTTGAAGATAATCCGGCGGACGTCCATCTAACGAAACTTGCCTTCGAGAGCGCGCATCTGGCTGTCCATCTGGAAGCTGTCAGTGATGGTGAAGAGGCGCTGCACTATCTTCAACGCGGCCCTGGCTTTGAAGACCAACGCCGCCCGGACCTAATCTTGCTCGACCTGAACATGCCCAAAATCAACGGCAAGCAAGTGCTTTCCGTCATCAAGCGTGACGTTCTGTTGAAATCGATTCCCGTCATCATCATGACGACGTCTGACGCCGATAGTGACATCGTCGATATGTATAACTTGCAAGCTAATACCTACATGACGAAGCCAATTGAATTTGAGAAATTCATCCAAGCAGTGCTGCGGTTAGACGAGTTCTCCGTCAGTATTGAACGCATGAATCGGCGCCCCATGCCGCAAAATGCACTTGCCGCCCACGGGGTCGATGCGGACGACGGCGCATGGCCCAAGCCGCCAAGTCCATTCGGCTGATCCTGATACTTGTGACAAGCGGTGCTGCTTGCGCTAGGCTTGTGCTCTATTCCACGCCCCAGTCTGATGCTGGGCTGAATGGGGGAAAATAATGACGATTATCCTTGATCCGACGGCGGAACGCGCGCCATCGGCAAAACCGGCGGCGGCGCGACCGTCCGCCGTTGACGGGCTGACGGTTGGCCTGCTCGATATTTCCAAGCCACGTGGTGACTTGTTTATGCAACGCCTGGGCGCGGCGCTCAGCGCTGAGGGTATCCAGGTCAAGCATTACCAGAAGCCGACATTCACGAAGCCAGCACCAACAGCACTCCGCCAGGAAATCGCGGAAGACTGTGATCTTATGGTCGAAGGCCTTGCTGATTGAGGCTCCTGCACAACGTGCTGTACGCATGATGTAGCAGACTTAGAGGCCCGCGGCATTCCAGCCGTTGGTATCGCGACGACCGAATTCATTGATGCGGCTGCGGCCCAGGGCGAGGCACTTGGCTTTGATCCCGCAATGATTTTCGTGCCGCATCCAATCCAGGACCGGACGGATGCTGAACTGGACCAATTAGCCCAGGACTGGCGGGACAGGATCGTCCAGAAACTGTTAGCTTAACCAGTGAGCCGGGCGGCGCAGACCAAGCCTTGGCCTGTCCGTTGGGGGCGGGTTGTTATTCCATTGATGCTAACGGCGTTTGTCGCCGTTGACCTCACGACAGGTGTGCTTGTCGACCTGGCTGAACGTCTGTTCGGCACCGATCCTGCTGCAGCCGCTCGGGCGCTGGGTGCAGCGGCGATTGTTCTTGGCTCTTGGACAGCGGCACGGCTGATTGACGCCATTGTGTGGCAGGCCCTGTTGCCACGCCGATCTGGCCATGCATCCCCCCGCCTCGCACATACAATGACAACGGTTCTGGCGTTGACGACTGGGGCAGTGGTCGCATCTACGGTCCACTATGAAGGCGTCTCCGCAACAATATTGACGACCTCAAGCGTCGTTCTGGCCATTATTGGCTTTGCTATCCGGGGCGTCATCGCCGATATTTTCTACGGCGTGGTGATCGCGTTCGAACAACCCTTCCAGATCAATGATTGGCTGCGCATGCCCGATGGCCGTGATGGATTGGTGATCGAAATGGGTTGGTGGTCAACCCGCTTGCTGACCCGCGAAGAGTTCACCCTGATCGTGCCAAATTCCAAGCTGGTGTCAGGGCTTTTCTTGAACTTGAGCAAGCCACAGCCTTTCCTCAGAGCCTCCACACGCGTGCGGTTCAGCGAAGATATCAATCCAGATCAAGCGGAACGCATTCTTATATCCGCTGCAAAGGCCGTTGAGGCCTCAGCAAATTTGCCGCGCGAACCGGAGGCCAGGATCACTGATATCAGCGCTGACGGCATTGAATTTGAGCTGCGCTTTTGGACGCCAGACCGGCTGGCCCGAGGTGACGTGCGGATGGAGATTCAAAAGAACATTCTGCGCAATATCCGCGTTGCAGGTCTCCGCCTGCCCCGCCGGCCCCGGGAGACTTGGGTGGGGGAAATTAGCGCTGATAGAACTGCGATGGCCGAGGCCGCGCTGGATTGGCTATCCGCAATCGCCGTTTTCGCTCCACTTTCCCAGGATGAGCGGCAAACACTGGCGGACCAAGCCGCACGAACCCATTTAGACCCCGGCACCGAATTGCTGAAGCAGGCTGCTGCAGGCGACAGCCTGTTCGTTGTACTCGAAGGCGTGTTGAAGGCCACAGTTCAACATGGCGAACGCCAGCCCACCGTGCTTGGACGCCTGAAGGCCGGCGACGTAATTGGTGAGATGTCCTTGCTGACTGGCGAGGCGCGGAGCGCCACAGTCACCGCCGTCACCAGTGCAGTTCTGATGCGGATTGATCGCCAAGCGCTTCAGCCAGTTTTGCAGGCGCGGCCAGAGGCTGCAGAAGCCATTGCGGTTGTCGTAGCCAGTCGTCGACAGGCGGGCGACGCCGCAATCAATTCCAATATTGAGCAAGAGAGCCATAGCGATTGGCGCGATGATCTGTTAGGCCGCATGCGATCCATCTTCCGAATTGCTTGAGTGAGGGCGCCAGCCCATGGCCTTGCCTGCAACCGTTATCATCGGCGACACCCGTCTGCGGCTTTGGAGCCAGCCTGCCGCGACCCGGCTTGGTCGCATGGCCGCCCGCGCCGGTGCGGGGGAGATCAAGGCCCTGCATCAACTGAAGGCAGATGAACCCGCGTTCTTAGTGCGCGCAGATGCTGTGATCGAGCAACGCTTGGCCACTGCCCTCATTCAAAAACCCGGAACGGTCCTAACCGCACCGTCTCGCAATGCGCCCGGCAGTGTAGCCCTGGCTGCCATGGTTCTAGGCCGTGCTGCTGCAGAAGCGGCAGAGGCATTGCTGTCTGCGGATGTCGCCCCTGATGCACCCCCTCCGGGCCTATCCTACGGCAATGCAGAGGCCATCGGTGGATCGTATGACCATGTATTGCGAAAGCAAGCCGTACCCTTCGCGGAGCGCCTTGGCGATGCGCCGAATGATCTGCTGGAGCGCCTGACTTTCGGTGCCTCCTACAAAGGGGCGACAGATTTCGTGACCAAGTTCGTGTGGCCCTGGCCCGCCCGCCATGTCACACGCTGGTGCGCCAGTTGGGGATTGACCCCCAACCAAGTGACAACCGTCAGCCTGATCCTGATGTTTCTGGCGATGTGGGGCTTTTGCCAGGGCCAGTGGCTGATCGCCGTGCCGCTCGCCTGGATGATGACTTTTTTGGATACGGTGGACGGCAAGCTTGCTCGCGTCACCATGAATTCATCCAAGTTCGGAAACGTCTACGATCACGGCATTGACCTGATCCACCCACCCTTCTGGTGGTGGGCCTGGGCCGTAGGCGCTGGCGGACTGGCCGCCACGCGAGGGCCAGAGTTTGTTGAGATGTATGATCTAGCACTCTGGGTGATCGTGATCGGCTATGTGGTGCAGCGGATTTATGAGGGGGCGTTCCTCTGGCTGTTCAAGATCGAAGGCCATATCTGGCGCCCGTTCGACTTCGCCTTCCGCTCGATAACAGCCAGGCGCAATCCGAACCTGTTTATTTTGATGGTCAGTGCCATTCTGGGCGTGCCGGATTATGGCATCATCGCTGTCGCAGCCTGGGTCGCGATCTGTATGGGCGTGCATTTCTTCCGGCTTGGGCAAGCTGCGCTGATGCAGCGCCAGGGGCGGCCCATCCGCTCATATTTGCAAGGCGGTTAGATCGTGGGTGACAGCAAAGGCGGTGTGGCGATCTTTGATTTGGATAAGACGCTCACTGTCCGCTCCAGCTACACGCCGTTCATTCTATTTGTGGCACGGCGCAGGCCTTTGCGCTTTCTACATGCGCCCCGGCTTCTATTTTTGGGCCTAATGCTCCTGCTCGGCCTTCGCCATCGGGATGATGTAAAGGCTGAGATGTGGCGCGCTGTATTGGGCGGCCTGGATCGCACAGCCACCGAAGCCATGGGTGCCGATTTCGCAAAGCATTGGGCAGAGGCAGCGCTCCGCCAGAATGCGAAGACTGTCATCGACCGCCACAAATCAGCAGGTGACAGGCTGGTGCTGGCGACGGCGGCAGTGGATTTGGTTGCTGCCCCTTTTGGCAAGGCGTTGGGCTTCGATGACATTGTCGCAACCCGGTCCGCCTGGACCAGGGATGGTAAGCTCGCCGCTGAGTTTGACGGCCTGAATTGCTATGGCGATGAAAAATTGCGCCGGGTGCAAATGCTGCTTGGCGATACAGCGCCAGAACACTCTACCGCCTATAGCGACCACGTAACCGATCTGCCGCTGCTCACATGGGCGGCCCATGGTGTTGCGGTCAATCCGCATGCCGCATTGGCAGAGGTGGTCAGCGACCATGGCCTTCAGGTAGAAGACTGGGACGCCTGACAGCGATCAATAAAGGATGCCCCATGCTGCAAGACCGTTATGGCAATGATCTCTCCACCAGTTCCGCCACTGCGAGGGACGCCTATATTGACGGCGTTGACCGGTTCCTGGCAGCGCAAGCCGGTGCCGAGGGCGCGTTTCAGCAAGCCGTTGCAGCAGACCCGGATTTTACATTGGCCCATCTGGGCCTCGCCCGTGTCCGCCAAGCTGTCGGCAGGGGCAAAGATGCAGCGGAAGCCTTTAGCGTCGTGAAAGATAACGCAGGGGCCATGACCGCGCGGGAAGTTGGCCATTTCAATGCTTTCTCCCTGCTGCTCAGTGGCGACGGCCCGGGCGCTTACAAAGCCATCCGCGCCCATCTGCTGGACCATCCCCGCGACGCCATGATCGCGCAAACCTGTATGGGCGTGTTCGGCATGATCGGCTTTAGCGGCCAACCGGGCCGGGAAGCCGAACAGCTCGCCTTCACAACCTCCCTCGCCCCCCACTACGGTGAGGACTGGTGGTTCCTTTGCCAACACGGCTTTTCACAGGTCGAGGCAGGGCAAACTAAGAATGCCGAGGCCAATCTAGAACGCGCCCTGGCGCTAAACCCTAAAAACGCCAATGCTGCCCACATTCGCGCCCATGTCTATTACGAAGCGGGGGAAACGCAGGCCGGTGCCGCCTTCATGAAGGATTGGATGCAGGACTACGACAAGGGCGGCGCGCTGCACTGCCACATCTCCTGGCATGTCGCCCTATGGGCGATGGAGCATGGCGATATTGACCAGATGTGGGAGGTGCTGGATCGGGATGTGGCACCCGGCAAAGCCTGGGGCCCGGCGCTGAATATCATGACTGATATGGCATCATTGCTATATCGGGCGGAATTGGCTGGCGTCGAAGTCCCGAAAAGCCGTTGGGCGGAAGTCAGCCGCTACGCCACAGATGTTTTCCCAAATCCCGGCATTGCTTTCGGTGATGTCCACGCGGCACTCGCCCACGCCATGGCGGGCAATATGGATGCCCTTAATCGCATCCGGACAGACGCCAAGGGGCCAGCGGCGGACGTCGTACAGACCCTGGCGGACGCATTCGGAGCAATAGCGGCGGAACGCTGGGCAGACGCCACCAAGCACCTGACTGCCGTGATGGCGAGCCACGAACGCATCGGCGGCAGTCGCGCCCAGCGTGACCTGCTTGAATATGCGCTCCTCGGAACCTTGCTGAAACAAGGGGCAACCGATGACGCCAAGCGCTTGCTGGCTATGCGCCGCCCAGAGAAGGTCCGCGCCGGTGCTATCAAAGGCCTTTAGTGTCCTGCTCTAGGCCGCGACAGAGAGGTTCGGTGCCGCCGCCAGACCGGCCAGATACACTGCCACAGCGCTAGGGCCGGGCTCGACGCCGGCCCGAGCTTCAGCGGCCGGGTTATAATTGGTGTTGGTATTCACATCGTAGACGACCGGTTGGCCATTCTGGTCAAGTGTGAATTCGATACCGGCGATCTGCACATCATTGGCCGCAAGAAACGCTTCCAGGCGGCCAAGCAGCGGGCTTTCAAAACCTTCAATGATCTCGAACATCGGCGGCGCATCGCCAATGGCGCAGGCTTCCGCCGGGCATAGCTCGAACGCGCCACCGGTGTTCACACGCACCGCATAATGCAGCTTGCCGCCAATGAATTCCATGCGGGTGATCGAGCCGTCTGAACCCGGTAGATATTCCTGTATCAGCCATACGTCATCCGCATTCGGGCTGGCCTGCAATTCAGGCAACCGGGCACGAAGATCGTCCAGATCTTGGATCAGCGAAACGCCAAGCCCTTTGCCGCCCCGGTTTGGCTTCAGGATGAACGGTGCTTCGCCGAATGCTTCCGCCGCCGCTTCAATCTGGTCCGCACCGATAGCTGCAATCGTGCGCGGCGTGGGCACTTTATGGGCCGAAAGTGCTGCATACTGCGCGGCCTTGCTCATCTCCAGACGCAACGCATTCGGGCCATTGATGACCGTATATCCCGCCAGCACGGCCTGATCCAGCAGCGCCGCCGTCATTGCCGGGGCGTGCGCGTGGCCGCGCGTCAGGGATGAGGCGCTCATACGATTGTAATAGACGCCGGGCGCTGGAGGAGTGTTCAAATCCAGAACACCTTTGTCCAGATCATGCTCAATCGGATCCAGGCCGAGCGCTTCGAATGCGGCGCGGAACGGCGGTAGCCATTCAGCATTTTCGTGCAGAATATGGATATCGGTCATGGCGTGCGCTCCAGTTTCAAGGCTTCAACCACAAACTCCCAAGCTCCCCGCCGCCAGGTCTCCTCGCCCCCCCCCAACGGGGGGAGAGGGGAGGGTGAGGGGGGCGCTCTCGGCCAACAGAGATGGCGCTGCTGACACAGCCTTCCTCTGCTAACGGTTAGGGCTTATGCAAGCGCCCCCTCACCCAGCCTCTCCCCCGTTGGGGGGCGAGGAGTTGGATCAGAAGAACCGCGAGCACGCGTGCCCATGTGGCTATCTCTCTCCCCTAAATCTGAGCCGCGAGACACTTGTTCTCAAGATGAGCAGCGTTCTTGTTATCGCTGGCTTACCGGGCATATCGTGCGCAAAAGAAAAGGCCGCAGGGAATTTCTTCCCTGCGGCCCAATCCGGAATGGCGTCGTGGTCGGCCGGACTTAGAAGTCCATGCCGCCCATGCCGCCCATACCGCCCATGCCACCCATGTCGGGCATGCCGCCGCCTGCTGCGCCCTTAGGCTCTGGCTTTTCGGCAACCATGGCTTCGGTCGTGATCAGCAGTGAGGCGACAGAAGCCGCATCCTGCAGTGCATGACGCACAACCTTGGTCGGGTCGATGATGCCTTCCTTGACCAGATCGACGAACGTGTCGTTAGACGCGTTGTAGCCGAAGGTCTCGGACTTGCTTTCACGCAGCTTGCCGACGATGACGGATGCATCTGCACCAGCGTTCGATGCAATCTGGCGGCAAGGAGCCTCCAGCGCGCGGCGAACGATGTTGATGCCAACAGTCTGGTCGTCATTGTCACCCTTAAGCTTGTCCAAGGAACGAACGGCATAGACCAGAGCGGACCCGCCGCCAGGAACGATACCTTCTTCGACAGCAGCGCGGGTTGCGTTCAGGGCGTCGTCGACGCGGTCTTTACGCTCTTTCACTTCAACTTCAGAAGCACCACCGACGCGGATGACTGCAACGCCACCGGCGAGCTTTGCCAGACGCTCCTGCAGCTTTTCACGGTCGTAATCGGAAGTGGTCTGGTCAATCTGCTGACGGATCTGGCCGCAGCGGGCTTTGATATCACCCTTCTTGCCAGCGCCATCGACGATTGTCGTGTTGTCTTTGTCGATGGAAACGCGCTTGGCGGTGCCGAGCATGTCGAGGGTGACGTTCTCAAGTTTGATGCCAACATCTTCGCTGATGACCGTGCCGCCCGTCAGGACAGCCATGTCTTCGAGCATGGCTTTACGACGATCGCCGAAGCCAGGAGCCTTCACTGCAGCAATCTTCAGGCCGCCGCGCAGCTTATTGACCACGAGGGTCGCGAGCGCTTCGCCTTCGATGTCTTCAGCAACAATCAGAAGCGGACGGCTGGACTGCACAACAGCTTCCAGAACCGGCAGCATCGCCTGCAGAGAAGAAAGCTTCTTCTCGTGCAGCAGGATGTATGGGCTTTCCTGCTCGCAGATCATCTTTTCAGCATTGGTGATGAAGTACGGGGAAAGGTAACCACGGTCGAACTGCATGCCTTCAACGACATCGAGTTCAGTTTCGAGGCTTTTGGCTTCTTCGACGGTGATAACGCCTTCGTTGCCAACCTTCTGCATCGCTTCAGCAATCATCTGGCCAATGGCGGCTTCGCCGTTAGCAGAGATCGTGCCGACCTGAGAAATCTCGGAAGAGTCTTTGACCTTCTTGGAGCGCTTCTTCAGGTTTTCAACAACAGCTTCGACAGCTTGGTCGATGCCGCGCTTCAGATCCATCGGGTTCATGCCGGCTGCGACGGACTTAGCGCCTTCGCGGACAATCGCCTGAGCCAGAACGGTAGCAGTGGTGGTGCCGTCGCCAGCTTCGTCATTGGTACGGGACGCGACTTCGCGAACCATCTGTGCGCCCATGTTTTCGAACTTGTCAGAAAGCTCGATTTCTTTGGCGACGGTGACGCCGTCTTTCGTGATGCGGGGGGCGCCGAACGCCTTATCGATCACAACGTTACGGCCTTTAGGGCCGAGGGTGACTTTAACCGCGTCTGCAAGCGTGTTCACGCCTTTGAGCATGCGGTCGCGCGCGTCAGAGCCGAAGCGAACTTCTTTCGCTGCCATGGTATTTTTCCTTTAACTTGAGTGCGGGCCAGAAAGACGAGAACCGCCTTGGCCCGAAATTCGGGTATTCGTCGTTCAAAAGCCGTCAGCGTTAGCCAACCCCTTTTGCTCCGTCAGCGTTAGCCGACGATGCCCAGAACGTCGCTTTCCTTCATGATCAGCAGCTCTTCGCCGTCGATCTTTACTTCCGTGCCAGACCATTTGCCGAACAGGATTTTGTCGCCTGCTTTCACGTCAAGCGCGTGCACTGCGCCATCATCGCTGATGCGGCCAGCGCCTGCAGCGACGATTTCGCCTTCTTGTGGCTTTTCCTGAGCGGTTTCAGGAATAATGATGCCGCCAGCGCTTTTCTCGTCTTGCGTCACGCGACGCACGAGCACGCGGTCGTGCAGAGGCCGAAACTTCATGGCCATGGATAGCCCTCCTCAAAGTGATTTATCTGTTGAATGCCCACCGGGCCGCCCCAAAAAAGCTGCGAGGCCCGTCGGTGGCGACACAAGTAAGCAATCAGCGTGACTCATTCAAGCAAAAAATTAGCACTCGTGCGGGGCGAGTGCTAACAGTTCACTCTTTGGCGGCCTTATTCGCACCTACCACTTTGATATATGGCTCATTTTCCTGACTTCCTGCAACAGCGCCTCTTAGCCGAGAAGGCCTACGCCCTTGCCTGCTGCCCTTGACAATCAGGGAGATGGCCGTCCGATTCTATCAACTTAAAGGAGGGAGCTTCAGAAAATCGAGCCGCAGCTGAGTTAGTCGAACTAGGCGGCCGCGACTGTCGATACTGATGCGCAAAATTCATTGATATCGACCGGCTTCTGCAGGGTAATCACTGCACCCAGTGCGCCCGCGACGGGTAGGAATGATTCCTTCAGCATGCTGCCGCCGCCCGATACCGCTATAATTTTTGCGGTCGGGTTGTGAGACTGGATTTCCATAATGGTCTCCAATCCGTCTTTATCCGGCATCATGATATCTGTGACGATGACATCAAGCCCCCGCGTTTGGGCAATCTTGACGCCGACAACGCCGGACTCCGCCTGAATGACCTCATGGCCTTCTTCCTCCAACACCTCTGTCCAGAGCGTGCGGATTTCTTCGTTGTCGTCGATGATCAGAATAGTAGGCAAAGGCTGTTCTCCATGAACGAAGCGCGGCGGATCATCATATTCATAGCCGCCACGACGCTAATATTCCCTAAAGCGATTACCGAACAGCGCAGATTCGTGCGATTCCTGTCGCGCAACAGTGCGCTTGCGTCGCAAGGGAATTGTTTCGCAGTGCAGCATTATTGGTTTATGAATAATTTAGCGCGCATTTTTATGACATGTTGGATGCCCTTTTTGTGACCAAACCTACCCTCGCCGCAATTGCAGGCCGGATTTCGCTCGCCTCTGGTGCCGCATCGGATGGTGCTGGGTTCACGGCAGGGCGCATCAAAACCGAAGTTTTGTCAGGCCTTACCGTCGCCTTGGCGCTGGTGCCAGAGGCTGTCGCCTTCTCATTCGTGGCAGGCGTACATCCGCTGGTCGGGCTTTATGCAGCCTTCATTGTTGGCCTGATCACGGCTTTGATCGGCGGCCGGCCCGGCATGATCTCGGGTGCAACCGGTGCGCTTGCCGTCGTGATGGTGGCGTTGGTGGCGGACCATGGCGTCCAATATCTATTCGCAACTGTTGTGCTGATGGGCATTCTGCAATTGCTCGCGGGCGTGTTCCGGCTTGGTAAATTTATCCGGCTTGTGCCGCACCCCGTCATGCTGGGCTTTGTGAACGGGCTCGCGATCGTCATTTTCATGGCGCAGCTCACCCAATTCCAAATTCCCGCAGGTGACACAGGCGGCGAGCCGCAATGGATGACGGGCCTGCCGCTCGTCATCATGCTGGGCCTTGTGGCGCTCACTATGGCGATCATCTGGGGCATGCCGAAATTGACCAACGCAATTCCAGCACCTCTCGCAGGGATTGCTATTGTTGCTGGCATCGTCATTGCGTTTGGGATTGACGTGCCCCGCGTTGGCGACCTCGCCTCAATCAAGGGCGGACTGCCGGAGTTTGGTATCCCAACCGTGCCGCTCACCCTTGAAACCCTGAAGATCATATTCCCTTATGCGTTGATCTTGGCCGCAATTGGCCTGATTGAAAGCCTGCTGACCCTAAACCTCGTGGGTGAAATCACAGAAAAGCGTGGCGGCGCGTCCCAGGAATGTATCGCCCAGGGCGTCGCCAATACCGTGACCGGGTTCTTTGGCGGCATGGGCGGTTGCGCCATGATCGGCCAGTCGATGATCAATGTGAAATCCGGCGGGCGCACCCGCGTTTCTGGTGTGACGGCAGCGCTGTTCCTGCTGATGTTCATCCTGTTTGCTTCCAGTCTGATCGAGCAAATTCCACTGGCCGCACTGGTCGGCGTCATGTTCATGGTCGTCATTGGCACCTTCGCCTGGCAAAGCCTGACGATCCTGCGCCGTATTCCTTTAACGGACGCCCTTGTGATGGGCCTCGTCACAATCGTAACGGTAATGACGGACTTGGCGATTGCCGTGGTCGTCGGTGTCATCGTTTCAGCCCTAGCTTATGCCTGGAATAACGCAAAGCGCATCCACGCCATCACCCGAACCACACCGGAAGGTGCCAAGGTCTATCAGATCGAAGGCCCCCTGTTCTTTGGCTCTGCAGACGGGTTCGGCGAGTTGTTTGACCCCGCCGGTGATCCAACAGCGGTCACTGTGGACTTCGCCAATAGTCGCGTGGTTGATCAATCTGCATTGCAAGCGATTGATGCGCTTGCCGCCCGCTATGAGGCGCTTGGAAAAACCCTGCAACTCCGCCATCTTTCGCGGGATTGCCATGCGCTATTGAACCGTGCGGGCCAGCTCATTTTGGATGCAGATGATGACCCGGACTATGGCTTGGCGGTCAATTATTCTATCCGCACCGGAAATTTAGGCGGCGGCCACTGATCAGCGCCGCTGATCCGCCTATAAACCAGGGATCATATTCGCTCCAGCAAAGGCCTTTCCATGCGCGAAGCATCAGCCAAACTTGCAATACGCGTCGCGCAGCTCAATGAGGCGCAAGAAATTTCAAGCCTTTCTGCGCGCGTTTACCCGCCCGAGGACGCCTACACTGCGTCCCAAATCCTGGGCCAGATCAACAACTTCCCCGAAGGCGTATTTGTTGCTGAATATGAGGGCAAGATCGTTGGGTATTGCGCTACCAGCATTATCGAAGAAGCGCTGGCGCTAAGGCAGCACACCTGGGACGAAATTACCGGCGGTGGCTTTGGCTCGCGCCATAATCCAGACGGTGACGTGTTGTACGGCATCGAAGTGTGCGTTGATCCCGCATACCGCCGCCTTCGCATTGGGCAACGGTTTTACCGGGCGCGGCGTGAGCTCTGCCGGTTGATGGAACTGAAGAGCATCGTGTTCGGCGGCCGCATGCCAGGCTATCAGCGCCGCCGGAAGGACTATCCCGTTCCAGCGGACTATCTGCGCGCCGTTCAGGACATGGAGATCCGCGACCAGGTTATCAATTTCCAGTTCAAACAGGATTTTGAGGCGCTTGGCGTTCTGGAAGGCTATCTACCAGACGACAAACAATCTGGCGGCCATGCCGTTCACATGCGTTGGACCAACCCACTGGCGGAGACCATGTCCGCATCGCGCACGACCCGCCCGGACAGGCGCTTGCCGGGACGCGTCCGTGTGGCGACCGTACAATTCTAGATGCGCAAAATCTCGAAGATTGAGGAGTTTGAGGAACAGATCGAATATTTCGTCGATGTCGCTTCTGACTACAAAGCCGATTTCGTGACCTTCCCGGAGCTTTTCACCACGCAGCTTCTGTCGCTGGAAACCGAAAAGCGCCCACCGCACGAATCCATCAAGAAGATCACCGAATATACGGATCGCTATAAGGCGTTCATGACCAAGCTGGCCGTGTCCTACAACATCAATATTATCGGCGGCTCGCACATCACCATGGCGGATGACGGGGAGCTTCGAAACACCTGCTTCGTCTTCCTGCGCGATGGTGCTGTATACGCCCAGGACAAGCTGCACCCCACCCCATCTGAACGGGAATGGTGGAACATCAAAGGCGGGGACCGGGCTGCCGTTATCCCAACGGACTGCGGCCCAATCGGTGTCATGATTTGCTACGACAGCGAATTCCCAGAACTCGCGCGCAGCTTGGCAGACCAGGGTGCCTTGATGATGTTCGTACCGTTCTGCACAGATGAACGGCGCGGATACCTGCGTGTGCGCTACTGCTGCCATGCCCGTGCCATTGAAAACCAGTGTTACATGGTCCTGTCCGGCGTTGTCGGCAACTTGCCAAATGTGGACGCGATGGACGTGCATTATGCCGAAAGCTGCATCCTCACTCCGTCCGACTTCCAGTTCGCACGGGACGGCGTTGCTGCTGACACCGCGCCCAACACAGAAACCATCGCCATGGCGGACCTGGCGCTCTCAGACCTGCTGACCAGCCGCCACAGCGGCACGACCCGTAATTTGGCGGACCGACGGTTCGATCTCTATCAGGTCCGCTGGTCCAAACGGGCGATGCGCGGTTTATAGCGCTCCTTTATCAGGCTGAACGCGCCGCTTGGATCGCCCGCCAGATCGTTTCTGGCGTGGCGGGGCCGTCCCATCCTTCGACGTCGAGCGGCTTCAATGCGTCCAGAATGGCCAGCGTTACGGCTGGATAGCCCGCAATCGCCCCTGCTTCCCCGCACCCCTTCACGCCCAGCGGATTTGTTGTGCAGGGCGTTGGGCTGAAATCCAGGGTGAAGCTTGGTAGGTCATCCGCGCGCGGCATGGCGTAGTCCATGAATGACCCTGCGAGCAGTTGCCCGTCTTCGTCATAGACGGCGTGCTCCAGCAACGCCTGGCCCACACCTTGGGCAATCGCACCATGCACCTGGCCTGATGCGACCATTGGATTGACCAGCACGCCGTAATCATCGACTGCCGTATAATTCACCAGGCGCACGACGCCGGTATCTTGGTCCACCGTCACTTCCGCTGCATGGGCGCCGCACGGGTATGTCATCGCGTCCCGGGTGAAGGCATGGAAGGTATCGAGCGGCGTTCCGGCCTCCCGCGCTGCTTTCGCCACATCCAGAATGCCGATACGCCTGTCCGTACCGGCGACAGTGAATTGGCCTTCAGCAAACGTGATGTCCGTCGCTGCTGCTTCCAACATATCCGCCGCAACGATCTTGCCTTTGGCCTCAATCTCCTCCGCCGCGCGCCAGATTGCGGTGCCAGCCATATATGTTGCCCGGGAACTGCCATGGCCGCCGCCATTGATGATCGCGTCCGTATCGCCGTGGCGCATCGTAACAACATCGCTCGGCACGCCCAGCCGCTCCGCGACTAATTGTGGGAACGTCGTCTCATGGCCTTGGCCAATAGTTTGGGTGCCTGTGATCAGATCAACGCCGCCATCAGCCCGAAATAGAATCTCAATATTCTCATCCGGCACCCCGCCCGTCGCCTTGATGTGGTTTGCAATCCCAAAGCCCCGCATCAATGGTGCCACTGTTGCGGATTTTCTAGCAGGCAATCCGCCATAATCCGCAGCCTTCAGTGCGGCTTCAAACGCTTTGGGGAAATCGCCACTGTCCACGGTTCCCCCAAGCGGATTGGTGGCGGGCATGGCAGAAGGCATGATCAGGTTTTTACGGCGAAGATCCATGGCCTCCATGCCAAGCTTGGCGGCCGCCACATCAATCACACGCTCCATGATATTGTTCATCTCGCCAAAACCTGGCCCGCGCGTTACCCCAATTGGCGCAGTATTCGTGACCACGGACCGCACTCTCAGACCGACATCAGGAATGGTGTAAATTGTGCCTGGCAGATGCGCATACTGATTGGTTTGCACCCCGCCCGCACTGCCCGCCATATAGGCACCAAGATTGGCGATGCTATCGACAGCAAGAGCCGCAAACCCCCCGTCCGGCATGATGGCCAGCGACGCTTCCGCCCAATGATCACGCGCTTGATGATCCGCCAGGAAGACTTCACTACGGCTGGCGATCCACTTAACGGGGCGCCCTGCCCGCCGAGCTGCCCAAAGCAACAGAGCCTGCTCGACATAGGCGAAATTCTTGGCACCAAACCCGCCGCCAACATCGGGGGCTAGCCAGCGCACAGCCTCTCGCCCGACGCCTAGCGCCGCCGCGATATGGTCCCGGTTGATATGAATATTCTGGCTAGAAACGTGCAGTGTGTAACGACCCGTTCCAGCATCAAACACACCAACCCCACCGCGCGGCTCCATTGGATTGGTGACGATGCGATGGTTCATCAGGCCGATTGACACAGTGCTGGCACCAGCCGCTTCCGCGCGTTCAAGTGCAGCCTGATCGCCATGCCGCCAGTCCATGCACAGATTGCCCGGAATATCGGTGGAAATTTCTACCGCACCTGCCACCAGTGCCGCACGGCCATCGATTACGGCAGGCAAAGTTTCGTAGGAGGCGGCCACAGCTTCTGCCGCATCCAAAGCCTGGATTTTCGTCTCTGCGACGACCATCGCAATAGGTTCGCCGACGAAGCGAACGGTATGTGCAGCCAGTAAAGGCTGCGCATCCCATGCCAGCGGTTCATCCGTCACGGTGTTGGCTGTAACGAACGGGACGAGCGGCCTCAGGCCGTCAGCGGTGGCATCTTCTGCCGTCAGAACGGCCAGCACGCCAGGCATTGCCTTGGCAGCAGTTGTATCGATTTCGCTGATACGGGCATGGGCGTGGGGACTGCGCACAAAGGCGGCGTGGGACAAGCCATCGAACGCCATGTCATCCAGATAGGCCCCGGTGCCAGTGACGAAGCGCTGATCTTCACGGCGTTTAGGGGCGTCGCCAATACGGCTCATGATACCACTCCCCACAGGCCTGCATCGACATTAGAGCAACGCGCCGCCACGCATTCTCCTCGCCCCCCAACGGGGGGAGAGGGACAGGGTGAGGGGGGCGTCAATCCCAGAACCAAGCGTTTGACCAGAACGAAGCGCATTAATAGCGGGAGAACGGCCTCAAATTGCTGCTCGAACCGTTTCAGTCTGGCTAAGGCCCCCCTCACCCTCCCCTCTCCCCCCGTTGGGGGGCGAGGAGACCTAGGAGCGGCGGGTGCTCCCAGTGATTTTGCACCATCACTCATTTCAATACGCAATCGTTCTACTCCCACTGCAGACCTACGAAGCTTCAATCAACCGCGCTGCCATGGCAACATGATACAGAGAGTGAATTCTAAAGGATGTATTGAAGATGGATGAGAGCCGTATTCCGATCATGGTCGGCGCTGGCCAGATCACGCAGCGGGAAGAAGACCCCAAACAGGCGCTGGCACCGATTGACCTGATCGCCGCATCCGCCCGCGCCGCCGCTGAGGACAGCGAGGCAGGCACAGCGCTGCTTTCATCCCTCGACACCATCGTGCAGCTGCGTGCGTTCGCGGATACCAGCTGGCGGTTTAGGTCTCCATTCGGTGGGCCCAGCAATCAGCCAAAGTCACTGGCAAACCGCATCGGCGCGGATAACGCTAAGCGGCTGATCTACACCTATGCAGGCGGAAACATGCCGCAATGGTCGATCAATCGCCTTTCCGAAATGGTGACGCGGGGTGAGGTTGAGACCGCCATGGTGATCGGCGGCGAGGCCCTATCAACCCAGAAAGCCGCCCAGCGCGCCGGTATTGATCTGGACTGGAATGAGGATGCTGGCGGCGCGCCCGAGACCTGGGGTGTAGGAACACAAGGCTGGAATGACGTTGAAGAACGCCACCGCATGGCGGGCGCAATCTTCGCCTATCCGCTGTTCGAAACCGCAATCCGAGGCCACAAGGGCCGCACGATTGATGAGCACGCGCAAGCCATGGGCCGCCTGTTCGAAGGCTTCGCCAAGGTCGCTGCCGCTAACCCCTTAGCGGACCGGCGGGATGGCTTCACCGCAGAACAGATCGCGACGCCAAGCGCCACCAACCCATATATCGGCTTCCCCTATACCAAGTTGATGAATGCCAACGCCTTTATCGACCAATCCGCCGCCGTTATCTTGACGAGTGTCGCCAAGGCGAAGGCGTTGGGTATTCCCGAGAATAAATGGGTCTACTTGCACGGCACGGCTGATGCCTACGATCACTGGTATATCAGTGACCGTAAGAACTTCCATTCGTCCCCCGCCATGCGCATCGTGGCCGAGGAAACCTTTGAGATGGCGGGCATGGGCCTGGACGATCTGACGTTCCTGGACCTCTATAGCTGCTTCCCAAGTGCGGTTGAGATCGCCTGCCAGGAAATGGGCATCGCGGAAGATGATGCGCGCGGGCTAACGGTGACCGGTGGCCTTCCCTACTTTGGCGGCCCTGGCAATAATTACGTCACGCATTCTATTGCTGAGATGATGCAGAAGGTCCGCTCTAAGCCTGGCAGCTACGGCATGATCACGGCCAACGGTAATTACGTGACCAAGCAGTCTGCCGGGATCTATTCCACCACCCCGACGGAGAAGCCCTTCAAACCTAAGGATCCCAAAGTCTATCAAGCCAAGATCGACGCCGATAAAGGCCCAGCGACGACAGAAGCCCCGTCGGGCAAAGCGACCATTGAGACCTATGAGGTCATGCACGACCGCAAGGGCCCCAGCTACGCGATCCTGTTCGGTCGCCAGCCTGATGGAACCCGGTTCATCGCCAACACGCCAGATGACACAGCACTGTTGGAGGAAATGACCAAGCGGGATTACCTCGGCGTAGATGGCGCTGTCGCGACCAATGACGACGGCGTCGCCATCTTCAAACCGGCATAAGGCGCACCCCATGGATTTCGCCCACCCGCCCGAAACGCAAGCGCTGATCGACCAGCTTGAAGCCTTCATGGCAGCGGAGATTCTGCCGCGCGCCCGGCCTTGGCGAGAAGCAGGGCTGGCAGGCGAATACCCGCCGTTCATCGGTGATCTTCAGGCAAAGGCGAAAGCGGCAGGCTTGTGGAATCTGGCGATCCCAAACCTGCCGGATGATACCCCTGGAACACGGCTGACAAACAGCCAGTTCGCGCCATTGGCGGAAATCATGGGCCGGGTTATGGGCGCATCAAAAGCGTTCAATTGCCACCCGCCTGATGTGCCGAACATGATCATGCTGGCAGACGCCGCCACACCCGATCAACGCCGCGCATTCCTGGACCCGTTATTGGAAGGCCAGACCCAATCCGCCTTCGCCATGACGGAACCGGCGGTCGCATCCTCCGACGCCGGTAATATCGCAACGACCATCCGGCGCGACGGCGGGGACTACGTGATTTCCGGACGGAAATGGTACATCTCCGACGGCAAGGCGGCGGATGTTCATTTGGTCATGGGCGTGACTGACCCCGAAGCACGCGCCGGTCGCCGCCAGAGCGTCATTATCGTGCCCGCAAGCACGCCCGGTATCCGCATCATCCGGCCATCGACTTTTCTAGGATTTGTGGAGCCCGGCGCTGGCGCATATGAAATTGCATATGAGGATGTCCGCGTTCCAGCGGCAAACCTACTTGGCAGCGAGGGCGATGGCTTCCGGCTTGGCCAGGTGCGGCTTGGCCCGGCGCGTGTGCATCACTGTATGCGCGCCATCGGTCATTGCGAGACGTTGATCGAGCTGATGTTACAGCGCGCCCAGGAACGCCATGCGTTTGGGCAAGCCATCGCTGAATATGACGCGATCCAGCACATGATTGCCCGGTCCCGCATGGAGCTAAATCAGGCGCGCCTGCTGACTTGGAAATGCGCCTGGGCGCTTGACCAATCGGACTGGAAGGCTGCCCGCCAGGATGTCTCCATCATCAAAGTTGCTGTGGCGGAGACATATCAGCGGATTGCTGACCGTGCGATCCAAGTATTCGGCGCTATGGGCGGCGGCGCGGATACGCCTATCGCGGACGCGTTCGCATGGGCCAGAGCTCTCCGTATTTTCGATGGACCGGACGAAGTGCATCTTCGCCAAATTTACCGGTTTGAGCCAAAGCCTGAAGGCTTGCTGAAAGATTCGCCGCACATCATGCCGCAACAATAACCTTCAGCGGACGAGCTTGAAGTAGAGCCAATCCGGGAACAGGCCAGCGAGCCGGAACCGACGGGCGAAAGCGGGTGGGAAACTGGTGCGGAAGCGCGAACCCTGCATTGCTTTAAACACATAGTCCGCCGCCTCATCCGGCATCATCAGATGCGGCATCTCAAAATCATTCTTATCCGTCAACCGGGTCTTAATGAAGCCGGGATTCATGAGCTGCACATTGAAATCCGGCGCTGGTAAATCCACCCGAATACATTCCGCCAAGCTGGCTGCACCCGCTTTGCTGGCAGCATACCCAATAGCACCCGGCAGCCCGCCAAACGCAGCCAGCGAGCCGACAATTACGATATGCCCGGCGCCCTGCCCGACCAATGCCGGAACCGCTTTGCCCATCACCCGGGCAGCACCGGTGAAATTGATATCGCACATGGCCTCGACAGCATCTGCGTCCCAATCCTGGGCAGTGGTGGGCTCATAAACACCGGCGTTGTAGATCACGCCATCCAGCCTCGGAAGGGTCTCGAATGCAGCGGCGACGCTATCCGTATCCCGCGCGTCCAAAGGTGCGACCACTGTATCGCCACCGATTTCCAACGCGAGGTCCTGCAGGCGGTCTTCACTGCGGGCGGAAAGGCATAGCCTTGCGCCAGCGCCCGCCAGTTTCAGCGCCAAGGATCGGCCAAGGCCTTCTGATGCGCCAACGAGCCAATAGGTTTTGCCAGCAAATGACGTCGCTATGGGCTTATTCCTCCGTTCGGTGAAATATGGCGATGAGTTCAGCCGCGCGGACGCCGAATTTGCGCATGTCGGATCGGTTTACGATTGTTCGGTCCTCCATCAGATAGAGCCAATCCACGACATCAAGCACATGCCCGCCCAACCGTTCGGGCAGGCGCAGTTTATAGGTGAAGCGCAACGCATTGCCGGACGCCTCACCGAGCGCCGTGCCCACAATATCATCGGCTTCTGCCGTGAAAGTCTTGGGGCCAGTGAAAGTGATTCGCCATTGGCGGCGCTGCGGTTCTGCCTTGCCTGCGTAGAAGAATTCCTCATCCATCACGCCGCCAACCTCGTTGAACTTACCGGTAATGTTGGCGCGGAACCGGGCGTTCACTCGGCCTGAGTAATCATAGATCACACCATCAGCCAGAAAGACGCCGCCAAGCGATGTGCGCACGTCAAATTCAGGCGCTTCGCCTGCATAATCACTGAGGCTCTGGGCGCGGAAGCTCCAAAAGTGGTCTTTGGCGAGGACAAGTGCCAGGCAGAGTGCAAACCCGGCGGCGATGTAGCCTAATGCGGCCATGGCTCAAGCCTCCTTCGAAATTGGCGTCATAAACAAAAGTCCGGCGGCGATGGCTTTGAGGGCACAGGGTGCACCGGCATAAGCGATGGCGAGCGCGCTTAGCGCCACTTCGGAATTCCCAGGCCCTGGCGCGAAGCTCGCATAGCCGATCAACGGCAGCGCTACACCCGCAGCAACGGCAAGCGACGCCTTATTGATGAAGCCCCAAACACCAAAGGCTTGGGCGCTATCAAGCCCAGTCGCGGATAAACGTCGGGACAGCATGGCAGGGAGAAGCGTCATGTCCGCCCCAAGCGCTGCGCCAGACGCGGCTGAGATCACGTAGAACGCCATCCAATCACCAGCCCCTAACGTCAACGCCCAAAGGAAGGCAAAGATCGCTGCCAGCATGCCGCAAAGCATTGCTGGCTTCGGCCCAAACTTGGCGGCAGCCTTCGACCAAAGTGGTGCTGCCAGACCAGCAGAGGTGAAGAACAGCAACAGCATCGGACCTGCATGGTCGCCCGCCTGTAGCTTGTCCTCGACAAAAAACAGGAAGAGCGTCGCCGTCAGCCCCCCTGGCAGCGCGTTCAGCAGTCCGATCAAAAGCAGCCTGCGCACACCGCTATCCTGGAAGATGCGACGGAGCCCGGAAATCGGCGGCGCTTCTTGGTTTATGGCACCGCCAACCGGCCACACATCGCGCATCCGATAGACCGCGTAAGCCAGAAACAGACAGAACACGATGGCAAATGCCGTGAACCCAACAGCCTCGCCAAACACGGCCCCAAGCGCTAGGGGGGCCACGCAGGCCGCGCAGATACCGGTGAGTACGCCAGCTTCACGCCATCCTGCAATGCGATCATGGGTGAGGGTATTTCCGCTCTGCTCCGCTAAGCTAACGCCTGCGCTGTAGAACAAGATTTGCAGCCCACTGAAGCCGGTGAACACCACGGCCAAACTGAGCGATAGCCATATGCGGCCATCAAAGATTGGGTCTGGCGCAAACAATGCCAGAGCGCCAATACCGAGCGCGCTTGCGAAAATCAAAGCGATGGTGCGCTTCGCCATTTTCGTTCGGGAAATCCACCAGCCCAGCAGCGGGTCCTGGCCGAAATCCAGAATGCGCAAGCCCAGCAGGATGGCCCCAACCGCCGCCAGCCCCAGCCCATGCTGATCGGCATAAAGACGGGGGGTGTGGATATAGATTGGCGGCCCAGCAAACGCCAAAGCCGCGCCGAACATGCTGTAGCGCAGGAGAACCCTCTGCGCTTTACCCACCGGCGCGGATTCAGCAGCAGTCATCACGGGCTCGGGGTGCCGAGCAGTTTGCGGGTTTCTTCTGGGAAATCGCTATCCAGGCTCAGCCAGATGCTGAAGTAATCACGGCGAATATTGGGCTTTTCCAGGCGGCAACGTTCTTTGCCGTTGAGGAACAGGACTGCAGTATCCGCGTCCGGGCTGACAGCCGTGAAACGGTCGCCATCACGCACATTCGCCATGCAGGGAGCGAGCGTTGAGCGGAAGCTTGCAAGCTCAGCCTGCGGCCAGTCTGTCAGCCGGTCCAAGGACTTGATGGTTTCCTTGGTCAAATCCTCCGCACTGAAATCCCGGCGATATTCAAGCGAGAGGGCGAACGGCGCTTGCCAAGAAAATGTCTGGCCAGCGGCATACAAGCTCGCATCGAAAATATCCCAGAACAGGTAGCGGAACTCGGCCTGCCCGACCTGTCGTAAGGACGGCTCAATCTCAACCGGGGAGGCTTGAGCATCATTCGCTTGAGCGGGGAGAGCCAGAAGGGCAGCGAGCGCGAATACGGCCTTACGCATGGCTAAACTCCATATGAATGACATCTGTCCGCGCCGTCTGAAACGCAGCAGTGCAGATCGCCAGATAGAAACGCCAGCTCCGCAGGAAGGTTTCTGGGTAGCCAAGCGCGCGGACCTGCGGGGCGGCTTCTTCGAAGGCCGCCGTCCAGCGGCGCAGTGTTTCGGCATAATCCAGTCCGAACCGGAAGACATTGTTGACGGCGAGGCCCGCATTTTTTGCCGCCTCGGCCATCGGTCCTGGTGCCAGCAACATGCCGCCTGGGAATGTGTAGTGCCGGATGAAGTCTGAGCGCTTGCGATAATCCGGGAACAATTTGTCCTCGACGATGATCGCCTGGACAGCCGCTTTGCCTTCTGGTGCCAGGCAACGCTTCAGAGTCTCAAAATATGTGGGCCAATAGCGCTCGCCGACGGCTTCGATCATCTCAATGGAGACGATGGCGTCGAATTGGCCTTCAATATCCCGGTAATCGCAAAGCTGGATATCAGCCTTGCCGCCAAGCCGCGCATCGGCATAGGCCTTTTGTGACGGCGATATCGTGATTGCGGTAACGTCCCGGCCATCAGCCAGTGCTGCGGCAGCGAACCCACCCCAGCCGCAACCGATCTCCAGCGTTTTACCACCACCACCGGGCCGCGCTGTGACATCCAACAGCCGCTGATATTTCCGCGCCTGCGCGTCTTCTAAGGTGAGGCCCGGCTGATCAAACAGCGCACTCGAATAGGTCATGCTTTCGTCCAGCCAAAGGCTGTAGAAATCATTGCCCACATCATAATGCGCCTGAATATTCTTGGCACTGCCGCGTTTCGAATTCCGGCGCATCATCCGGTCCGTCAGCAGGAAAATCGCGCGGTTCAGGAATGAGCCATGTAGGTGGCCAGAAAATGCGTCCTCGTTCAGCAGTGCCAGCTGCGTCATGGCGTCAATATCAGGGCAATCCCATAACCCGTTGATATAGGCCTCACCCAAACCGATATCGCCCCTGGCGGCGACAGCAGCGATGGCCGCCCAATCATGGATATGGAAATGCACTTCGGGCAATCCAGAGCCAAAATGGCGGCGTTGGCCATCGGGTGCCGTCACATGCAGTGTGCCAACTTTGATCTGCTCACAGGCCTTAAAGAAGCGTGCGCCAACCGCAGAGCTTAAAGGCCGCGAAGGTGCCTTCGGCAGTGTGATTTCCGCTGAATCGCGGGCGAGCGTTTGCGTGTCTGTCATCGAGAGACTTCCTCTTTCGGGGGAAGTGGGCGCACACGATATGGCGCACCCTTGAGTTTGAGCTTGATGGCCTGCCAATGGATCAACGCGAATACACGAAGCGCCCCCAATGGCCGGCGCAGAATGACGCCAAGCACACGCCTGGTCGTAACCGGTACCAGCGGTCCCGCCAGCGTAGCGATCACGCCGTGACCACCTTCCCGGCGATGATCGATACGGATATCGACCGCGTCGTCTTTCAGATCGAACGTGAACCGATACGTGCCTTCGACCTCTTGAAACGGGGAGACATGAAAAACTTTCTGGGCCGTGATGGCGTCATCGGGCCCTATCGGCGTGAAATCAGGCAAGAAGCAGAGATAAGAATGCCTGTCGCCGAAGGTGTTGTTGACCTCCGCCAATACAGCGCGCGTCGCACCATTAGCATCCTGGAAGAACCAGAAGCTGACCGGGTTAAACAGAAACCCCAACGTGCGCGGCTGCGTTAACAGCCAAACTGTATGGAGTGCGCTTTCGGGTGCGCCAAGCGCGCGCGCCTGCTCCAGCGCCCAGGCGGCCATATCCGCCCCACCCCGACCATGATCCGCATCCCGAACAACAGCGAATGCCGGGCGTTTCCGCCCCATGAGTTTACCCCCGCGCCAAGGGGCTGGATGGACACGGCAGAGCACATAATCCACGTCATACCGGAATGCATTGCGCAGTTCGCCCCGACGCGCGTGATAGGTGCTGCCGGTCAGCAAAGCTGCTCCGACATCTGGCCACGTTGATACACTCATGCCGCTATGCCCATGCCGGTGCGGCACCCATCGCCCGGGCGACAGTGACCGCACTCAACAGACCATCTTCATGGAAGCCGTAGCGGGAATAGGCACCGCAAAACCAAGTATTCCGCCTGCCTTGGATACCGGGCAGGGCCGCTTGCGCATCAATCGCGGGCTGGTCAAACATCGGGTGGCTAAGCACTGTTTCGTCGAACACGTACTCATCCCGGATTGGCGTTGATGGGTTCAAAGTGACGAAAAGCGGTATCTCGTCAGGGATGCCCTGCAGGCGGTTCATCCAATAGGTCACTGTCATGTCTGGATCGGTAATGTTCGCCTTGCCCTGATAGTTCCAACTGGCCCAGCACACCCGACGCTTCGGCATAACGCTTGGGTCATCGTGCAGGATCACTGTGTTCGGAGCGTACCGCATGGCACCCAGAATGCGCTGCTCATCCGCGTCTGGGTCGTCCATCAGCGCCAGTGCCTGGTCGGAGTGGCAGGCGAAAACCACATCATCGAAAGATTGGCCCTCTTGCCCGGCAGGCTTCACCTTCACCGTGCCATTATTCCGGCTGACGCGTTCAATGCGCGCGCCCGTTCGGATTTCCCCACCATTGGCCAGGATCGCCGCCGCCAATTGCGCCACATAAACGCGACTGCCGCCATCAACCGTATGCCATTGCGGCTGGTCATTGATTGTCAGCAAGCCATGGTTTTCGAAGAAACGGACAAATGTCGCCAGCGGAAAATCCAACATCTGCTCTGGCGATGCACTCCATACGGCACCTGAAAGCGGCAGCAGGAAATATTGCTGGTGCCACTGGCCCATGTTCAGACGATCAAACGCGTCGCCCAGCGTTAGGCCCGGTTCATCCGCCAGCGCCTTGACGCCCCGATTGAAGCGCGGAATATCTGCAAGCATCCGCCAGAAACCGGGCCGCACGAGATTGCTTTTCTGAGCAAAAATCGCAGGCGTTGAATGCAGCCCATACTCAACGCGACCGCCATCTATGCTGGCAGCGAAGGCCATATCGCTTTTCTTCACCGGCGTATCAAGCTCAGCGAACAGGCCCGTCAACAGCGGATAATTGCGGTAGTTAAAGACGATGAAGCCCGTATCGACAGGAACCGTCTGATCCCGGCCAGCTTCCAGCGTGCGCGCATGGCCGCCAAGGCGTGGCTCAGCCTCAAATACCGTCACGGCATGGGTTTTCGATAGCGCATAGGCAGCGCCCAGCCCGGAAATTCCGGCACCAATAACTGCAGCCCGACGTTGGCCGGTGTGATCTTTGAGCGCATCGAGCGACATAGAGAAAGCCCTAGTTGGTTTCAGTGCTGTTTACGGCGCGGCGTAGCCCGCAGATCAGAAAACATCCGAGAAAATCACGCAGATAGTTTTTCCGTTAGACTGATCTGAACCAGGACTGGGGCCGTACACACCAAGTCGAACAAGAAAGACTGACACCTCATGAGCGACGCCGCCGGCGCCACTGATCAAACCTGGGAGGCTCTACTGTTAGCAGTCGCAGAGACCGGCGACCGGGACGCGTTTAGCCGTTTATTCGTGCACTTCGCCCCCCGGGTGAAATCTTACCTGCTGCGACAAGGCTCTAGCCCCAGCCAGGCTGAGGACATCGCCCAGGAAACCTTGGCACTGCTGTGGCGGAAAGCAGGGCTGTTTGACCCTGCAAAGGCGAGCGCTTCCACCTGGATATTCCGGATCGCGCGTAATCAGATGATTGACCGCATCCGACGGCGCCAGCGCCCGGAACTTGATCCCAATGATCCGCTCTTAGTGCCAGCAGCCGAACCTGCGCCGGACCATCAAGCCTCTAAACAACAGGATATCGCAGCTGTCAGAAGCGCGTTGGCAGAACTGCCTGAGAAGCAACGTGAGGTCATTATGCTGTCTTTCTTTGAGGAAGACCCGCACCCCGCTATCGCTGAAAAATTACAATTGCCGATCGGCACCGTGAAATCCCGCATCCGCCTGGCTTTGGCGCGGCTGGACACACTGCTTGATCGCAACGCCCACGGAGAAAGCTGATGGAAACGCACCACCATCTCCCTGACGATCTGCTGCTAGCCTATGCCGCCGGGTCCCTGGCGGAGGGCTGGTCGCTGGCTGTCGCAAGCCATTTGACCTATTGCACCAGCTGCCGCCAGCGCGATGCAGCGCTTGAAGCCATTGGCACAGCGGCATTGGAAGGCATGCCGCCGGAGCCTATGGACGCTGGCGCATTCGAAGCCTGCATGGCCCGCGCCGAAAGCGCCGTGGCAGAGCAACCGTTGAACGTTGTAGCGGGATCAAACACGCCAGCACCACTCCGCCGCTATCTAGGCTGTGAGCTGGATGCAGTTAAGTGGAGCCCGCTTGGCGGCGGCATTCGCCAGTATCTGATTGAGACGGGTGACGAAACCCGCGCGCGCCTTCTTTACATCCCGCCCGGTGAGGATGTGCCGCAGCACACACATCAGGGACTGGAATTAACGTTGGTGCTGGCCGGAAGCTTTGCCGATGGCGATGAAGAATTCCACGCGGGCGATATAGAAGTCGCCGATGAGACGGTGGACCACACCCCTGTATCCGGCCCAAATGGCCCCTGCATCTGCCTTGCGGTGACGGACGCGCCGCTGGTGTTCCGCCGTTGGCTGCCCCGGATGATACAGCGTTTCGCCAAGATTTAGGCCTATACGAGCCGCCTTCTGAGTGTAGCATTGCGTTACACATATATTCAGGAGGCGATCCCTTGAAGCTCAAACTCCATCGCGCTGAAGACCGCGGCACCAAGCAAGCCCCAGCAGAGATGTTCACCGGCACAGTCTACCAGGATGCTGTCCTGGTTGGCCAAGCGCCTTCCCGCATGCGGGCAACGAACGTCACCTTTACGCCGGGCGCGCGCACTGCATGGCACCAACATCCCGTCGGACAAACACTTTGGGTCGTCTACGGTGTTGGCCGTGTGCAGATCGAAGGGGAGCCGGTTGTGGAACTCTGCCCTGGCGATACAGCCATCATTCCGCCGAATGTCCGCCATTGGCACGGCGCAGCGCCAGACCGCATCTTCACGCACTTAGCCATGTCAGAAACCGATGACAATGGCGGTGGTACAGAATGGTTCGAGAAAGTTAGTGACGCCGATTATTCAGGCTGAGTGATTGGCTTGGATTAACGCCGCCCACTGCGTGCCTGCAGTGCGTAGTCCCATTCAGGCTTTGTCATCTGAATGCCGAAATATACCTTGTAACCACGCAAATTTGCGGCGGTGGCGTTCGGGATTTCGAAGGTCAAATAATCGACCTTGCGGATTTCCTGCAGGCCTTTGCTGAAATCAACATCCACGGTGAAGGATTGACGGGTCGCGATCTCACCATTCGGCGCTTGGATGGCGATGAAATATTCCAGCGGTTCCACCGCACGATCCAGCGCAGGGCCACGCTCGGCGAAGAGCTCGATCCCAGCGTTTACTTCCGCCAAAAGCTTGCTTTGGGTGACTTTGCATTTTCCGACCGTGCGGCCAATACGCGCTTCAAAGCGCACATCCGTCAGGTCACGGCCAGGGCCATCGCGGAAGCGGGTCAGCTCCTCTGCTTCCTTCAAAGCACCGATAGCCGGGCAGCCGACCTCAATCACATCCTTCGAAAATGGATTGATCGATTCGCCGCAGGCCGCGAGGCCAAGCGCCATTGCGCCCATAAAAACTGCGCTTCTCAGGCCATGAGCCCAACGATTGCGCCTAGAAAGCGTTTCCATAAAGCCCCCGAGCCTGGATAACCACGAGCGCACCCTATATTTAGGGAGCCGACGCCGCAATCAGAACCCGCCCACTTCCTAAATACGACTCACATTGAAAGCGCACCCGCCATGGCTAACCTGCCGCCATTGACCATCCGCCTCGCTGGCCCTCGCGGCTTCTGTGCGGGCGTTGACCGCGCCATCGAAATTGTTGAGCGCGCCCTGGAGCGCTGGGGCGCACCTGTCTATGTGCGCCATGAGATTGTGCATAACCGGTTCGTGGTGGACAGGCTGGCTGATATGGGCGCGGTTTTCGTGGACGAAATTGAGGAATGCCCACCGGATCGCCCAGTCATTTTCTCCGCCCATGGCGTGCCGAAATCGGTTCCGGCTGAAGCCCAGGCCCGCAACATGATTTATGTGGACGCGACCTGCCCACTTGTCAGCAAGGTCCACCGCGAAGCAGAGCGCCACAACGCGCAGGATCGCCACATTATGCTGATCGGCCATGCCGGACACCCGGAGGTCATTGGCACGCTTGGGCAATTACCCGACGGTGCCATGACACTGGTTGAGACTGTTGAGGATGCTGAAACTGTCACCCCGCCCGAGGGGGCATCGCTCGCTTTCGCCAGCCAGACGACGCTATCGGTGGACGACACCAGCGAAATCATCGCCACACTGACCCGCCGCTTCCCCGATATCGCCGGGCCGAAGCAGGAGGACATCTGCTATGCGACCACGAACCGCCAAGCTGCCGTCAAATCAGCCGCGACGGATACAGAGCTCTTTCTGGTCGTGGGCGCAGCGAATTCCTCCAACTCAAACCGGTTGGTTGAGGTCGCAAGGCTTTCTGGCGCAGCAGAAGCCAGGCTGATTGCCCGCGCGCCAGATATCGATTGGGCATGGTTCGACGGCGTTCAGACCGTTGGCCTTTCCGCCGGTGCATCAGCCCCGGAACAATTGGTGCAGGAAGTGATTGAAGCGGCGCGCGCACGGTTTGATGTCACCGTGGAAGAAACCCGCGTCGCTGACGAAACCATGCGCTTCAAGCTACCGCGTGAGCTCGTGGTCCCGGACTAAGCCTCTCCCTCACCAAGGTCAGGGAGCAGTACAGCCTGATATTGTTCCCGCAGCGCGGCCTTCAGCACTTTGCCCACGCCATTGCGCGGCAGGCTATCCACGAAGCGGACTGCGTTTGGCATCCACCATTTAGCAATTTTGCCTGCAAGAAATAGGCGCACAGCCGCCGCGTCGACATCGCTTCCGGCCGCACGGACGATCAGCAGCAATGGGCGCTCCTGCCAGCGCGGGTGCTTGACGCCAATACAACAGGCCTCCGCCACGCCCGGGCAGCCTGCTGCGATGTTCTCTAACACGACAGAACTGATCCACTCACCGCCAGACTTGATGGCATCCTTCGCCCGGTCACTAATGCGCATATGCCCTTCTGGACCGACAGAGCCGATATCGCCCGTGTCGAGCCAACCATCCGCCGTTACCGGCGTCAGGTCCGGCCGTTTGAAATAGGCCGCAGCGACGGATGGCCCGCGGACCTGCAAAAGCCCGACACTCTCACCATCTGCCGGCAGAACTAAACCGTCCTCGCTAACAGCCCGCACATCCGTCAGGAAAATGGGCTGACCTTGGGTCATTTGTTCTGCCCGGCGCGCGGCATCAGAATCATTAGGGTTAGGAACGGCGACAGTCAGCGCCTGTGTCGTTTCGGTCATACCAAAGGCATGCACAACCTTTGGCCCAAACGCTTCTAACCGGCGCAAAAGTGATTCCGGCGGGGCAGTAGCACCCGTCCATAACTGCTGCAGGGGTCCGAAGTCACCGCCATCGCTCTCAACCTGGGCCAGCAAGTCCATCAATACAGTTGGCACACCACCGGAATGCGTGACGCCTTCAGCGCGGATCAGGTCAAGCATCGCTTGGGGGCTCACCACGCGACCCGGCAGAACCATTTTTGCGCCCGCCAGCGGTGCCATATAGGGCATGCCCCACCCGTTGCAGTGAAAGAATGGGGCCGCGCAAAGCACACAATCGCCCTTGCCCAAATTCCAGCCATTTTTGCCTGCGATCGTCATCACGTTCAGCACTGTGCCACGATGGCTGTAGAGCACGCCTTTCGGCTCCCCCGTAGTCGCGGAGGTAAAACACAGCGTTGATGCGCGGCGCTCGTCAAAGTCTGGCCATGCGAAGGCCCTGTCGCCCGCCTCAATCAAGTCCTCGTAGCACAGGGCGCCGGGCAAGGATGTGGCTGGCATATCAGCCTTGTCCGCCAAAATGATCCAGTGGCGAACGCTTGGGCAATCCGGCGCAATTGCTTCCGCAAGGGGCAGGCAGTCCAGATCAACAAACACCGCCCGATCGCCACAGTGATTGATCGTGTAGGCAAGATGGGTTTCGTGCAGGCGCGGATTGGCTGTGTGCAGTACTCCGCCCGCACCAGGAACGGCGTGCATCACCTCAAACAACCGCCATGTATTCCAGGCGAGCGCACCGAGAAATATGTCTTCATCCGCAAGGCCAAGCTGCTTCAGCGATGCAGCAAGGCGGCGCGCGCGGGCGTCTGCCGCCCCGTAGGTCGTCCGGTGTGCGATGCGGCCATTATCGGCCGTGACGATTTCAACATCCGGAAAAACACGAGCGGCATAGGCCAGTGTTTGGCTGGTGAGTAGAGGCGCATCCTGCATCAGCCCGAGCATGTCGGTTCCTCCGGCGCTTACACAAACGCGCGATGACCGCGAGCCAGATTTACTCCAGCTGAATGCAGCCTAGTTGGTTTCGTCGAACATAATCACCCATCGGCCACGACTGCCGCCAGCTTCCAGCGCTGCGTGGGCCATAGCCGCGTCTTTAGGTGCAACTGTCCCCGCAACGCGCAAGGTTAGCTTGCCTGCATCCGTCAACTGGCGAAGCTGGTCGAGCTTCTCATATTCACCATCATAGGTGCGGACCCAGGGTTGCGTGAATTTGATCCCGCGCACGTCATCGTCCGCTTTGAAGCCACGAATGGATGTAAACGCACCCCCGTCCTTCACTGCTGGGATCGCCTGCTCATTCAACAGCGCACCGTCTGCCAGGCCATCAACGCCATCGGGGAAATGCTGACGCACGGCACCTGCGAAATCATCACTGCGTGGAATAATGATATCCGCGCCAAGCTGCTTCAGCAGCGCTTCATCCTTTGGCGCAGCGTCCGCGATTACGACAAGGCCATCGGTCTTGGCAAGCTGAATGGCATAGCCGCCATAAGCGCCTGGCCCGCCGGTGACAGCCAATGTCTGCCCCGGCTTGAGGCCAAGATTATTCAGCGACAGCCGCGCGGTCAGGCTATTCATCGGCAAAGTGCAGGCTTCGACATGGCTGGTCTCAGCAGGTGCTGCAACGACTGCGCGCTGATCCAGTACAATCTGCTCACGGTAAGCACCGTGCGTTCCATCCGGGCAAACCATGGCCATCACGCGGTCACCG
>Ga0181606_10000463_pt1 | contig 33283 bp, 34 predicted proteins | sample 041ome_10_FD_132994 | JGI IMG/M metagenome (GOLD analysis project Ga0181606, IMG submission 132994) | Coastal salt marsh microbial communities from the Groves Creek Marsh, Skidaway Island, Georgia - 041412US metaG (megahit assembly) | ecosystem: Environmental > Aquatic > Marine > Intertidal... | reverse complement strand
GTAATCTCCCAGATCTCTGGGACGCCATCCGAGACGCCATCGACGACCTCACGCCAAACGACTGCAGGAGCTACTTCACAGCTGCAGGCTATGAACCAGAATGATGGGAATCTGCTCTAGCGGTTGGATGGCACCACTGGCCATGCATTGCACAATCCACGCATCATTTACGCTGGCGATTGCGCTCGTGATCAACCCGTCATTCTGGTGGTTGGCTTTTGTTGATTTTGTCGTGCATTTTTCAATCGATTTCGCGAAAGCCCGTATCGGCCTTGCCACAGGCTGGACACCGGAACGCCAAAGCTTCTGGTCGCTTTTTGGCGCAGACCAAGCCTGCCACTCCCTAACCCACTTGGTGTTGGCGTTAACGCTGATAGCGGCGTAGCGAACGCCCGGCAATCTTGTTATACTTTGTGTGACAAAGTGTATTGGAGATCAGTGCGATGGCTAGTTCAACGGTAAGCTTGCGTTTGGATGACGAAACACAGGCCCGCCTCAAAGCATTAGGCGAGACCCGGGACCGGACGCCTCACTACCTGATGAAAGAAGCCGTCGACCGCTATCTTGCAGCTGAAGAAGCCGATGAGGCGGAATATAAGCTGACGATGGAGCGTATCCGCCATTACGAAGTTACTGGCGATTATGTTGAGAATGAAGTCGTCGAAGCTTGGGTCAGAGAAATGAGCGCGCGCGCGGGCGTCTCCGAGGATTGATGCCGCATTTACAATGGTCGAGGGCGGCGCAGGCGGATTTGGAGCGCCTCCAAGTCTTCATCGCCAAATATGATGAGGCCGCTAGTTGGCGCGCACTGCGCCGGATAATGACTGCCGTGAAGTCCCTAACCACAAATACCCACCAAGGCCGGAGGTATCGGGGAATGAACGATGTGCGGGAGCTAATGGTTCCTTATGGCGCTCGTGGCTACATCGTTCGTTATCAAGTTCGCGAAGACGCAATCTTAATTGTGCGCGTTTGGCATGGCCGCGAAGATCGATAGTAATCCCGCCTAAAACTCAATCCCAATCTGCGCCTTCACGCCGGACCGGAACGGGTGCTTCACCTGGGTCATTTCCGTGACGAGGTCTGCGGCCTCAATCAGTGGTTCTTTGGCGTTTCGGCCTGTGACGACGGCATGTTGCATGGCTGGGCGGTTGGCGAGGCCAGCAAGCACATCGTCTAGCTCCAAGTAGTCATAGCGCAGCACGATATTGAGTTCATCCAGGATGACCATGTCGTAGCTGGGGTCGCTCAACATGCGCTTGCCTTCTTCCCAGGCGCTGCGGGCGGCGCGGATGTCGCGGGCACGGTCCTGGGTGTCCCAAGTGAAGCCTTCGCCCATGGCTCTGATTTCAATCTGTGGCTCGAACCGGCGCAGCGCTTCCCGTTCGCCAGTTTCCCACACCCCCTTCACGAACTGAATGACGCCAACCCGTTTGTCACGGCCAAGTGCGCGGAGCGCTAGCCCAAATGCGGCAGTGGATTTGCCTTTGCCCTTGCCTGTGTGGACGATCAGCAAGCCCTTCTCGATGGTCTTGGTCGCCAGCATTTTGTCCCGGGCGGCTTTGCGTTTGCGGGATTTTTCGTCGGCGCGCGTATTGGCTTCTGTGTCGTCGGGATTGGGGGGGCGTTTAGCATCGGTCATAGGGCGCTCCTGATATCTTGCAGCGTTTCATAGCGTGAGTTGCGGCGGGGCCGCCAGAGATCGCGGTCGATGGCTTCCTGAAAGCGTGCGGCCATTTCGGCGAGGGCAGCCGGGTTTTCGCGCTCAATGAAGGCGCGGACGTCTGTGTCCTCCAGATACACCTGGAACAAAGCATCGAAATGGTGTGGTCCGACAGCATTGGTCGTCGCTGCGAAGCCGAACAGGTAATCCACGGTCGCTGCCATCTCGAAGGCACCTTTGTAGCCATGCCGCATAACGCCCCTGATCCAGCGCGGATTGGCGGCGCGGCCATGGACGACGCGGCCAAGTTCTTCCTCTAAGGAACGCGCTGTTGGCTGCTCCGGCAGGCTGTGATCCATGTGGTAAATCGCAGGCGCTTCGCCACGCGCGGCTTCAATCGCTGCTGCTGCACCGCCTTCAAACTGGAAATAGTCGTCGCTATCGAGCAGATCATGTTCGCGATTGTCCTGGTTCTGGACGACGCCTTCGGTTTGCTTGAGCCGCTGCTCTAGGGCTTCATCTGCCGCCTCGCCCTCACCGCCGCCATAGGCGTATCCGCCCCATGTGCGCCAGAGCGTCGCCAAGTCCTCTCGGCTGGTCCAGTGGCCGGATTGCATGGGCGCTTGTAAGCCTGCGCCATACGCCCCCGGCATCGCGCCGAACACACGCCAAGCGGCCCGGCGTGTCGCCTGTTTCGGAGCAGCGCCTGCCGCCTCCAGCCGTGCAGACTCCGCCACGACGGCAGCGGCAACTGGATTCTGGTCAAACGGTTCGTCCAGCGCGGCCACGGTCCGCACGGCCTGATCGAACAATGCGATCTGTGATGGAAAGGCGTCTCGGAACAGCCCGGACACGCGCAAAGTTACGTCCACGCGTGGGCGTCCAAGGGCTGATAGCGGGACGGGCGTTATGCCAATTACGCGACCACTGGCTTGGTCCCATTCAGGCTGCACGCCAAGCAGGGCCAAAGCTTGCGCCAAGTCATCACCGCCGGTGCGCATATTGGCAGTGCCCCAGCACGTGACGAGCAACGCCTTCGGCCAATCGCCATGATCCTGCACGAACCGCTCGACCAGCATCGCAGCGGAGCGGTGGCCAAGGGTCCATGCGGTTGGCGTTGGCAGGGCGCGCGGGTCGAGCGAGAAGAAGTTTCGCCCCGTCGGCAGCACATCTGGGCGGCCACGCGTTGGGGCACCAGCGGGGCCGGGTTCGATGAAGCGGCCATCCAGTGCCGCCAGTAGGCCAGTGGTTTCGGCCATACCCGACGCATCGATGGCGGGTGCGAGCACAGCGTCTACTTGGTCAAGCACGGCGATGGTCGCGGCCCAGTTTGGGTCTGGGTGCACCGTGCCTGCTATTAGCGCGTTGGATAAAGCATCCAGCCGTTCAATGGCATCAGCGACCGTGCGCCACGGCCGTTCAATCTGTTGCGCCAGAATATCCGGGCGCGGGCCGGACCACGGGGCAGCTGGGTCCGCCGTTAGCGGGTCCTCGCCAAGCTTCAGATCATCAGCCAATGCGCGCAATAGGGAGATATCGGATGGGGCTTGGCCCCGTGGTGCGCGGGCGAGGGCGGAGATCAAGCCAATTCGTTCGGCCCCCTCCGGGGATTTGCCGAATATGTGCAGGCCATCCCGGATCTGTAGAAGTTTGATGTCACAAAGTGCAGCGTCCAGCTTGGATACGGCGGCGGCGTCATCGTCTTCGTCAGTGACTTGGGCGTCGGCGTCCAGGCCTGCGTCGGCAGCGAGGTCTCTGATTTTGTCGGCGATGGGTTTCAGGCGGCGACGGTCCATGCCGGCGGCGGCGAAATATTCATCTGCCAGCGCCTCAATCTGGCCAAGCCTACCTTCCGCACCAGCCCGCGCCATTGGCGGGGTGAGGTGGTCAATGATAATGGCGGCGGACCGGCGCTTTGCCTGCGCGCCTTCGCCTGGATCATTCACGATGAACGGATAGATATGTGGAACGGCACCGAACACGGCTTCTGGAAAGCACGCGGCGGAGAGCGCCAGGGCTTTCCCTGGCAGCCACTCCATATTGCCATGCTTGCCGAAGTGGATGGCTGCATGGGCGCCGAATGCTTCTCGCAGCCAGATATAAAACGCCAGGTACCCATGCGGCGGCGGCAGGGCTGGGTCGTGATGGGTTTCGTCCGGGTCCAGCTCATACCCACGGCTTGGCTGCACGCCGACGGAGGCATTGCCGTAGCGATGGAAATTGACCCCAAACGCAGACGTAGAAGCATCAAACAGCGGATCATTCGCCGGCTGACCCCAGCGTGCTTCGATCTTGGCGCGGGCTTCCTCAGGGATGGCTTGATACGCCGTGAGATATGTTGCGAGCGGTAGGCGTTCGGGCGGGGCTTCTGCCAGTGCCGCCATTAGGCCAGCGCTATCGTTTGGAGCATCGGAGATTGCATATCCGGCATTGCTCAAATCCTTGAGCGCTCGAGTGACGCTGGCTGGCGTGTCGAGCCCGACACCATTGGCGACACGGCCGGCCTGCACCGGATAATTGGCGACAACAATGGCAACGCGTCGCTCGGCGGCGGGTGTTTTGCGCAACACTGCCCAGGCCCGCGCCAGCTTAGCGACGAACGCAGCACGGTCGGGCAAGGGCTCGTAGCGGGAGATCGGGCATTCAACCAGGCTGTCTGCTTGGGGGGCGGATTTGAATGACACGGCGCGGGTCAGGACGCGGCCATCCAATTCTGGTAGCGCCACATGCATTGCAACATCCCGGGGGCCAAGGCCTTGGGTACTTTCACGCCATGCGGCTTCTGCCCCGCCGGAGAAGACGATCTGCAGGACGGGCGCACCCGCCTGATCGAGCGGAGAAGATTGATCGGCACTGCCGCTCTGCCGCGCCGCAAAGCCCAGCCCGCACAGGATGGCCGCTGGGGGTGTGTTGGCGAAAGTTTCGGCAAGGAAGGCTTGGCTTGCTGGGTCTTTCAAGCCTGCGAGATATATGGGTTGTGGTTCAAGGCCGGCGGCGGTGAGGGCGTTTGCCAGGGCATCTACAGCGGCAGTGTTACCGGCGGCCATGTGAGCGCGATAGAAAAGGATTGGGATGATGGGGCTGACAGCGGGTCGGTACAGTCCTGCCCGTGGCAATGCCTCTGGTGCTGCGGGCGTAACGTCTGCCAACCCGGCCAACCCGGCCATGGTCTCAACCAGCGCCTCAGCGTTCGCCGGGCCGCCTTCCTTTAGGTAGTCCCAAAGCCGATCCCAGTCGGCATCCGATACAGTAGAGAGCGCTTTCAATTCACCATCCGGCTTTTCGTCGCCGGGCAGGAAGGCAATTTTGGCACTGGTTTCATTGGCTAATGCGGAAAGCTGGTCCACGCCGTAGCTCCAGTACCCGCGCCCTCCTAGCAAGCGAATGACGACCACGCGGGCGGCGTCACCCATACGGTCAATATAGGTATCGACCGATAGGTTATGGGCGAGCGCCATCAGATTGGCCGCCCGCAGTGCGGGCCAATCGGCATGGGCATCCGTCAACCGTCGCTGGGCGCCCGCAGCGAGCGCCAGGTCCGTATCCGCTGCGGATAGGAACAGCAGCGGTGCCGGGGTCTGCCCAAGGTCTACGGCAGCGTCTGGGTCGTCCTCCGGTGGGCCGGCGGACAGGAGTAGATGCATTACTGAGCCTCACCACCAAGGATCGCAGCGGCGCGGGCTTCATTGAAACCATGCAGGCCGATCACGACAATTCGGCTGGCGCGTGCCTCATCATTTTGCCAAGGCCGGTCATAGTGAACGGCGACCCGGCGGCCTGCTGCTTGCGCCTGCAGCCGCATTGGCTTGCCCGCAACATCTGCAAAGCCTTTGACGCGGAGGACATCTGGGAGTTCCACCAGCAGTGCTTCAATCCGGCCCTTCAGTACATCTGGCGTATCAAGCGCAGCGGATAGCGTGACGGTGATGCTTTCGAAGTCATCATGTTCATGGTCGTCTTCGTGGTCATGGTGGGATGGCCGGGCGGCCACATCATTCTCAACGCCGACCCCTAGGCCCAGTGCTACGGCAGGATCAATCGCACCCATGGATGTGCGGGCAAGGCGCGGCGTGCGGCCCCGGGCGGCGGCTGTAATTGCAGCTTCAGCGCGGGCAAGGGTGGCGTCGTCAGCTAAGTCAGTTTTGTTGACGAGCACGATGTCTGCAGACGCCATTTGGTCTTCGAACAACTCCGCCAGTGGCGCATCATGGTCGAGCGATGGATCGGCGGTGCGTTGGGCATCTACCGCACCAACATCCCAGGCAAATGTGCCAGCCGCAACGGCGGGGGCGTCAGCGACGGCGACAACGGCGTCTACGGTCGTGCGGCTACGAACTTCCGGCCATTGGAACGCTTGCAGCAGCGGCTTCGGCAGCGCTAGCCCAGATGTTTCGATGATGATGTGATGGGGCGGGTTGGGGCGGTCGATCAGGGCTTGCATTGCGGGCAGAAAGTCATCCGCGACTGTGCAGCAGATGCAGCCATTGGCCAACTCGATCATGTCCTCGGCTTCGCAATCGGGGATCGCGCAGGCAAGGGCTTCGCCGTCCACGCCCATGTCGCCAAATTCATTCACCAGAAACGCCAGGCGCTTGCCTTTGGCATTGGTCGCGAGATGGGCCAGGAGCGTTGATTTTCCAGCGCCCAGGAAGCCAGTAACAACGGTGACGGGGATTTTTTGCGGCAGGGTCATGATGGGTCCTTAAAGGAAAGCGGCAATCCAGCCGCTAAAAAAACAACGTGGCCAGCAATTTCGGCCATGGCTTGATTCAAACGCCCGGCTTCATCCCGGAAGCGGCGGGCAAGGGCGTTCATTGGCACGATGCCAAGGCCAACTTCGTTGGCCACCAGAACAATCGGATATTTTGCGCTGATGAAGCTGTTGATCAGCGCATCAGTCTCGGCGGTGATATCCCGCTCCTGCTCCATCAGGTTAGAGAGCCAGAGGGTGAGGCAATCGACCAGAATAGGGGCGTCAGTGCTGGAAATTATGTCTGCTATGGCGAGAGGGGCTTCAACTGTCTGCCAGGTATCGCCGCGTCTGGACTGGTGCAGGTCAATGCGCGCCCGCATTTCTGCATCGCGCACTTCGGCGGTGGCCAGATAGACCCCGCCGCCTGCAGCTTCAACCAAGCGTTCAGCATGGCGGCTCTTGCCGGACCGCGCGCCGCCAAGCACAAGTGTGACCTTGGGCGGATTACGCGCCCAGATCGCCGGATCGGCCCAATTCACGACAGAAAACCCGTCACAGGCTTATCGCTCCCATAGCCGCGCCCGCCGCACGGCTTCATCGGTGATGCGCTCCGTTAGGTTTCCTGGCTCCGGCCTTGCCTGACCCGCCTTCCCAGCCGAAGTGCGGCCAGTGGCGAAATGGATCAGACGCTTCAACCGATACAGTCGCGGGGGCGGCGCTGGCGTCAAACCAGCTTCCCTCTTCCGGTGCGCGTATCCAGGCACCATACTTCAAGCGAACGCTGAATGCTATCGATCAGGAGCGCCCCATGGCACCAAAAGTCGGATATCTGTTGCCCACCCGCGAAGCCGTGATGGAGGGCAGGCCAGATGCACAGCCTCTGCTGGCTTTGGCGGAGCAAGCAGAAGCCCTTGGATATGATTCCGTATGGATCGGCGATTCCGTTCTAGCCCGTCCCCGCCATGAACCGCTGACCATGCTTGCCGCCGTCGCCGGGCGGACGCAGCATGTGCAATTGGGGACGGCTGTATTGCTGCCAGTACTGCGCAATCCCGTACTGCTGGCGCATCAGGCGGCGACACTGGACCAGGCGAGCGACGGCCGCTTGATCCTGGGCATCGGTATTGCGACGGACGTGCCGAATATCCGGGCGGAGTTCGAAGCCTGTGGCGTCTCGTTCGAAAAACGCGTTGGGCGAATGCTGGAGGGCCTGCAATTAGCGCGGGCGCTTTGGTCTGGGGAGCCGGTTACATGGTCTGGGCGCTGGGAGGTATCCGAAAGCACGCTAGGGCCGGTGCCTGTGCAGAAGGGCGGTCCGCCGATTTGGGCCGGTGGGTCCGTCACCCCTGCGCTCAAACGCATTGCCCGGCATTTTGACGGCTGGTTTCCAATCGACACACCCCCGGCCACGTGGGCTGACCGGCGCCAGGAGATCGATGTGCTGGCAGCGGCAGAAGGCCGTGACCCAAGCGGGATCGCAGGCGCGCTATATCTAACGCTGTCGATTAGCGAGGATGAAGAGAAAGCCGGTGCGCGGCTCGATGCGTTTCTGGCAAGCTATTACGGTGCTCGCCCAGACGTGCTGAAGAAGCGCCAAGCCTGTTACGCTGGCCCGGCTGCAGGCGCTGCCGCACTGATGCAGGCCTATGCGAACGCTGGCGTCGAACACTTCTGCCTCCGCTTCGCCGGCGATCATGAGGCGTCGTTAGAAATCTTCGCTAAGGTCAGGAAGGATTTGGGCTGGTAGCGCTTAGGGCTAGGCCGCTTCAGCGTTGCATCAGATCGAAAGTGATGCCGTCTGACCCCTCCAGAAAGGCAAAGTTTCCAGCACCCATGGGATCAGACAGGCTCTGCGAGGAAGACTGGGATCTTGCGGTCCGTCTTTGCTTGATAGTCGTTGTATGAGGGGAATGCCTCTGCGCTGGCGGCCCAAAGCCGGTCACGCTCAGGACCATCTGCAACTTCACGGACGCGCATTTTGGTCACTTCCGTCCGGTCACGGATATCAACATCTGGATTGGCGCGGAGATTGTAGACCCAGACCGGGTTCTTCTCTCGCCCGCCATAAGAGCCGACCAGCACGTAGCTGTTATCAACCTTAACCCGCATCAGTGGGATTTTGCGGATGCCGCCGGTTTTACCGCCGATATGGGTGACGATAATGCACGGCAATCCAGTCTCCCGGAGCGTCGTACCCTCCGTACCGCCACTGCCCTCATAAAGCTCAACCTGTTCGCGGACCCAGTCGATTGCTGGTGGAATATAGTCTGGCATATCTAACGCTCCCGATGACGTGTTGCAGGGAGTATGGCACGCCTTTCCAGGTTTTCCAGGTGGTGTTTTTAGGAGGCCGCTGCTTCCACCCAATCCAGCCGGTCTTGGCCAAAGAACATTTCGTTGTTGACGAAGAAAGTTGGTGCGCCGAAGGCTCCGCGTTGGACGGCATTGTCTGTGTTTGCACGAAGATGCGCCTTGGCGGTGTCGCTGGTGATCCAGCCCGCCATTGTATCAATGCCGATGCCAGCTTTGTCAGCAAAAGCTTCTAATTCAGTTGGGTCGCCAAGGTTCATGCCGTCGATCCACATGGCTTCGAAGGCTGCTGCGGCAATGGAATCCATCGTACCTTCAATATCTGCGCCAGCGATCGCGCGCATGGCCATCAGCGTGTTCACAGGAAAATGTGGGTTTTGATTGAACGGCACGCCGAAGCGTTCAGCGAAGCGTGCGCAATCAGCCGCGATATAAGTGCGCTTCGCCGGAACATCGGCTGGCGAATGATTGCCGGATCCGTTGAACAGCCCGCCTAGGAGTATTGGCGTCAGCTTAATGTCGGCACCTGTGCGCTTCGCTAGGCCTGGCAATTGGGTCCAAGCGAGATAGGCGGTTGGGCTGCCAACGTCGAACAGGAATTCTATGGAATGTGGCATGGCTGAACAGTCTCCCCTCGCGGTCGCAATCAAGATATAACATAAGCAATCATATCGCCGCCTTACTTGGAAGGGACCCTCCTGATGCTTTTAACTGACGCCCAATTGGAAGAATTTGACCGCGAGGGCTATCTGTTCCTCCCAAGCTGCTTCTCCAAAGAAGAGATGGCGCTGCTGGCGAGTGAAGCCGAGGGCATCTATGCCGAGGACCGCAAGGAAGTATGGCGCGAAAGCTCTGGCGCACCGCGCACGGCCTTTGCAGCCCACACTTATAATGAAGCTTATCGGCGGCTTGGTGCGCATCCCCGGTTGATTGAGCCTGTATCGCAACTCCTCGACGATGACCTTTACATGCATCAGTTCAAAATCAACGCCAAAGCGGCGTTTGATGGTGATGTGTGGCAATGGCACCAGGATTTCGGCACCTGGCATCGGGATGATGGCATGCCCGAACCCCGCGCCATGAATATCGCTGTGTTCTTGGATGAAGTCATGCCGATCAACGGTGCGCTCATGTTCATTCCTAAAAGCCATAAGGTTGGTGTTTTAGAAGCGGGCCATGATCTTTCCACCACGTCTTACCCGTTGTGGACGCTGGACAAGGCGGAAGTCAGTAAGCTTGCGAATGAAGGTGGCATTGTGGCGCCAACGGGGCCTGCCGGGTCCGTCATCATGTTCCATGGGAATTTGGTGCATGCCAGCCCGCCAAACATCACGCCCTATCCGCGCAAGATCGTTTATCTGACGCTCTGTGCTGTCACCAATCACATCACCAAGTTCAATCGGGAAGAATGGATCGCCCATCGTGATTTTGCGCCCATCCAGCCTGTCGCCGACGATGCGCTTCTGGCGCTGGCCCGGGAACGCGCCGCCGTTGCGGCTGAATAGGAGCTCCAGTCAATGAAAATCGGTTGCGTATTCCCTCACTCCGAAATCGGCGACGATATGTCGATGGTCAAAGACTTCTTCCAAACGGCGGAAGACCTGGGCTACGACCACGTGCTTTGCATCGATCACGTGCTTTGCAACAAGGAGGCTAAGGGTGCGCCCTGGGCGCACTATTACACCATCAAGAAAACCTTCCATGAGCCGCTGACGCTGTTCGCTTACGCGAGTGCGCTGACGAGCCGGATCACCTTTGCATCCGCTGTAATGGTGTTGCCGCAGCGCCAAGCGCCGCTGGTGGCGAAGCAAGCGGCAGAGGTCGACATCCTCTCCGGCGGTCGCTTGCGCCTCGGCTGCGGCATTGGCTGGAGCCCGGAGGAATATCAGGGCCTCGGTGCGAACTTTAAGACCCGCGCTCGCCTGTTCGAAGAACAGATTGACGTGATGCGGAAGCTCTGGACGGAGGAAACCATCAACTACAAAGGTGATTTCCATCAGATTGAGGACATGGGCATCAACCCGAAGCCCATTCAGCAGCCCATCCCCATCTTCATCGGTGCCTTTGCGGACAAAGCTATTGAGCGCGCCGTGCGTTTGGGGGATGGCTATTCCCTGAACCCGCGTTCTGAGCCCGACGACGAGACCCGGCGCATCCTTGGCCGCATCAGCCAATGGCAGGCAGAATATGACCGGGACCCAGCGACCTACAGCATGAATGCGACGTTGCATCATTGGAATCGTGATGAAGCTGCATGGGAAGCAGACCTTAAATCCTGGGAAGAATTGGGTATGAGCCATGTTAGCTTCCGCACGATTGATTCCGACCTGCCAAACCCCCAAGCCCATATCGATGAACTGGTGAATTTCGCCAAACTTTCCGGCCTGAAAGGCTAATTTGACCCCATGAACTTGCCCAACACCCACCGCCGCGTCGTTCTTGCCAATCGCCCGAACGGCATGGTTTCGCCAGACAATTTCCGCCTGGAAGAGGCACCTTTGCCAGAGCCTGCACCGGGCCAAGTGCTTGTTCGCCAGATTGTGATGTCGCTAGACCCCTATATGCGCGGGCGGATGAACGCGGTTGCAGGCTACGCGGCCAATGTTGAGATTGATGCCGTCATGACCGGCGGTGGCGTTGGTGAGGTCGTGCAATCGCTGCATCCGGATTTCGCGGTTGGTGATATCGTTGAGGGCACACTTGGGTGGCAGGAATATTCCGTTCCGCCGCTGGAACGTCTCCGTAAAATTGATCCTTCCATAGCCCCAATCTCGACCGCCAATGGTGTGCTCGGCATGCCAGGCATGACAGCCTATTTCGGCCTGCTGCATGTTGGCGAGCCTAAACCGGGTGAGACGGTCGTTGTGTCCGCCGCATCTGGCGCTGTCGGGGCTCTTGTTGGGCAGATTGCGAAGATCATGGGCTGCCACGTCGTTGGCATTGCCGGCTCGCCCGCAAAATGCGCCTACGTTGTGGACGAGCTCGGTTTCGACGCGTGCATCAACTACAAGACGGATGACCTGGATGCCGGGCTGCAGAAACATTGCCCTGGCGGCGTTGATGTGTATTTCGAAAGCGTTGGTGGTGCGGTTTATGACGCCATCACACGCAACCTGGCCCTAGGTGCCCGGATCGCTGTGTGCGGCGGTATTGCGGAATATAATCTGGCGGAACCTGAACTGGTGCCGCGCAATACGCGTTTCTTCATCCCCATGCGGGCCCGCATGCAAGGCTTCCTGGTCTATGACTTCCATCACCTCTGGCCAGAAGCGCTGCCGCGCATGGCCAGGTGGATCGCGGAGGGCAAAATCAACTATCGCGAGGATTTTGTGGACGGGCTTGAAAATGCGCCCGAAGCGTTCATGAAGCTGTTCCAGGGTGAGAATTTCGGCAAGCTGCTGGTGCGGGTTGGGAATGATCCGACGGTTTAATGTTTCTATAGTTCTGCTGCCGCCCCCCTCACCCTGATCCCTTTCCCCCGCCATACGTCTATTGGGGGAGGGGGCAGGGTGAGGGGGTGCTGCTTCGAAACCATCTGTAGAAAGTACCCATGAACACCCTTCCCCCCGTCATCCGCGTTGCACTTTGGATGTGTTTCACCGCAATCGGCTTCGCAGTGATGATCGGCAGCGTGCGTGAACTCTCGGCGCATCTCGACGTCTTTGTGATCTCATTTTGGCGAAACCTCGCGGCAGTCCTGCTGTTCCTGCCCTGGATCGCCCGCATGGGGATCAGTGGGCTGAAAACGGAACGGTGGGGCCTGTTTTGGCTGCGCGCGGTGATCATGCTCGCGTCCTCTGTCGCAATGTTCTTAGGTGCCATTCTACTACCATTGTCAGAAGCGACGGCGTTATCGTTTACAACGCCGCTATTTGTGACACTGCTTGCGTGGGTGGTTTTGGGGGAACGATTTGGGTGGCGGCGTGGGGCTGCAGTCGCGGTTGGATTCTTCGGCGTGCTGATCATGACCAGGCCAGACGCAGAAGCATTGAACCTCGGCGCGCTGGTCGTGCTCCTGGCGGCGATTACATTTGCTGGCGTTGTCATCACCGGCAAGAAGCTTTCGGCGACAGAAAACCCGGCGCTGATTACGCTGTATTTATCCTTGCTGCCATTACCGCTTTCGCTGCTTCCGGCCCTGTATTTCTGGGAATGGCCTGCCGGCAATGACTGGTTTTGGATCGTGACATTGGGCGTAGGTGCAGTCATCAATATCTATGGCATCAGCCGTGCGCTTGCGGTTGGGGACGCTTCACTTTTGCAGCCGTTTGATTTCCTCCGCCTGCCAACAGTCGCGCTGGTCGGATGGTTTGTATTCCGCGAAAGCACAGATATGTGGACCTGGATTGGTGCGGCGCTGATTGCGGCGGCGGCAATTTATACCGCCAATCGGGAAGCCCGGCTCCGCCAAACGTGATCCTCTGTGTTCGGCTGGACGTATAGGGTGCGTCTATCGGCTGAAACACACGGGGAAATCCTATGCGCGCCTTCGCCTTCCTACTGATCGCTCTCATCCTGCCGCATTCAGCGCTTGCAGCACCTGATCGGGGGCCGATTGAGTGGCGGAGCTGGGGCAAAGCTGTATTCGAGGAAGCTGCGCGCGAGAATAAATTCGTGCTGCTGCATCTGGGTGCTGATTGGTGCCACTGGTGCCATGTTATGGAACGCACCACGTACCGGGATCCAGAAGTCGTTGCCAAAGTGCTGAAGCACTTCATCCCGGTTCGTGTGGAGCAGGATGAGCGCCCTGATATCTCCCGTCGCTATGAACGGTTCGGTTGGCCCGCCACAATCATGTTTGATGCTAAAGGGGCGGAAATCCTGGTTCGGCGTGGATATCGGGAAAAGGCGCGTTTTCTGATCGATATCAAGACCGTGCTTGATGATCCGTCACCGCTACCGAACCTATCGCTTTCCCCCGATGGAGTGGAAGGTGCGCATAGCCTGACGGTAGAGCAGCGCTCACTTCTGGAGACAATCTTTTTCAACGCCCATGACGATGTGAATGGCGGTTTTGGTCAAGTTCACCGCTTCATCAATGCGCCAGCGATTGAGTGGGCGATCCGCAAAGCGCGGCGCGGGGATGCGCGCTATCGTGCCGTCGTGCGGAAGTCCCTGGAGGGATCCCGCATGCTGATCGATCCGGCATGGGGTGGTCTCTATCAGTATTCCGATAAAGTAGATTGGTCTTCCCCACATTTCGAAAAGATTATGCAGAGCCAGGCGGATGGCATTCGCCTTTATGCGCTTTCCTTTGCGGCCTGGGGTGATCCGCGTGATCTGGCCAGCGCAGAGGCGATTGCGGGATATCTGACAGACCGGATGCGCGGCCCGAACGGTGCATTCTATACCAGCCAGGATGCAGACCTGGATGCGGAAACGGACGGTAAGTTCTTCTATGGATTCTCTGCCGCAGCCCGGGCTGCTGTGGGCCGCCAACCCCGTATCGACAAGAACCAATATGCGCGGGAAAACGGCTGGGCCGCTGCCGCATTGGCGCTCCTATCCGATGTATCCGGTGAGCAGCGTTGGTTGACTGCAGCCATGCAGGCCACCGAATGGGCGGTTGAGGCCCGGCGTTTGCCGGACGGTGGGTTCGGCCATGGCTCTGCCACGCCGGGTGCGGCATATCTCGGCGATAATGTCGCCATGGGGGATGCAGCGCTGGCGCTCTACCGATCAACGGGCGAACGGCGATGGTTGGACTTGGCTGTTGAAACAGGTGCCTTTGTCGCCAAGACCTTCCGGGTTGATGGTGGCGGATACCGTACCGCCCCGCCAACGGCAGCAGCGTTCGGTGTGTTCAAAACGCCCGTGCGCCATCTGGATGAAAACATGGCCGCGACCCGGTTCTTTAATTTGCTGAACCGTTACACCGGTGATGCAGAATGGGCCGATGCCGCACGCCATGGCATGGGCCACTTAGCAGCCTATGCGGAGTTCGAAGTTTTCCTGCCCCATGCCCTGCTGCCGGATGCTGAGCTTGCAGCAGAACCTGCCCATGCAACAATCGTTGGCCAAAAGGATGCGATAGAAGCACAGGCGCTCTATGCGGAAGCGCGCCGCTATCCAACCGGATATTACCGGCTGGAATGGTGGGATAAGCGGGAGGGACCACTGCCCAATCCGGACGTGACCTATCCTGAATTGGACGCGCCAGCTGCCTTCGCATGCGCCAATGGCCTTTGCTCACTGCCGGTCTTCACGCCTGATGGCGTTGCGGCAGCGATCAAATCAGTGGAGATGCGCTAAATATATAGGAAATCCGCGGTCTGGAAGATATGCGTTAATCCTTCCTGCACCATGAGTCCCGGATAGTCGGTCTCATGTTCTGGAAACGCGCCATACCTGCTGTTGCTCTCGTCGCTGCGACACTGTTCGCAGTGCCGACGGATGCCCAACAAGGCAAGCGTGCCAACGTGACTGAGGTCTCGAAAGAGGTCCGTGGTGAGAATGAGGGCCCTGTTGGCCCTGGTGGCATGCCCCGACCGGATAAAACGGAAGATGGGCGTGAGTATTACTATATGGACGCCGTTTATGTGACGGCGATTCGGGACTTTATCCCTGCCCGCAAATATACGCTCTGGACGCGGATGATTTTGGCTGAAGATAAGAAAGACGCTGAAATTGATGCGGTTAGACCGCTCATCCGGGACGCATTGATTACCGCACTTTCTGACATGGTGCAGATTGATTGGGGCGGCGACGCGGAAATCGATTCAGATATTGCCAGTCAAATTGCTAAAGACCGGGTTGAATCAATTGTAGGCGAGGGCGTGGTTGACGCTCTCGACTTTCAACGGATTGAAGTGCAAGTTTTCTATGTCTAGCCAATTTGATGGTGGTTTGTCCGCCAAACGCTCCCGAAGCTGGAAGTTTTCCGCCCGTGCTGTCTGATCCTGCGAAACGTAATGTCCTGATCCTGGCGATATGCCAGGCACTCTACATGACCGGCACCTCCTTGATGATTGCGACCGGCCCTTTGGCTGGCAAGATCCTCACGCCCGCGCCCGGTTGGGAAACGCTGCCGCTGGCGACACACCATGCGGGTGTCATGCTGGCGACAATCCCGGCATCCCACTTGATGCGACGGATCGGCCGACGGGCCGGGTTCATGTTCGGCACAATCTTTGGCGTGATCGGCGCGATCATGGCCGGGTATGGCATGCTGCTTGGCTCGTTCTGGATGCTGTGCGCTGGGGCCTGTGTCATAGGCTGGTTCAATGGGTTCGCAGTGTTCTATCGCTTTGCCGCCGCCGATACGGCCTCTGATGACTTCAAGCCGAAAGCCATTTCCTGGGTGATGACAGGCGGCCTTTTCGCCGCTTTCTTGGGGCCGGAACTTGCCAATTTGACCAAGGATATGCTGTCACCAACCATATTTGCAGGCAGCTATTTTGCGCTGATTGGCGTGTATGTCCTTTCCTTCTTCATGCTCATGGGCGTCCAGATACCGAAACTCACGGTGGCGGAGCGCAAAAGCTCAGGCCGTCCGCTGATCCAGATATTGATGCAGCCAAAATGCGCGGTTGCGGTGATTGCAGCGTTCATCGCCTATGGCGTTATGGCGCTGCTGATGACGTCGACGCCCTTGGCGATGTTGAACTGTGGGTTTGAATTCTCCGATTCAAAATGGGTGATCCAAGCGCACATCATAGGCATGTTCGCGCCATCGTTCTTTACGGGTGACATCATTAAGAAGTTTGGCGCACTGAATGTCATTCTATGCGGCGCTGTTCTAATGATGGCGGCTGTAACGGCGCATCTCTCCGGCATTGAATTCACGAACTTCACCGCTGGTTTGCTGCTCGTCGGCGTCGGCTGGAATTTCATGTTCATCGGCGCGACCACTTTGCTGACAGACACATATCGCCCGGAAGAGCGTGCCAAGGTGCAAGGCTTCAATGACTTCCTGATCTTCGCAACCGTCGCAACGGCCGCGCTATCGTCCGGCCATTTGCTGAATGCGTTTGATTGGGATGTCGTCAATTATGGCGTCGCCCCCTTGCTTGCCATCGCTGTCGTATGTGTGATTTTCCTGAAGTCCAGCCGTGCCGGGCGCGCTTAACCTGATCCGGCGTAAAGCGGAGAGCATCACATGCTGATTGCCCAGATATCAGATAGCCACATGCTGCCACCGGGCGAGATCGCCTATGGCCGGTCCGATACGGAGGCGGCGTTGCGGGCTGCCGTTGCGGCTGTAAACACCGCAGGTGCCGATGTCGTGATCCATACGGGCGATTTCGCACATCATGGCGCGCCCGAAGCCTATGCGTTAGCGCTTGAGGTTCTGCAGGATTTGGATGCGCCGCTCTATGCCATTCCAGGCAATCATGATGACCGTGCCAACATGCGCGTGGCGTTCAAGGATTTCGACTGGCTGCCAGAAGGCGATGGTCCCGCAGACTTCATTCACTACACCTTCGATGCTGGGCCGATCCGCGTCATCGCCTGCGATTCCGTTATTCCTGACGAAAGCAATGGCGAGCTTTGTGGCGCGCGTCTCACATGGCTAGAGGCGGCGTTAGACGCGACGGCGGACAAGCCCGTCATTATCGCGATCCACCATCCACCCTTCCCGTGTGGACTTCCAGGTTTTGGCGCGACCGGTCTTGGCGGTGCCGATGTCCTTGCAGGAATTCTGGCAGGGCGCACGAATGTGCTCCGTATTATCGCGGGCCATAATCATCGCACGATTACCGGTATGTGCGGCCCCGTTCCAGCCTGTGTCGCCCCTAGCGTCTCATACCCGTTTGCTTTTGATACGACAGCGGGCGCGCCGCTCGCCATTGCTTACGAGCCGCCCGGATGTGCCATGCATCTCTGGCGGGAGGATATCGGGCTTTTGACGCACACGCTGCCAATTGGTGATTTCGGGCCGGCCACGCCTTTGCTGAAAGATGGAAAGCGGCTGCTGCCGACATCCACTAACGCTAGGGAGTAATCTGGCCTGCGTGCTAGCTGAAATCCAAGCACGCTTTAGACGGTTTGCAGTGGCCCTGCGCTCCCGTTAGCATTTCTGTGGGGAGTGATTGTTATGCAAGCACGTCAGGGCGAATTCACAGAAGCGCAACCGATCCGTCTCGGTGTTCGAGCAGCGACATTCGGTGACGTGAAAGCGTCATTCAAGGATGGCCTTCGGGACATCAGACGACGCCCCGGATTGAGCCTGTTTTTTGGCCTCGTATACGCGCTGTTCGGTTTGGCGCTTCTGGCAGGCTTCACTGTGTTCGATCAGATATGGATTGTGATTGCGGCGGGTATCGGATTTCCGCTCGTCGCACCCTTCCTGGCGGCGGGCCTTTACGAAATGTCCAGGCGATACAAACGTGGGGATAGGTTTACTGCGTCTGACATCTTCCTCGTCATTTTCCGGCAACAGCGCCGGGAATTTGGCTGGATGTCGTTTGTGGTGTTGTTTGTGTTTTGGATTTGGGCCTACCAGTTCCGCTTGATCCTTGCGCTGACCGTGCAAAGCCACGGCTACCGGTCATTCGATCACTTGCTCACAACCATATTCAGCACTGGCGAAGGGGCGGCATTCCTGGCTGTTGGAACCCTGGTCGGCGGCGTGATTGCGACAGTGCTTTACTGCATCACAGTGATGGCGATGCCGCTTTTGTTGGACAAGAATGTGGACTGTGTGACTGCGATGATTACGAGCGTTCAGGCCGTATTGAAAAGCCCGGGGGTGATGCTGGTATGGGGTGCGATAATTGGCGCTCTGACATTGCTTTCGGTGGTGCCTGGGTTCATCGGGGTCATCATTGTGTTCCCGATATTAGGACATACCAGTTGGCATTTGTATGAACGGCTGGTGTGCGAGAAATAGGGCCGTGGACGCTCTAACTCCCAGACGCAATTTGCCAACCGACTTCGGCTAATTGCCGGGCCTTCGCGCCGCGCTTTAGGGCGTCAGGGCTGGAAGCGTTGCCATCAAGCCCGCGCTTATAAACACCCTGGGCAATAGCGGCGAGGCGGAAGAGGCTGAGCGCCATGTAGAACTTCCAGTTCGGCGCTTCTTTTAGGCCGCGCAGTTCGCAATAGCGCTCCACATAGGCCTGCTCAGTTGGAATACCGTGCGCAACAAGGTCAATATTGGTGATGTCGGCCCGCTCAGGGTCGCCAACGTGATAGTTCAGGCAGTTATAGGCGAGGTCAGAGAACGGGTCGCCAAGCGTGCCAAGCTCCCAGTCAATCACGGCTAGGATTTCAGGGCGATCCGGGTGATAGATCACGTTCTCCATCCGGTAGTCGCCGTGGACAATGGTTGTTTCCTCATGCTCAGGCATGCGCGCACCGAGCCATTCGATCAGCTTTTCCATTTCCGGCACGTCGTCGGTTTTAGAGTCGGCATATTGGCCAGACCAGCGACGGACTTGGCGGAAGCAATATCCGCCTTCCCGGCCATAGGTTTCCAGGCCAACTTTGCGATAATCCACACTGTGCAATTTCGCCATCACGTCGCACATGGCGTTGTAGTGATCCGTGCGTTCAGTGGGCGTCATGGAGGGCAGCGAATAGTCGCGGATCACGCGGCCAGCCACATGCTCCATCACATAGAATTCCTGACCGATGACGCTGGCGTCTTCGCAGAGCACATAGGATTTTGCGACCGGCACATCAGTTTTTGCGAGTGCGGAAATCACGCGAAACTCCCGGTCTACCGCATGGGCAGATGGCAGCAGTTTCCCAGGTGGTTTTTTCCGCAAGACATAGGCTTTGCCACCGCCATCCGTCAGCATGAAGGTCGGGTTCGACATCCCGCCCCTAAACTGTCCAACGTTAAGCGGAGGGGTAAATTCCGCTACATGCTCTGAAAGATACGCCTCCAGCTGTTCGACCGGGAAGGCGTGCTGTTCCATCACAGGATCAGTGTCGGTAGTGGATGTCGTGGCGACGATGCTCATGGCGCGGGTAATCCTTGGAAAAAGCGTCGTTGCTATTGTTCCCGGATCAGGCCCGGCACGTCAAACGTCTTTGCTCAGCGCTTGCATATGGGCCGCTAAGGATTCAGCAAGGCCACGCAAATCATACCCGCCTTCGAGGGAGGCGATGACGCGGCCCGATGCATGGATATCCGCCAGCTCGACGATCCGCTCCGTCACCCAGCCAAAGTCCTCGGCCTCAGCTTCGATATTGGCTAATGGGTCGCGGCGATGTGCATCGAATCCAGCAGATACCAAGATGAGTTCTGGGCGAAACGCGTCCACCGCTGGCAATAACGCATCTTCCCAGACATGACGGAATTGCGGGCCGCCGTCGCCAGGGGCGAGTGGGCCGTTCCAGATATTGCCCGCACCACGTTCTGCCTTAGCACCGGAGCCTGGAAATAGCGGCATCTGGTGCGACGATGCGAACAGGAATTCTGGTTTTTCCCAGAATATCGCTTGGGTGCCATTGCCGTGATGCACGTCAAAATCCAGTATCGCGATCCGCTCAAGCCCATAGGCGGCCTGGGCGTGCAGTGCCCCGATTGCAACGTGATTGAAGAAGCAGAAGCCCATGGCGCGCGCCGGTTCGGCATGGTGCCCGGGTGGGCGGACCAGGCAGAAGGCGCGGGCAAGATCATCGGACATAACAGCGTCTACGGCGTCAACTACAGCGCCGGACGCTTTGAGGGCAGCTTCGGTTGATCCAGGGCCAATGCCAGTGTCGCCGTCCAGCATCACAATCCCGTCGGGTCGCTCGGCGTCCAGAATGGTATCGACGAAATCCGCCGGATGGGCGCGTTCAAGCGCTTCGCGGCTGGCCCGGTTTGGTTGGCGCCTTGGCAGTTTGGCAAAGTCTGGTTCCGCTAAGCGTTTGACGGCGGCCTCATAGCGTTCGGGCCGTTCCGGGTGGCCTTGGGGCGGGCGGTGACCAGCGGCAGCGGGGTCGTCATAGATCGCGAAACTCATGGATGCGGCGCTTTCATGCGGCGTTGTGAAAGATAATACCCAGCGTATAGCGCTCACCAGACCGGATGCGGCTGACGCCATGGCGCATACGGGCGCGCAACATGCCCCGCGCGCCTGGAATCGGGCGTTCGGCGCAAGGAAACAGGATGGTCTCACCAGCCTTAAGCGCAATCGCCTCAGCGCGAATTTGCTGGCGGGGCGCACCTTCGGCCAGCAGAAATTCGCCACCGGTGAAATCGCTTGCCGGATCGCTCAGCAGCATCGCCGCTTGGATTGGGAATGCCATGTCGCCATAGATATCCTGATGCAGCCGGTTATAGCCGCCAGCCTCATATTGCAGCAGCAACGGCGTTGGCCTGCTCTGCCCAGCGGCAGCGCAAAGCGCGTGATATTCGCCAAGTGTGGCGGGATAGCGCTCATCCTTGCCGAGCTTCGTTGCAGCGTCGTTGGCGATTGGCACTAAATGGGTGTAGAGCGCTTCCCGCATCTCAGCGACGAGTGGCGGAATGGGATCGTCGAAATACCCATAGCGCCCTTCGCCAAAGCGGTGGCGGGCCATGTTGATGCGGGTGCGGAAGTGGGCGTCCTCCGTCTCCAGCGCTATGATGCCTGCGCGTTCGGCTGGTGTCAGAAGTGGCGGCAATAGAGCGTAGCCATCCTGATCAAATGCCTTAGCGATTGCGGCCCAGTCGAGCGTGGAAATCTTGCTGGTGGCTGATGTCATTGTTTATTCGCCGCCATTTGGGCCAATGTCGTGATGATGACGGCGATGACGAGCAATATCCCGGCAATTGGGAAGAGCCAGTTCTGGAATCCAGCGTCCACCAGTTGCCCGAAGATCGGCCCCGATGCACCGCTGCCAATCGACAGACCGACGAAGACGAACCCGAACACGCGCCCGCTTGCACCGGGCGGTGTGATCGCACGGACCATCAAATCCCGCGCGGGCAGCACAATGCCAAAGCCAAACCCAGAACCGATGAAGATGGCGAATAGCAGCGCGCCAGTTGGCGATAGAACCGGCGGCAGGAGCAACAAGGCTGCCGCCCCCAGCAATGCGACTGCGGCGGTCAGCCCGTGCCGGCCATAGCGCTCTGCCAGCACCCCGCCCGTCAAAATGCCGATCGCGATCGCAGCTTGATAGGCACTGAGCACGCCGCGGGCTTCGGCTTCTGTCGCGAGCCCCATCAAGTTCATGGCAACGACGCCCTGGCTGCCAATCGCACCTGTCGCAAGTCCATATGTCGCCAAAAACAGGAAGTAGAGTAGGACGGGCGGTGACAGCAGGAGCGCACGCCCGCTTAGATGCGTTTTGCCATTAGCATCAGGCCCGGCGTCTTTGACGACACGCTCACCTTCAAGCCGATCACCCTGCATGAAAATGAGCAGCGCCGCCCCAATGCCACAGACGCCGACAATGATGAACGCCATGCGCCAATCGAAAGCCATCGCCAGTCCGCCGATCACTAAGGGTGCGGCTGCACCACCTGCAAAGCCAGAAAATGTATGGAGCGAATAAGCCCGACCGAGCCGCTTTTCCCGCACCTTGGCGGCAATGATCGCGTAGTCCACTGGGTGAAATACGGAATTGCCCGTTCCCGCCAACACAGCCAGCACAAACAGCTGCCAATAGCTGTCGCTGAAGCCAATCAGCATGATAGCGGTCGCGTTCAGTGCCAGACCTGCCGCCAGCATCTGCCGCGCGCCGATCTTATCAAGGGCCGCCCCAACCGGCGCCTGCAGGATGCCGCCAACCCAGCCATAGCCTGCCAGTGCCAGCCCAAGCGCGCCGAAGCCAACCTCAAATTCCCGCGAGAAAACCAGAAACATTGGCGGCAAGGTGAGCAGGTAGAAATGGCTCAAAAAGTGGCCGACGCCGATTAGCGACAACACGCGGTTTTCGCTAACAGCGGGGGCTTCGGCGATGGCGGTCATGCGTGATAGTCCTTCCGCAAGATAGACAGGCGCGCAATAGAGGTGCTGGGTGAGCTTAACGCAATTTCTGGCGGAATGCGCGCCAGAGGCGCCCGTCGATGGCGGCGAGGCCGATTGCGATCAGCCCCATGCCTGCCCAATGGCGTAGGGCCAACGCTTCGCCCAGGAACAAAGCGCCGAGCAAGATGGCTGTGACGGGAATGAGGAGTGTCACAAGCGATAGGTTCGTCGCGCCCGCCGTTGAAAGAATGCGGAAAAATAGAAAATACCCGAGGGTTGTGCACAGCAGCGCCAAGCCAATGATTGCCCCGACAGCCTCCGCACTTGGCACAGGCAAGGTCCAGGGCTGATCGACCACTAATGCCAGCGGCGTCAGAACGACAGCAGCCATCACTACTTGGCCGGTTGCCGTCGCCATAGGCGTCACGCCAAGCGCCTGAAACCGGCGTCCATAAATCGCGGCGAATGCGTAGGAGAGGGCAGCACCCAGGCAAGCGACTTGGCCCATCACGTCCAGCCCAAGTGTTTCCGCGGCTTCAGCGCCAATCATAATGGCGACGCCAGCAAAGCCGGTGATCACGCCTGTCAACCGTTGTGCCGTGATGCGCTCATCGGAGGTCAGCCAATGGGCGACAACAACGGTGAATAGCGGTGTCGTTGCGTTCAAAATAGAAGCGACGCCAGACGCGATATGCGCTTGGCCCCAGACAATCAGGCTGAATGGCAACACATTGTTCAACAGCGCCATGACCAAGAATGCCCGCCAGATTGCAAAGCCCCTTGGCAGTTGAAGCCTCAGCAGCCGAAGCACGATCAGCAATCCAATAGCCCCGCCGCCAACCCAACCAAGCACGATCACAAACGTAGGCAATTCCTGCGTCGCCACACCATTAAAGAAATACGCCCCACCCCAAAGCGCGGAAAGGCTGAGCAGCAGGACCCACTCAAGCAGGGACATATTGGATCTTTGTACGGTCAGAGGCATGTGGTTCTCAAATGTGACGATAGCGTCTTGTTTATCGACCTAGCTGTGCCAAGCCCACCCGATTGTTGCGGCACCAAACTATTGTTTTTGAGGGTTTGATGTTAGATTTGGCCATTATCAGACATGAATGAGGTATCTGATGCCGAATGTTCATCTAACCGAGGCAATGCAAGAATATGCAGAACATCAGCTTTCCAGTGGTGCTTATGCAAATTTGAGTGAGGTTGTACGTGCTGGAATGCGATTGCTGATGCAGCAGGACGGTGCGCTTATGTACCACGGCCTGAAGGCAGACCTTGTTACTGCCGCTAGGGCCGCAGAGGCTGGAGACTTTGAGCAGTTTGACGCCAAGTCGTTCGAACCAGATGCCTTCCCGGACGAATGACAATCCATCTCACGCGTTCGGCGCGCCAGGACCTTGAAGCCATTCGTACCTTTACAGTTGACCGATGGGGCAGACAGCAATGGCTCATCTATTATCGCGGAATGGCGGCTGTACTTGAACAGATCGCGGCAGCGCCGGACGCGGGTCGGAACTGGGATGTGCTGTTTCCAGGCGTGCGGTCGATTAGCTACAAAGCGCATTTAATCTTTTACCGGCGGACAGAGGCTGCCGATGGCGCGCCCGTCGTCCTGCGGATTGTGCATCAGCGGGGCAACCTTCCGGCATTGCGTTACATGGAGTCGCTTTAAATAGCTGAAGGCGCGGGTCGCTTGCATGACCGGGGGCAATCTGTGGCATCATCATGTGGTTCGACATTTGCTGGGAGATATCGCGATGAAGTTTGGGTTGTTTTATGAGCATCAAAATCCGAAGCCTTGGGATGAAGGCTCTGAGCATCGTGTTTTCATGGAAAGCCTGGAGCAGATTGAGGTTGCGGACCGGATTGGTATGGATCACGTCTGGGAGGTGGAGCATCACTTCCTGGAGGAGTACTCTCATTCCTCCGCGCCAGAACTGTTCCTGGCCGCCGCCTCTCAGCGCACCAAGAACATCCGTTTGGGCCATGGCATCAAGCTGACAGCGCCCAATTACAACCATCCAGCCCGCGTCGCTGAATCCCTGGCAACATTGGACCATCTTTCCAATGGCCGCGCTGAATGGGGCACAGGCGAAAGTGCCACGCTAATGGAAATGGAAGGCTTCGGCATCAACCCAGACCTCAAAGGCCCGATGTGGAAGGAGGGTTGTGAGCACGCAGCCAACATGATGGCCATGACGCCTTATCCCGGCTTCAAGGGCGAATTCTTCTCCATGCCAACGCGGAATGTCGTGCCAAAGCCGGTGCAGAAACCGCACCCGCCGCTTTGGCTCGCCTGCTCGCGCCGGGACAGTATTCTGCGCGCCGCCCGGTATGGCATGGGTGCGCTGGTATTCGGCTTCGTGGAACCAGAGCAAGCGGCGGAGTGGATTAGAGACTATTACGCCATCATTAAGTCTGATGAATGTGTGCCGTTGGGCTGGACAGTCAACGCGAACATCGCTGCTGTATCCGGTTTTTCGGTGCATCAGAATGAGGATGAGGCCGTGAGACGCGGCCTCTCCGGTTTCAAGTATTTCGGCTACAGCCTGGCGCATTTCACCAATTTCGGCGCGCATCAGCCGACCGTGACCAATCTCGGCGCACTGTTTGATGAAGTTGAGGACGATTTGCCAGACAATGCCGGGCGCGGTGGCATTGGCACGCCAGACCAGGTTCGCGCGCACCTAAAGGGCTATGAGGATATCGGCCTGGACCAGCTGATTTTCACCCAACAGGTCGGCCGCAATAACCATGACCATATCTGCGAAAGCCTCGACCTGTTCAGCCAGACTTTGATCGCGGAATTCAAAGACCGTGAGATGGCGCGGCAGGCTAAGAAAATGGCTGAATTGCAGCCGTTCATCGATGCAGCGCTTGAACGCAAAGACCGGATGCCAGAGATCGACCCAGCGGACATTCCCGTTGTCACTTCTGCCGGGAAGCGTAGGCAGGATATGGGCGCTAATGACCCAACGGGTGGGGCTTTCGTCGATAAAACCAGGGGCGGCGCGATCCCCATTCCACATGCAGACCCGCGCGCGAATGCGGGCGCTCAACCGGGCGAGGATTGATCGGATATGTTGGTAGCAATTGCAGGCGGCGGCGGGTTCGTCGGCCTTTCCATCGCAGAAGCGATCCTAGCGGCGGGCCACAAAGTGAGCCTTGTCGATATCATCCAACCGCCAGAAGCCGCCCTGCATTATCTGGGGGAGCATGCTGGGCCTACTGCCCTTGAGGTGCAAATTACAGACGTCACCGATGCCAAGAGCACCAAGGCTGCACTTGATGATGTGGACGCCGTTGTCCTGGCAGCCGCCGTCACGTCAGGGACCGAGCGTGAGCGTGAGCGGCCCCGGGAAACATTCGCTGTGAACACCATGGGCTTTGTCGGGCTGCTGGAAGCTGCGCGGGCGGCAGGTGCCAAGCGCGTTATCAATCTGTCCTCGGCATCGGCCTACGGCGCTTCTGGGTTCGAAGGCACGGGGCCAATGATTGAGAACGAGACCTGGCCGAAGCCAGACAGCCTCTATGGCGTCTCCAAGCTGGCGAGTGAAGGCATTGTGGCGCGCTTAGCCAAGCTTTGGGAGATGGACATGTTCAGTGTCCGCCTTTCCGGCGTTTATGGCCCTTGGGAGCGGGATACAGGGCGCCGCGATACGCTTTCTCCGCACCTGCAAGCCGCCCGGATCATGCTGACTGGCGGTGAGGCGATATTGCCGCGCGCCTGCACCCGCGACTGGACGGATAGCCGTGAAATCGCACGCGCTATTCTAGGATTGTTGACAGCAAAACGCCCCAGCCATCCGCTGTACAACATATCCTGCGGCTATGAATGGACTGTCGCGGATTGGCTGGATGCCTTGGTGGAAGCGCGCCCCAGTCTCAAATGGCATATGGCTGAAACAGGTGAGGCCGCCAATGTGGATGTCCATGGCGATCTGGACCGCCGGCCCCTCGGTTGCGCCCGATTGCGGGATGACATCGGCGTGACGCTGGATATGGCGGCGCTTGATTCCGCCATGGGCTTTCTGGATTGGGCAGACTCAACGCACGGATACTGGAAAACCTGACCAAGTGGGGAGGAAAGAACGATGGACCTAGGCTTCTTCAGCTACAATGTTGAATACGGCGCGCGCCCTGATGATCTGGCCCGCGCCGTTGAAGAACGCGGGTTCGAAAGCTTCTGGGTTGGCGAACACACCCATATTCCGACCAGCCGGATAACGCCTTATCCGGGCGGCGGGCCTTTGCCGAAGCCCTATTATCATATGGCGGACCCGTTCGTTTCGCTGATGGCGGCAGCGGGGGCGACGACCCGGATCAAGCTTGGCACTGGCATCGCGCTGGTGCCGCAGCATGATCCAATTACGCTCGCGAAAACTGTCGCGACGCTGGACTACCTTTCGAACGGACGCGTCGTTTTGGGCGTTGGTGCTGGGTGGAACCAGGACGAATGCGAAAACCACGGCGTTCCCTATAGCCGTCGCTGGAAAGCGCTTCGCGAGAGATGCGAGGCCATGAAGGTCATCTGGCGTGATGAAGACGCCAGCTATGATGGTGAATTCGCCAATTTCAAAAGCATCATCTCCAATCCAAAACCGGCCCAATCCGGTGGCCCGCCTATCGTGATCGGTGGTGCCCGCCCCAAAACTCTTGACCGGGTGGTGCGCTATGCGGACGGGTGGATCCCCATCGATGTGCTGGTGGACGACCTGCCGCCAATGATCCAAGCGTTGAAGCAAAAAGCGGCAGACGCAGGCCGCGACCCCGCCAGCATTTCAATCTCCGTTTTCGCTTTCAACGCCAAAGATGATGACCTGATAAAGCGCTATGCGGATGCCGGGGCCGACCGCACCGTGATGATAACCCCCCGCCGTATGGACGACGCTCTACGTTGGCTTGACCAGAAGCAGGGGCTGATTGAGGCGGTGGCGTGACTGTTATTCGTACGTCCGCGCATCTTCAATCACTTTGCCGTCGCTTGGCAGCGTACCGGGGGCCTTTAGCTCCACTGGCCCGGCGAGATTGATGATTTGCTTCATGGTAGCGCCGATTTTTTCAGCTAGTGCTGGGTCCTGGGTTTCGACCTCGCAATGCAAGGTGAATTGATCGCGGTGATCTTCGGATGTGATGATCAGGCGGGCGCGCTGGATTTCTGGGTGCGCTTTCAGGATTTGCTCCATCTGCGTTGGACGCACGAACATACCGCGGACTTTTGCGGTTTGGTCAGCGCGGCCCATCCAGCCTTTGATGCGGGGCGCTGTGCGGCCGCAAGGGCTTTCGCCGGGTAGCATGGCGGATAGGTCTCCGGTAGCGAAGCGCACCAGCGGATAATCCCGGTTCAGGATGGTGACAACAACTTCGCCAACTTCGCCATCAGCAACCGGTTCGCCGGAACCTGGGCGGACGATTTCCAGAATCAGCCCTTCATTGATCAGCATGCCTTCCATCGCCGGGCTTTCATACGCGACGATGCCCAAGTCCGCGGTGCCGTAATTCTGTAGTGGCGTTACGCCGAATTCAGTTTGAATAAGCTGGCGGAGGGAGGGTGGCAGCGCGCCGCCACCGACGATGGCTTTGGTGATGCTAGAGACGTCTACGCCAAGTTCTCGCGCGCGTTCCAGCACAATCTTCAGAAAATCGGGTGTGCCGCAGAATGTCGTGGCTTTGTAGTGAGCCATCGCCTCAATCTGCAGATCTGTATTGCCGACACCGCCTGGGAAGACGGCGCATCCAAGCGAGCGGGCGGCTGAATCCATGATCCATGCGCCCGGTGTGAGGTGATAGGAGAAGCTGCAGTGGCAAATATCACCTTTGCGCACACCGGCTGCGTGGAATGCGCGAGCGGCCCGCCACCAATCAGCTTGCCGCCCTTCTGGCTCAGCAATGGGGCCGGGGGAGCGGAAGATGTGCAGCAGGTCCCCCGTCGCCGTCGCGTTCATACCGCCGAATGGGGGATGTGCCGCCTGTGCTGCGACCAGATCGCTTTTATAGGTGACAGGCAGCGTCGCTAGAGCTTCACGGCTGGTGATCGCTGCCGGATCGATATCCGCCAGCAGCTTAGTGAAGTAAGGCGCGTTCGCTTTGGCGAAGGATAGCTGCGCCAGCAGTGACGCCATCAGCGCCGCTTCACGCGCGCCCGCATCCATTTGATCCCGCTCGTCATAGAATTCGGTCATTTCGATGCAATCCCTCAAGCAAATTGAGTTCTGACTGAAACGCTAGCGTAATCTACAGAAGTGGGGAAGGTGCCCGGCTGCCAAGAACTCAAAATCTAGATTATTCGATCATCACCCCCATCGATGACTGATATGGCCAAGCCCACAGGAAATCCGGCGCGGGCCATGGCGGCGATGTCTTTGACGCGGCGTTCTGCGCGCTTTTCTGGGTCTTGGCGGAAGGGGCCGAAGCGGCGGCGTTGGGCGTAGCGTTTGGCTGCTATGCGTTCGGCTTCCTCGGGGTCCTCAGCTTCAGAATCAAGCTGGGCGAGGGCTTCGGCTGCTATGTCACGGTCCAGGCCAGTGTTCAGGAGCTTCGCCATCGCCGCGCGGCGGGAGGTGCCTTTGCGGCGGAGGGCGCCTGCCTTGCCAGCCGCAAAAGCCTGGTCATCCATAACCTCCAGCGCGTCCAGCTTAGCCATGGCGGCGGCGACCATTTCTGCCGCTTCCTCGCCTTCAAGGTCCTTGCGGCGGGCGCGGCGTTCCAGCGTGCGGAGGACGCGAGCGCGGGGGCCGCCATATCTGTCCAGATAGGCCAGGCCGGAGCGCACATAGCCCATTAATGCGCGTGTATCCTTCGTCAAAATACCCACCCAGAGCGACTATCCGTTGACATTTGGGCCGCGGCCTCGTTAATAGGCCGCTTTCCCAACGGGCGGACTCCGTTTTCGGAAACCGAAACTGACCCGCCCATCCATGACAGGAGCTGGCTGTGATCGATACTGTAATGCCGACCTATGGCGCACGCGACATCGCGTTCGAGAAGGGAGAGGGCATTTACCTGTTCGATACGGCGGGGCGACGATTCATGGATTGCGGTTCGGGCATTGCTGTTACGTCCGTTGGCCATTCGCATCCGCATTTGGTCGCCGCTATGAAGGATCAGATTGAGAAGGTTTGGCATACGTCTAACCTCTACAACATTCCTGGTCAGATGAAAGCGGCTGAACGGTTAACGGCCAACAGCTTCGCGGACCTCGTGTTCTTCTGCAACTCCGGTGCTGAATCGCTGGAAGCGCAGATCAAGCTCATGCGGAAATTCCATGCCCATAACGGCGCGCCGGAAAAGCACCGCATCATTTCGATTCAGGGCGCGTTCCACGGGCGTACACTCGGCACTTTGGCTGCAGGTAATAACCCGGCGCATTTGGCGGGCTTTGGCCCGGCTGCACCTGGTTTCGACCAAGTGCCGTTCGGTAATTTGAATGAGCTGCGCAGCGCCATCACGGCTGAAACTGCAGGCGTCATCATTGAGCCTGTGCAAGGCGAAGGCGGTATCCGCGCAATGGATATCGACTACATCAAGGGCGTTCGCGCTGCGTGTGATGAATTTGGCATCCTGATGGGTGTTGATGAAGTGCAATGCGGTATGGGCCGGACCGGTAAGCTGTTCGCCTATGAATGGGCGGGCGTTCAGCCGGACGTTATGTCTTTGGCAAAAGGCTTGGGCGGCGGGTTCCCCGTCGGCGCATGCCTTGCAACCAAAGAAGCGGCTGCTGGTATGGTCGCTGGCACCCATGGCTCTACGTTTGGCGGTAACCCGCTGGCGTCGGCTGCTGTGAATGCTGTGCTTGATGTGCTGCTGGATGAAGGCGTACTTGCTGGCGTCAATGCCAAGGCCAAACTGTTCCGCGATAAGCTGGAGGCGCTGGCTAAAGCGCGTCCTGATCAGATCGAGGACGTGCGCGGCATGGGCTTGATGCTCGGTTGCAAAGTCAAAGGCGTGAACGGCGAAGTCGTTGCGGCCTGCCGTGAGCAAGGCTTGCTGACGGTGCCTGCTGGCGAGAATGTCGTGCGTTTCTTGCCGCCGCTGATCATCTCAGACGAGCAGATCGGTGACGTCGTGGATGCCTTCGACAAAGCGCTCGCCTCTATGGCCGCTGCCGCATGACGGATACCGGCCTCAAGCACTTTCTTGATTTGGCCGATTACGACACCCCCGATCTCCAGCATATGCTGGAGATCGGGGCGCGTGTTAAATCGGGTGAAGCGGACCTTGCCAATGCGTTAGCTGGCAAGACAGTGCTGATGATGTTCGAGCAGCCCTCCACTCGCACTCGTGTTTCCCTGGAAACCGCGGTAAAGCAGATGGGCGGCAATACGGTTGTCTTGAACCCTAACGATAGCCAATTGGGCCGCGGCGAAACCGTGGGCGATACGGCGCGGGTGCTTTCCCGCTATGTGGACGCGATCGCCCTGCGAACGAGCGATCACGCCAAGCTGGATGAATTGGCAAATCACGCGACTGTGCCGGTCATCAACCTGCTCTCTGATTGGTCACATCCCTGCCAGCTTATGGCAGATTTGATCACCATGCAGGAACGCTTTGGTCACCTGTCCGGCCTCAAGGTCGCATGGTCGGGAGATGGCAATAACGTGCTGCATTCCTGGATGCATGCTGCCGCGCGGTTTGATTTCGAGCTTGCGATTGCTTGCCCGGAAGAACGCATGCCAGCAGCGAAAGCGCTTGAGTGGGCAAAGCAAGCTGGTGCCAAGGTGTCTGTCACCCACAATGCCTCAGAAGCCGTTACGGACGCGGACGTTGTTGTAACAGACGTTTGGGTTTCAATGGGTGATGAGTCCGACAAGCCATCGCTGCACAATATGCTGGCGCCTTTCCGTGTCGATGAAACCCTGATGGGACAGGCGAAAACTGAAGCCATCTTCCTGCACTGCCTGCCCGCCAAACGTGGCCAGGAAGTGACCGACGCGGTGCTTGATGGCCCGCAGTCTGCAGCTTGGGATGAGGCGGAGAACCGTTTGCACTCCAAAAAGGGCATTCTGGCTTATTGCCTTGGCTGAACGCGCCAGCGATAGGGCTGTGCTGGAGACATGACGATGATGGACCCTGTGTTGGGTAGCCTGCGGGCGCTCGGTGGCGATTTTGTATTGCCGTTTCAACTGGTCGAAAGCGGGTTGCGCGGTCGGCTTGTCAAACTTGATACAGCGATTGATGCGATCCTGCGCCGTCATGATTACCCGGAAGCTGCGTCTGACGTGCTTGGGCAGGCGATTGCGCTAACGGCAGCACTGTCTGCGACCTTGAAGTTCGAAGGCAAGTTCACCTTGCAGGTTCAGGGTGAGGGTGCCATGCGAATTCTAGTGGCGGATGTGGATACGGGCGGTCATCTGCGTGGATATGTCGGCTTTAACGCGGACAAGGTGGCGGACCTGCCAACCAGCCCAAGCGTCGCGCGGATGTTCGGTGGTGGTTATTTGGCTTTCACCGTCGAACGGGACGGTGGCGAGGGGCGCTACCAAGGTATTGTGGCGCTTGAAGGCGAGACGCTGGCAGACAGCGTTCACCACTATTTCAGGCAATCCGAACAGATCCCAACGGGCCTGCGCCTAGCATGTGAACGCGGTGAAGATGGCCGCTGGCGCGGGGCGGCGCTGTTGGTTCAACGGGTTCCGGAAACGGGCGGCGAAGCCGTGTCAGGCGGTAGCGTCGATGCGTTCCGGCCACCGCCGGAGACCTGGGAAGAGGACGAGGGCTATATGCGCGCCATGGCGTTGCTGGCCACCGCGACGTCTGAAGAAATGCTGGCGCACTCTGAGGCACCTGAAGACTTGCTCTATAAGCTGTTCCATGAGGATGGCGTGCGGATTTTTGAGCCATCTGCCATCAGCGGCGAGTGTGAATGCCCGCCCAATAAATTCCATGATTTGCTGGCACGACTGCCCCGAAGCGAAGTAGAAGACTGCAAGGTCGATGGCGTTATCGACGTCACATGTGAATTCTGCGGAAAAACGGAGCGGTTTGATGATGCAGCCCTTGATGCGCTTTTCAGCGAAGATTCTGCCTGAATATCAGGTCAAACGAAGGGGGGTTCTCGTAGCAAGCATTGCGCTCGCGCTGACGGCCTGCACGGCACCTGTCGCATCCTATCAGCCGGGTATTGTGACGTTCGCTGAAAACCCGGTCTGGACTGTGTCCGCAGACCAGATTGTGACCAAGGAAGGCCCAGGCGTCACACCGCCAGATTCCGCAGTCGCCATCCGTATTGCAGAACCACCTTCGGCAACTGTCCGACGCTGGGCCGCCACCCGGCTGCGTCCCGATGCTGCCTCGCGCGGTACAATCACCGTGCTGATCGAACGTGCAGAAGCCAGCGAGAAGTTTGTGCAGAAGCCAAAAGGTGTCACGGCAGCTTTTACGGATAATGCCGAAGCGGAAGTGACCGTCGCCTTGGCAGTCGTCATCACGGCGACGGACCCGAGCGGCGCTAGAACCGGTGAAGTGCGGGCAGACGCGAGCCTTATCTCCACCCGCAAAGAAAGTGCGGATGAGGACGAAAAGCGCAAGCAGCTCGACCGGATGCTGAGGGATGTGGCTGCGCGCCTGGACGCTGAATTGAACAACCGTATTCCAAACGGTTTAGCGCCCTTCCTGCAACAACGCTGATCTGGCTGCCAGTCAATGCCGTTCGCACTTTTGGCGCTGCTGGCGTTTGTTCAAGGCATAACCGAATTTCTGCCCGTCAGCTCTTCCGCGCATCTGGTGCTAACGCGCCTTGCTTGGGGGGAAGCTGGCGGTGGTGCGAATATGTTGGCG